>Ga0307515_10005571_pt1 | contig 25471 bp, 32 predicted proteins | sample 17_EM_MG_FD_194513 | JGI IMG/M metagenome (GOLD analysis project Ga0307515, IMG submission 194513) | Populus trichocarpa ectomycorrhiza microbial communities from riparian zone in the Pacific Northwest, United States - 17_EM | ecosystem: Host-associated > Plants > Roots > Unclassified | place... | reverse complement strand
CGCCCCCCCCCCCCCCGCCCCCGCCGCGCCCCCCCCCCGGGGGGGGGCCGGGGAGTTTGGGGAGGAGTTATCGGTATGTTATGGATGAGGTTGTGGGGTTTAAGTATCTGTAGATTGGATTGGATTGGGGGGAGTGTACTTTTATGCGCATGCTAGCATGGTTGTTGAAATTGTTTGTTGTCTGTAGTTAATAAGTCCCGTTTAGAGCATTCATGGGTTACGGAATGATATCTTTTATGGAGCTGGGGTTTCTGTGAAAACTATGAGTGAGTTGGGCAGGAAAGTAACCACACACAAGTCTGTTTATTTTTCCTCCCAAGTTGTATTGCTTCAGATAAGTACACAAGCAAAGAAAACGCCGCCGGTTTCTAAGTTTAAATAGCTGCCGGATTTTACACCAACCACCCATATTCAATCGAAGCACAATCCCCTTACAACGAAGGCTTCTTCTCCTTCTCGGCGGGAGGAGAAAGCGAGAACGCGCGGTAGAGCACGATCAGAGCCGAGTGGCTCTCACCTATTCACACATTAGCACACGGGATTGCAAGGTGTGTGGGCGAGTGTTTTTACCTCCACCATACAGCGTCTCAATCTTCTGCTGATCAACTTCCGTAACCGAATCGTCATTGAAGAAATACCACTCATTTCCATCCCCGCCATCCTTCTTGACATAAGCGCAGTAATGGCCCGAGTCCGCACTGGCACCCTGATGCGTCACCACCGCGAAAAGCTCGTACAAGCCGCTCGGGTTGCAGCCCTCATCCTTCATGATCTCCGGATCGAGTTTGTCCTTGAGCTCCTCCGCCCAATCTGGGATCTTCTCCTCGTACCGAGCGCGCGCGGCTTCTTCTTCCTTCGTCCTGTCTTCGCCGGGGAGATCGGTTCCTTTGCCCTTGCTGGCTCCGAATCCGCCTTCGCCGGCGTTGCCGCCTGCGATGTCGTCGGGACTGGCCTGCGTTATCTTCATGCGCTTGCGGGCACGCTCGCGGTCGACGGCGTCCTTGTGGAGGTCGCGGAGGGTGTCGCGGACTGGGATGAGTTTGTTTCTGAGTTCGTCGGAGCAGAATTCTGTTGCGTCGAGTTCGAAGGGGAAGGTGACTTTGCGCATGATCTTGGTTTTCTTGTTGATATCGCGCTTCCAGAAGAAGCGGACAAAGTGGCACTGTATAAATCGATTATTAGCATGCCCTCGGGGAATATCTACAGGGGCGAGGGGATTCATACGGTTAGATATTTGGGTAGGCGGGTGATTCGGCTGGTCTTCTCATAGAGGGCGTCTCGACCGAGTGTAGGGCTGTTTTTCTCAATATTCTCCTTCAAACCTGTCAGGATACCCTCCTTCAGGAAGTTGGTCTGCGTGGTGATATGGCACTTTAGGTTGACAAAATCCTCAGTGGACTCAATCGGCATCTCATCGGGCGTCTCCTCGGTGCACACTAGCGTCGAGCTCAACTTTCCAGTCAAGTACTTATCGACAAATGAGGTGTCTTCGTTCTCGTTCTTAATCCTGAGCTTCGTACGGAGCTGGTGGAGAATCTGGGAGTAACACTCCTCCGCATCCTGCTGGGAATACCTTCCATCCTTCCCCTGCTGTGCAAACTGTGGAAACGTCTTCCTCAAAGCGCTAAGAAACACCAATGGGGGAAATCCTTCCCTAGTCTCTCCCATCTGCTTGTAAAGATCTCTCAAAGCCGTCGTCAAATCGGCCCCTTCAGCCATGCCGCCTAGCCCAAATAGAGAACTCGAGCCGCTACCAAGACTTCCGAACTTACCGGCCCCCCCATCACCACGGTGTTTCTGCAGCTCTGTCTGCAGCTCCGGAATGTACCGCAGAGCCTGGAGTGTAGAATTCAGATAGCAAGTGTTTCCGAGATTCTGTAAGCCGGACGGAGTAGCACCCTCCACCTGTGCGAGCTGGGCGTCGGTCATGTCCTCGACGAACTTCATCTTCTCCTTCGGGGCCTGGATAACTTTTCCGGAAGGCGTTCCCATCATCATCACGCTCTGGCCCGGCTTGAGGCCGAGCTTTGACATATCGGTGTCGTCTTTGAGTTGGCCACCCTTCACCAGGATCTTCTGGCGCTCCGGTTCGACGTTGGTGAGGGAGAAGAGCATAATCTTGAGCATCTCGCCCGGGCTCGTAGTATCGACCGTCACATCGTATTTCTTTCCATTGTGCTTGACAATGACTGTAGAGATGGAATTAAATGGTTAGTGAGATGCAAAGTGTTGTGGCGGGGTTAAGGTTGCAACGTTGGGGTGGGCCGAAAGAACATACTGGGGATTTCGGTGTCACTCATGATAGTGAACCGAGAGAATAATTTGGGAGTAGAAACTGGGGAATGTGTTGGTGATGATGGGATATTAACAATAGGATGTAGTTGTGGTTGTGGTTGATTAATGTGTGACGTTCTGACAGCGGAGGCTCTTGATGAATTGAAAATGGTGGAAGTGGGGAGCTTATTAGCAAGGTGAACACCAACATCAGCCCCACGCCGGTACATGAAACTCTGTTGATATTCCCTCTTTTTCTTCATCCATCATCTCCACAAACACATAGAATGACCGACACAAACATTTCGAGATTCCGACCCTCGGGCCCACTTTTCCCGAGGTCTACTGATCAGCACCCGTTGACGTCAATCTAATCTGATTCCCGCACAACAACCCGCCTCAACACCGCCGCCGCCGCCGCAATGTACCTGCCCATCCTCGCCACCTTCCTTCTGAGCGCCCTAACCACAGCCTTCCCAGCAGAAACTGACGACATCAACCCCAGCCCTTGGGCCGAAATCGTCGACCTCTCAACCGCCTCCGTGCCAACCGTCGAGCAAGCTGCAATCCAAGCCCGCAAACTCCTCCTCTCCGAAACAGTCGCAACACTCTCGACCACTTATCCCAGCGGCGAGCGCCATGGACTCGAGGGACAGCCGATCGGGCTGATGGACTACTATGCCGACTGCTCTGAAGACGGAAACCCCACTCTCCTCGGGATGAAGATCGCTACCTCGTAAGCTACGCAGCTCCCCGCACTTCTTATCCGAGCTCATAGAAGTATGTAGTTTCCGCAACGCCGCTACCAATAACTCCTCGATCTCCCTCTCGGTCCGGCTACACAGGCCGCACATGTTTTCGCCAGTTGCGCATCCGCGAGTCGCGCTTATCGGAACGCTCTCCACGGTCCCACCGGACTCTCCCGAAGCGGAGCGCGTCAAGAAGTGTTTTACGCTTCGACACCCGGATGCGAGGCTGTGGACGCCTGGTAATAAGATTCATGAGAGCTACTGGGTTAGGTTTGAGGTAAAGTCGGTGTACTGGATTGGTGGCTTCGGGAATGTTGCGTATATCGGGTGGATCCCGACGGAGATTTATCATAAGGTTAAGCTGCCGTTTGAGGAGGTGCAGAGGGCTATTGAGGGTGAGAAAGAAGAGGAGAAGTTGGGGTGGAGGAGGCTGTTTTATCAAGGTTTGTAGGATGAGGAGGATGGTATATAGCGGGTCATTTTGAGTACATATGAGGCTCTCTTCGTTTCTTTTCGCGGAGTTTTGTTTGTGGAGATGATGAGGTTTGATATTATAGCATTTGTCCTTTCGAAACCTCTTTGCAGTTTTGCTCGTTATTTAATGTACCTATTTATCCTTCGGATTGTTACTCTATTATTGATATCATTCGGATTGTTGTTACTCTACTCTAGTATTAATATCATTCGTTATCTATCAGCGGCTACACTCTCGCTAGCGCCGTTACATACGCGCGCATAAGCCATCTCGTCTCTATGAAATCTGTTCTTCAGCCTTACAACAACACCCTAACACCTCAATTTCCACCATGAGCGCCCCCGAAAAACCGCTGACGCTTGCCATCCTCGGCTGCGGCACCCTCGGTACAGCAATACTCTGCGGGGTTCTAGATGCCCTCTCCCTCTCAAAAACCACCGATATACCCACGCTCGCGCCTACCCAATTCACCGCTTGTATAACCAGAAAAAACTCGGCAAATCGCATTCAGTCCGCCCTCGTCCCCCTCACCCTTTCCAGCTCCGTCACAGTCCTCACCGATTCCAATGTGAGCGGTGTGCGCAGTGCGGACATGGTCCTCCTGGGGTGCAAACCATACATGGTAGCGCACATCCTCAGCGCGCGCGGCATGTCCTCCGCGCTCGACGGGAAACTCCTAATCAGCATCTGTGCGGGGGTAAAAACCTCGGACCTGCAATCCCTCGTCCCCCCTAGCACCCGCGTAGTCCGGGTCATGCCCAACACAGCTGCAAAGCTGCGTGAAAGCATGACTGTCATCTCGCCCTCCCCCCAAGTCACAGCGCAGGAACGTGACATGGTCGTCTGGGTGTTCAACCAGATTGGAAGGACACTCGTGTTGGATGAGAAACATATGGACACTGCCACAGCACTGTGCGGGAGTGGTCCCGCTTTCTTTGCGCTTGTTGTGGAGGCTATGGCGGATGGGGGGGTTATGATGGGCGTGCCGAGGCAGGAGAGTGTTACTATGGTGGCGCAGAGTATGTTTCCCCCAACTTAGGGGGGGGGAAGGGGCTAATGAGGGGGGTAGCGATGCTGGGGACAGCAAAGATGGTGCTTGATGGGCAGCATCCGGCGATTATTAGGGAGCAGGTTAGTACGCCTGCCGGGTGCACGATTGCGGGGTTGCTGGCGATGGAGGATGGACGGGTTCGGAGTGTTATTGCGAGGACGATCCAGGAGGCGACGAATGTTGCGGGGGGGTTGGGGAAGAAGAAGTAGATGGGGGGAGGGCTAGATATCATAGACGGCACGGGTAGAGAAAAGGGCAGGTGCCCAGGGTAGACAAATATAGTAGACAGTATTGCTTCTCTTATTGGTAGGTCTCGAAGATCACCAGCCCATCAGTTTTTATGAGTATTTGGGTACACCGATCTAGCCTTTCCGTCTCCACATGACCCAAATGCTGGCGCCGAAGACAATGAACGGGTTCAGATGCAACATCCTACCTCAACTTCTCCCCTTCCATCTGGACTTTCCTTCCATTGCTTCTGCCCGTGATGGAGCCGGATGCCTTACAAGACCATTTATCATCGGGCGAGGAAATGCCTTAACGTTCTCGTCACAGACTGCATGTGTTCTCTCATCTGTTCCAATCCGCGGCCCAGGTACTCTGCAAGCCAAGGGGAAAGCTCGTTACTATGTACTGACAGGAAGGTAGGCAGGTTGGTTACCTCTGTCCAACCAATGGGTGAGTAAGGTGTGTAGCTGTAGAGAGGGGCTGAGCAGTCGTATTATGTGCTACACAAACCAAGCGTGGGCTTAACTGAAACGTCCAAAGACTCTCATTTTTCCCGCCAATCCCCGCTAGTACCGGTGTCCAGACGGCTTATTGGAGGGCTATAAAGGTTAAGGTTTCCATAGAGAGCAACGGGTTACATTTTCTTCCCCAACCCAACACGTGAGCCCGACAGCAACTTCTGCATTGTGAGAATAGATCAAAAAATTATTCATGGCCGTTGTAAGCAGGTTCGATTCCATTTAGCAGACATGGATATACCACGAATAGTAACATGATTTCAATCTCCCTCTATCTCTCACCATTAACTTAGCTCCGTTATCATCATAATAAGCATGTAAAGATATAGCCGGTTACTGTCCTTTATGTGAAGAATCAGACCAACAACTCCCTTCCCCATTTCCTTTGTTCCGGTGTAAATACGGATGAAAAACTGACAAACAATCGAAACCTGCAAAATGTAAACATCTTCAGCAAAAACTGTCCACCAATTATCATACAATCTTCATTTCGTCCGGTTGAACCACAAATACAATAAGTTAGCTAAAACAGCAAGTGCTATGTATGAACAAAAGTATCGATTCTTTTGCCTTATCCTCAGGTACATTTCTACTCACGACTTCGCATACCTTTCAAGGGAAACATTGGTGGTGCACTTCTTGAGATTCTTAGTATGGTGCAACTTCCCCGGAAGAACAGTGCGTACGGCCTTTTCGATGGTAGCCCATTCCATAGCCGAGGCCTCTGCCATGGTAAGGTAAGACTTCTTGCTTTCCTCAGGAGGTTGTTTGGCGGTATTTTTGGACTTAATCAACTCGGAAGCTGCAAGTCCTTGTGGAGAAGGCTCGCTGAGAAACGGTGAAACTGACAACTCCAGAAGGAGGGCATAAAACTGAGGATAGTTAGTATATGTTCTTGAATACATCAAGAAACAGGAACAAACCTCCAACACCTTCCTCTCAGCACCAACAGCCTTTCCGAGTGCTTCAAACCCACTCAAAATATTGATGTCAGCATCCACTTGAATGCCCTCAGCCCCAAATTCAGCTGCCTTCACCAGTTCGTACTTCTGGGTATCCGTAAATCCCGAGCACCTGATTCCCACACGGAGCAAAGATTTAAGCAAATCAAGATCCAAATTAGGCATCGTCCTTCCCCGTTTGATCTGACGCTTTAGAATGTCGATGGCGGAAAATAATGCCTGATAGATGTAATCGCGTTGCTGGATGGTGTAAAGATCGATGGAAAACCATGGAAATTTCGAGACAATCGACATGAGTGACTGGAATGGCCTCTGCAAACACTTGCGGCTAAACGGACTCTGCTAGAGATTAGTCTCATGCCTGAGAAACAATTACTCGTAGGGTTATACCCGGTGAGGTGTCCTGGCATGGTTGACAATCAACACAAGTTCTTCGCGGGATATGATCTCAGTTTTGGCCCCAAATTCCGATTTATCTGGGGAAATATTTGGAATAACGCCATCCCAAACGATCCCCTTCGCCCTGGGGAAAACGTCTTTCATGAGCTCTGCTGGATCAACAACGTCCAGCGAGAGGTGTCTGTTGCCGAGAACACGAGAACGACGGCGGGAGACACATTTCCAAGCATCTTTCGCATTCATAAACTCTACGTATGCGTCCATAGTTTTTCCCTGTGTCATCAGTAAATGTTCTAGAATTCCCATAGGAAGAACCTACAGTAGATCTATCCATTATGACATGAACACCAATGCTTCCAAAATCTTCTGGCACAATATTGGAATTCTTGCCGAGAAATTCCAGCAGCTCTTCTGAGGTGACGTTATAAGGGATCTGTCTAGACTATCAGTCGTGAAATTATATCTGTGAATGCAGGGAAACAGACATTACCAATCTTGACGCAGCTCCAATTCTGGGGCAAAGAATTCCTTCCGAGGTCAACAAAAGGTGCGTTCTGAATAGCTGTCTCGGTGTCCATCATCAACATATTGCTCATGTTGGCTGCATTGGGGTTGGCCGCCATGCTAAGGGGAGCAGCCATGTTTGTAGTGAGATGAGCAGCTGACATGACTGGCTCAGGGGTGGCAATGGTCTTTTCTATTTTTAAAGGCGAGTAGCAATAACGGCTGGCAGGTGTGGGACTAGAAAATTGCACCGCTCCAGTCGATGACACCGGCGAGGCTACAAAAGATGCGGGCGAGTAGACAGTGCTTGGAGAATAGAGACTCTGTGCAATAGAATCTTGTCCTGGGCGGATTGGATAACCCGGAGGCTCGAGGCTAATCATGTTCCATACACGCTGGTTGTGTATTAGTAGAGATCAGCTAAACGGGGAAAACATGTGCATACTTCACTACATCCACAGTACACTTCACTGCCATGAAATACAGTACCCCAGAACCTTCCAGCACACTCAATACATATAAGGCAACCGCATGGAACAACCTTCAGTTTCGGGTCAAACAGGCACTGTGAACAGCCCAAGACCATCTTTCCATATCTAGAAGTCTTACGCACCCCCCGAGACCCTGAGGTAACATTGGTATCTTTGGGGGCATCAGATCCATGAACTGACGCAGTAGATCCGAAAGTATTCTCGGCAAACTTGGAAATTGATTCAGGCGAGTCGTTTGTCCAAACAACTTTTTCCTTGCCCTTAGGTTCCTTCTCCGGTTCGATGGAACTCAGAGTAGTCTGGCTGTCAGACCCCACAGAGTCATTCTTCCAGCTAACTGCAGTAGCTCTGTCAGATGAGTTGGCAGTAGACATAGAAACTGAACGATTGACAACTGATCCCATGGGAACTCGGACATGATGCTGCACGTTGTGGATGTCTTGAGGGGCTAGTTGGGACGAAGCTTTGTGTGGATTCTCGTTCTCCTTGTGGTTCGTAGCCTGGAGCACTGTAGTTCCAGATCCAACATTTCTGTTCGAGGGTCCTGTGATGTTGTTTTCTTTTCCATTCACCCTCTGCTTGATTGAATCTTTCTTGACCCTCAACGAGTTGCAAGCTTTGAGAGAGTCAATAGCCGTCCTCATGTCTGCGGGCTTTGAATCATTTTCGTCAGGACGAGTAATCCTAACAGCTGGAATCTGGCGGGGAGGAGCAAAGTCGACTCCAACAGGATAACCGTGCATGAGTCCCGCATCACACTTGCGGCCATCGGGGCTAAACGGGATTCCATCCACATCAATAGGGCATGAGCACGCAGGATGTCCTCCACCTTTAATAGGAGAAGGAGAAGCAGAGAAGGGCCAGTTCTTGAAGGGGTTGTACATCGAATTCTTGTCCCAAATAGACATCTTGAGAGGAATGGATACGCAGAAAAGAGTAGGATAGCTGAGAGATTTGGAAATTTGAAACACTACAATATAAAGAAGTGAGGAGGACGCAAGAAAATTATCTGACAACGTAAACTGAATGATGGAATGCGTTAAACGAAGAAAGATGGAAGGACAGGAAGTTAGAGATGAAGAGGTGAAGTGAGGTGAAGGAAGGAGGGAGTGGATGGGAGGCTGAGGACATGAGCAAGCAAGAATACATAAACAGCGTGGGTTGGGGTTAGTCTCATTCGGCACTAGAATCACAAACTGAACTGAGTAAATCTCGCCAAATCTCAAGGTTCAATACCCATACTCGATATATACAATTAAATCCTCCATCATTCTGTCGATAGGTATGTAAATACCCTCACCAACCATACCTCGATGCAGCCTCCTTCCGATTCGACTTTCCCCGAGCAAAACTCTCTTCCAAAGCGCCTCGCTGTGATTGTGCAACTGCATAAAACCGTCCAGTCAGTATCACAATTGCAATCCGTATAAAGGTCAAGAAGCACTCACCATTGAGCAATGATTGAAGCTGGTGTCGTCCAGGGGCAACAGTCCTGACTGGTTTCACTTCTTGTGCTAGACCCGATTCTCTGTCCCTCTCATTCTGGTTATACTCTTCGTCGACGCTGAACGTGGCGAATTTGATGGGCTCTTTCCCAGGTCCATGTCTTCCATATAACTGTCGCATCTTCTTGCAATCAGTAGCCGCCACCTTAAAACACATCCAGAAAGACACCTACTGCGTTCTGGTCCAGACCTGCTTCGCGTGCCAATGATTCGAGGTCTTGGGGCTGAGTAACACTCGAACTTGCGGCATATGAGCTTTGTTGTACACTTGCTGCGCTGCCCGCATCAAAGCCCGGTTCTTCATCGAGATATTCTGTCTCCTCCTCCGGTTTCCGAATAGGCTTTGCTGCTTCTAGCATGATAGGCTTGTACTCTCCGGCCGATATTGAACTGGTAGCTTTCAATTTAGGATTGCTCGCCACCGTTGTAGCTATTCCGTAATGATTTGTCAACAAAAGCTCCAAGAAAAACGAAGGTATCCAACTAACCTGATCCAAACAACGAAACCTTTGGTTTTGACGGTTCCACCTTTGGCTTCCCGCTTGCACCAACAGCCCCTTTCTTCCTAAACGCGCTCATAGGCTGTATCGGTTTCCTCGCAACTGACTGTGGTACAAACATTGTATTACTCGCACTAGTTGCCTTCCCGACCTCCAGTTCCGTTTGCTCCGCTGCATTCTCGCTTTCCTTTGAGCTTCCAGACTCTGCATCCTTTACGTGGTCAACTGGTTCACTCGTTGCTGCGGATGCGCCATTTTCTCTCTTTGCCGCGCCAGATCGCTTGGGCGCCGGCAACAAGGCACTCAACCCCGACATCCCTCCAGTTCTTGCCTTCTTCGCGGGTCGTCCATCTTCACCGTCCTCGTCAAACTTTGGTAGGGTGACGACAATCTTCTTTGGCGCGTCTTTATCGGCAGTGGGGTCTTTGTGTTTTCGCGATTTCGGTTTTGGGAGGAGCGCGGAAAGACCTGACGGTTTGGGCAGCGGCGGCGAAGCTGCACGCGTGGGTGCGGGTGCAGACGCGATTATCTTCTGCTCGAAATCGGAGGCGTCGCTGTCGGAGTAGTCTAGGTCAAGCATCTTTTTCCGATGTGTTGGGGTTGACGTGAAAGGAGCTTGGAGCAGTTGCCATCCTTGCCTGTTGGAACGGTTGTGCTCAACGGGGAACTCCAGCCGTAACGCTTATAAGTCACTCGGCCAAGAAATGCCCTTCGTCCTTATCAAGCTCGCTATGTGCCAATTTTAGGAGGCGACTGACTTGTGAAAGTGCAGACACAGTGTTCTCCAAAATGTAAGGCCATAATCTTAATCATGATGTGTATCAATCATTATGGTTCGGAAGCTATCAATTTTCCACTTCACCAAGCCCAAAAGCACAGAATAAAGAAAACATACCGTTCAATTTTACCGTTCTGTTGACCACAATCAATACGGAAGTAATCAGCCCCACCCACACCAACCAGCTAACTGAGCTCAGATATTTTGACGCTTCAGCGCTTCACCATGCCCAACCCTGTGCTGAGTACATAGCCGGCGTCATGTGACAGTTACACATATATCCGGTTTCTCAGGCCAGGCCGTTCGATACAGGACCTCCCAAACACGTTTAGGTGCATGCGTGTAACATGGTCTGATGTGGTGGGGTTTATGGGGGGAGTGAACCAACATATAAAACTTTGATGGTTCTATTCAACTCTATTCGATCATTCGACCCCCTAGCCGCGTTTAAATACAGCTACGCCCACCTTACAGCTTCAACCAATTTGCGTTTCCTCAGCTCTTCGATATATCCCGTCTGAGCCTTGCGAATACTATACACGGTCCAAAATCAATTTAGCACCAGCACAAAAATGGTACTACCCGTCCACACCATCCGCCATTACTCGCACCACGCAATGAAGACCTCAAGGTCCCCACAAGCAATCGCCATTTACTCCTACTTGGTGGTTCGTCCTTTCATACTGCGCTGTTCACGCCGAACCTGAGACTTAATGCCGTAGATTGGATTTGTATTGCCATTCGCCGGTCCTGCAGCGTCTAGGATTAAGGGCGGAACCGGCGAGGAAGGAGAGGAAAGGTATGCAGATGGATTGAGGGATAACTAGTGGGCTGTACTGACTCAGGCACTTAGTTCGAATCTTTCTCTCCATCATTGCTGTCGTTGAACAAATATCGACAAATATCGCGGAGTTGACGGCATGGTTTTCGAGGCGTTCGTGGAGTTGATATATCGCTGTTTTTTTTCTCTGCCAGAGCTTCTTCGCTTGTTATCCAACCCAATAAATCTTCCTTTCCTTCATAGTTGTTTAAAATACAGCTTCCTGGACAAATCTGTATGAAACGAAAAAAACTTAATGTCACAAAATGGAGAGTATCTCGACCCACTGTTCCTTCCCTTCTCCCGCCTCTTGAACTAATGTACACCACTCCTTCGCACACCCGCGGGATCAGCTAAACCGATCTCCTTTCGGACTTCGAAATGCCTCCGTAGCCTCGTATTTCGATTTCTCGCGTACCAACTGGCCTTCCGTCTGTGGTTCATGTCGTGTCGGTGCGGGATCGGAGCTTGCCTCGGCGGCGGGACTCCTCGAGCTGAACTCGTTCTCGTACATCATATTTTGTTCACCTAATCCTACATCAGCTTCCACGAGAAGGCTGGTGGGCGATGCGGGGTCCTACGCTGCTTCCGCTGAAGCTCCATGTGCTTTCTGCGTCGCTCAGCGTCGATATCCTTTTTGGCGAAGTAGTAGGCTCCTCCGCCAGCAACAATTAGGGCTCCCCATCCATACCTTAATGCTGTGAGCCGAGGCGTAGGACTGACGAACTGGAGGAGGGGTACCAGAATGATTTGACCTAGTTACGCCATAAGATATTAGCAAAGTTTGTGGAGAGGGAAATGGATGAGTAATTTACAGTGTTCATTGTATCCAAGGAAATTGAATTCTCGAGACCGGAGTTGCAGCTTTTGGAGGGGTTTTATGGAGGAGGATTTTCGGGTATTTTGAAGGGCGCCGAATGTCGGCAGGTTGTATCAGGCCACTTGAAAACGTACGCCAATATTAGATTAGATCTGATTGATAATAAAGCTACTTAGCCTAATGAGTCACTCAAGGCATTGCCACCTAGAGTAGCTTCAATGCTTGTCCTCTCATCAACCAACCTCACATCCTTTGACAACTACTGCAACAATTACCGCCGCCCGCAAACATACTTGACATGCCGCCCAAACGAAAAGCGGGTACCAGCAGCTGCAAGCCATATCCTTGGACACGCTTGATTAAGCTTGCTAACAATTCTATTAGCTGCCGCTGGCGCCGGTCCAAAGCGCTCGCGCACTGCGACACCAGCAGCTTCCATCGACAGTCAAGATGATTACTCTGACGACAGTGACGATGGCGCGGAGGAAGAGAATATGTCAAGTTCGAGCTCACAGGAAGTGCTGATTCTGTTCTTCAGTTACTAATATTACCTTCGCAGGGGTGATCAACAAGTTCACCATTAAACAGGGAGATGGCGAGAATGCTGTCGCCAGCAAGCAATTCGACGCAGCGTCAAAATTCTTCACCAAGAAAGGCCGCGACAATACACATTTGCAACTAAAACCTGGTCACTCCTCGCGGCCGCTATGGATCAACCCCGATGGTACCATCATCATGGAGAGTTTCTCGCCACTGGCTCCGCGAGCAACGGAGTTTTTGACCACCATCGGTGAACCTCAGTCGCGACCACAATATTTACACGAATACAAGATCACAGCCCATTCGCTATATGCCGCCGTTGCATCGGCTGGACTCACGCCACAGGATCTTCTTGGGACACTCGAACGGTTTTCGAAGATTGCCGTGCCTCGGTCGATTGCAAAATTTATCAAAGAGACCACCGAATCTTACGGGAAAATAAAGCTAGTTTTGAAGGATAACCGATATTTCATCGAAAGCAAAGACCCGCAGATGCTTCAAAGGTTGCTCACAGATCCAGAAATTGGGCCACTGAGATTGCAGGGGGATGTGGTGAAAGAGAGGGCTCCCCAGATGCGAGGTCTTGTTATTCCGGGAACCAAGGAGGCCGCTGGTATCAAGCAAGCTAATCAGCCACCGCCACCGCCGCAAGGGGCTGCACTACCTGGTGCAGAGACATCGGCGGAGGACATATTTTCGTCCATCACTGCTATTAAGGAAGATGAGGAAGGAGATGATGATGAAGATGAAGATACGGTGCATTCGTTTGAAATTCATTCGGAGTCGGTTGAAGCCGTACAGAAGCGCTGCTTCACCTTGGGATTCCCGATTTCGGAAGAATACGCGTTTCGAGATGATACAAAGAATCCCGATTTGAATATAGATCTCAGACCGCACGCTCGAATCCGATCGTATCAAGAAGTTAGTTTGAATAAGATGTTCGGTAACGGACGAGCAAAGAGCGGTATCATCGTCTTGCCTTGTGGTGCCGGTAAAACATTGGTCGGAATTTCTGCCGGTTGTACCATCAAGAAGAGTATCGTAGTTTTGGCCACATCAGCGTGAGAATTTCCAGTCCAGTATATGCTCAATTGCGATTATTTATGCATTTGTTGCCTCTTTCACTGGATTTACTAACATGTCGTGAAGTATGAGCGTTGTTCAGTGGCGACAGCAGTTTATCCAGTGGAGCAACATTGACCCAGATCAAATTGCCGTGTTCACGTCAGAAAACAAGGCAGCGTTTAAAGGTGATGCTGGTATCATTGTCTCTACGTATTCCATGGTTACGCAAACCCGCGGTCGGTCTCACGACTCAGAGAAGATGATGCAGTTTCTGATGGGTCGTGAGTGGGGCCTGTTGATTCTCGATGAAGTCCACGTCGTGCCTGCTGCGATGTTCCGTAAAGTCTTAACGTCTATCAACTCTCATGCTAAGCTGGGATTGACAGCTACACTGCTGCGTGAGGATGACAAAGTCTCCGATCTCAATTTCCTCATCGGACCGAAGCTGTACGAAGCCAACTGGATGGAACTGGCAGAACTCGGCCATATCGCGAAAGTGCAGTGTGCCGAGGTGTGGTGTCCGATGAGTCCAGAGTTTTATACGGAGTATCTAAATGAACCGGACGCACGCAAGAAGACATTGCACTATATCATGAATCCTCGAAAGTACGTTTGCCCAAATTGCTGTGTTGTGATGACTCGCTGACATTGTTAACCAGATTCCAAGCGTGCCAGTTTCTCATTGACCATCATGAAAAGCGTGGCGACAAGATCATCGTTTTCTCAGATAACGTCTACGCATTGAAAGCTTACGCCCTCAAGCTCAATAAGGCCTTCATCTATGGTGAAACGCCTCAGCAAGAGCGTATGACTATTCTTGAAAACTTTCAGCTTAACGACCAAGTCAATACTATTTTCCTCTCCAAGATTGGAGACACCTCGCTCGATCTTCCTGAAGCTACGTGTCTCATCCAGATATCATCTCACTACGGTTCTCGTCGTCAGGAAGCTCAGCGTCTCGGCCGAATACTCCGAGCAAAACGTCGAAACGATGAAGGATTCAACGCATTCTTCTATTCACTTGTTTCCAAAGACACTTCGGAGATGTATTACTCGTCAAAGCGGCAGGCATTCTTGGTCGACCAGGGCTACGCCTTCAAGGTGATTACGCACCTTCAGGGTATCGAGAAACTCCCGGGACTGGCATACTCGACTCTTACGGAGCGGAAAGAACTTCTCGAAGAGGTTGTATTGCAGAACGCAGAGTCAGGCACACAGGAGAAGGATGACTTTGATAATGCGACGGGATTGAGTTATAATGCGCAACGCAGGGGAGGGTATAGGCGGACAAAGGGCAAGCTCAGCGAACTTTCTGGTGGTAATACAATGGCGTATATGGAGCGGAATAAGAGCAGGAATAAGGAGCTGAAGGGAGGAAAGAGCGCCTTCTTCAAAAAGTTGAATAGAGATACCGAGAGGAGGAAAAAGGAGCAGATGGCCATGTTGCAGTAATTTGAGGAGATGGATCTTGGGTTATGCTTATGACAATGCCGTTGACGAATTGCTGCATTTTTGATTGTTTGCGTTTTGTATACTAGATTTTGAGTAGTAATGACCTTGGACCGTCCTTGATTTTTAGGTTCTGTATGACTGAGTCGTGGTAGGTACATAGATGTTCTCTTGCGTGAGAGTTTATGATGCCGGTGCCAAGATAATGCCCTAAAAAACGCAGTCTAGTGTATTGTGTGTGTGCGTGGGGAAGCGAAACGACGGCATATTCATGAAAGAACAACCAGCTCGACAACTGCCCAACGCCCGACGCCCGACGACAATTCCCGCCATCCCGCCGCTACACTCAAGTTTTTCACGAGCGCCGATACATCAAAATGGCTGACGCAGACTATGTGAGTTTTTCGATCAGATCGCACCGGAGTTGGATGGAATTTGTTTGAATAGAGAACTTTTTACTAACACCCAAAAGGATCCCGTTGCTGCTGAGGGCATGCCTTGACCTTCTCGCGTTCTTCAATGGGGACTCGCTAACCCACTAGAACAGAGAAGAAGAAGGCCAGAACCTTCCGCAAGTTCTCATACCGTGGTGTCGACCTCGACCAGTATGCCGCGCATTCCATACCTCCTCGAGAAAATACCGTTGACTGATGGCGAAAATAGGCTCTTGGACCTTTCCTCCGAGGAGCTCCGAGATCTCGTCCATGCCCGTGCCCGCAGAAGGTTCAACCGTGGTCTTAAGCGTAAGCCCATGGGTTTGATCAAGAAGCTCCGCAAGGCCAAGAAGGAGGCGAAGCCCAACGAGAAGCCCGACCTCGTCAAGACCCACCTCCGTGACATGATCATCGTCCCTGAGATGATTGGTTCTGTTATCGGAATCTACTCCGGAAAGGAATTCAACCAGGTTGAGATCAAGCCTGAGATGGTTGGCCACTACTTGGCAGAGTTCTCTATCTCTTAGTACGTACCCTTCGGGGTAATATAGGGAATGTCCGCAGCTAATGGAGGTGATATTATAGCAAGCCTGTCAAGCACGGTCGTCCCGGTATCGGTGCCACCCACTCTTCCCGTTTCATCCCCCTCAAATAAACAAGGTTCTTTCAGCTATCACGGCGTCACTTTTCTCGTTGCCTTTTGTGTTTCGATGTACCTTGGGTCTGGGGTTTGTGAAAATGGGATTGTCTTGATTTTGAAATAAATAACTGGGTTTTGCGGATCAAGACGCTGAAGAGTGTGGGTTCATTGTGAGGCTGTGTGTGGGAGGGAGAGCAAGCCGCCACCATCCGAATTGGGGGAAAGTGCTGCTATATTCAAATGGAAGATCCGTGCAATCCAAATCCAATCTACGTCGAAATTGCAACTCGTGGCTATGTTGTAGCACTTAGCGGTACCGGAGCGTAAGCCTATCACAAGTCTCGATTGCGCACGATGGAGCAGGAACCCTTCATATGTAAAGAAACTTTCACCGGCTTGAAGGCTCTAACTATGTCACCGGGCCACTAGCAAAAACTCTGGTTTGTTGCTGCGGAAGTTAAGCGATGGTTTAAAGAACTGACTTGACATGGAGCTGCGGAAATTTCGGGGTTCTGCTTGAGCGGCGTAGACGTATCGACTTGCCCAGGTAACTCCGTCTTCTGAGAACTATGGCGCTTCACACTCAGCATAATCTTCTTGCCGTAGTAGTTTGCATGACGACGATTGTGAGCCTGAAGCCTGGTTTATATTTTCAATTGTCTTACGCAGTTCCGGATATCCAAAATTGAAAGAATCTTGGATTAATCGGGTATCTGTTCCACGGACCTTCTGTTTGGCTTGGCAGAGCGAAACGACCTCTCAACTTGCTTCCGAGTCCTCGAGCCGCTCGTCATGAGTGAGCAAGCGCAAGCGTATAGTACAGAGCCAAGGAATTCGGATGCGACAACCATCAATCAGCTCAACTCAACTTCTGCTAACCTCCTGACAACTACAACCACAGCTGCTCTTGGACATCTTACAACTCCCGCCCCGATCTGCTTGCTCTTATAGACCGTTATACGTATTTTTTGTTTCCTCTCTCTCTCATTTTGCGCTTATTCATTAGAGTAGGTTGGTACAGCCCCTGCTTTGTCGCTGTCTCTCTTTAAGATTCCCCCCACCTCCGCCCTCTATCCTGTTTACTCTACGTTACTAACTATCCAACTTGCAGAAAAACAAACATTTATCAACTTAGAACACAGTAACCATGGCCACAAATCCCAAGTATGATAACTTCACCTACCCGACGATCAATCCCGAGTCTGGCTCAGGACACCCTGGACACACCACTGCAGAGCAAGACGAGAAGGTGGTTCAGTTGAGAAAGGAGCTCGAGGAGGAAAACTATACGGAGAGGTTGGATACACTTACTTTGGTACGTAATCTAGAGGCAGGATGGATCGACGATTCGTGCAATATAAACAGTTGCTGACAAGTTTTACTCATAGCTCCGGTTTTTGAGGGCAAGAAAGTTTGATGTTGCTTTGGCCAAGCAAATGTAGGCACCACCACCACCGCCATTACTTGACTACAAACACCAAGGCCGCTGTCTCGAGTACGGGCCCGAAACTTCTACGGTATCTCGGCAGCTTTGAGCCTAGACTAGACAAGCTAACGCTCGCGGTGGCGATTAGGTTTACAGACTGCGAAAAGTGGCGAAAAGAGTTCAAAGTCGACGGTATCGTCAACGATTTTGTGTACGTCGAGAAGCCGAAAGTCTTTGAGTACTATCCTCAGTACTACCACAAGATCGATAAGGATGGTCGCCCCGTATATATCGAACAACTCGGAAAGATCGATCTCCAAGCGATGCTGAAGATCACTACCGAGGAACGCATGATCCAGAACCTAGTCTTAGAGTATGAGCGCCTTGCCGAACCCCGCCTCCCTGCTTGCTCTAGAAAGGCAGGGAAGCTGTTGGAGACCTGCTGCACCATCATGGATCTTAAAGGCGTTGGAGTGACTAGCATCCCCCAGGTCTACGGATTCCTCAAGAAGGTGTCGGCAATCTCACAAAACTACTACCCCGAACGGTTGGTTCACTTCCATTCGACGAATGAACCAGTATGGCATGCTAACAATGCCACAGCCTCGGCAAACTCTACATCATCAACGCCCCTTGGGGCTTCGCGGGAGCCTTTAGCATGGTGAAGGGATTCTTGGACCCTGTTACCGTTCAGAAGATCAACGTTCTAGGCGGGAGCTACCAGTTAGCACTGCTTGAACAGATTCCGGCCGAAAATCTGCCCAAGGATTTCGGCGGACTTTGCCAATGCGAAGGAGGATGTCAGTTGAGCGATGCAGGGCCATGGAAGGAAGAACAGTATCAAGCACCGAAACCCACCCCCACGACTACCGCGCCTCCTCCAGCTGTATCAGAAAAGGAGATCACGGAGGCTTAGGCCATCATTTAGAGCACGGTGTTGATTGAAACATGGGAGTTTACTGAGCTGGTGTTAAATTTCTTCACGTCGTGTTGTCAGGTTTCTGTTTTGCTTGCATCGTGTTTTTTGTGTATGGGAGAGAGTCGGGAGGGCTATTGCTCTTTTTGAGGTATCTAGTTGGTTGGAGGGAACATAGTCGGCAACCTTTGCGAGTTTGTTGGTTATGGGTGGAAATACGTATTCACGTAATCTAAATTGGATTTACAGTAGAGCCGTTGTGGTTGTGGATTGTATGTATATCTAAACTGTTGAGATATACGCAAGTTCCACGTGCCTATGTGTTTTCTTTCAATGGGGTACCGAGTAGTGTAGCCATCATTGCACTGAAGTCTATGGCCGATGTAGGACTTCATTTTTGGTCTGCTGGTGTTAACTGCACAAATTGAACAGGTGACTTCATATTTACGCAATCACTCGCCAAATCAAATCACATCGGGAGGGGTCACCCCATGTTATCTGTTTCTACCATCTAGAGTGTTTTTACCAACTACCAGTGCCCGAGAGTACAGGGACGTAGTACATGGACGTGATGGTTTAGCGGGAAACGAGTGGTGGTCACAGTGTGAATCCACACTGCCAATCATCCCAACTAAAAGATAACATCTTCATCTTCTTCTTCCCTCAACAAATCCTCACTTGGGTTTGCATCTTCCGCAGCCTTCTCGAACTTCAACCTTCTCTCAGCATTTTCGTTTTCGGCTTCCTCGCTATCCCTTTGCTTCTTTCCTTGAACCTTCTTCAGTCTGTAAAACTCTTCTCGATCCAATTCATCGAGCTCGCTGTTGATGTACTTGATGGTGTTCTCGGTCCTGGGGATGATAACGTACTCAATCGCGTTAACCCTGCGATTGACCACTTTGATAACATCGTCCAAAATTACAAACGCCGTCTGTAGACTAGCTAGCTCCACCAGTGTCTCCACCGCTTTGCTATAGACCTCTCTCGCACGCTGCACCTGCTGACCACCCCTTCCAAGCCCCGTGAGAGCGAAATCTCCAGCTCCTTCGGTGATATACGACTCGAAAGCTGGCAGAAACACTCCAGAGACGTTCTCTTGACGGGATCGAAGGCGGAATCGCGCCGTGCTTACAACCTGTGTGATCTCGTAACTCATATTTCCAGCACCGCCGGTCGCGTATGCTACTTCAGCAAGGGAGAAGGCTGCGATCTGCATCACACGACCCATTTTGCGCTTGGCTTCATCGATGCGACGAGTTATCTCGCGGAAGCGTTTTGTTAGGGCTTCGGATTTGCGTTTGAGGAGAGAGTGACCTGATCGTGTCAGTACATGTAACGGGGATTCTCAGAGGTTAGAGGACCAATACCAATCTCAGCGCCCTTGAGCTTTGATTTCATTAGCCCCAGAGATTGTCGGGTGGCAAAGACGGCCTCGCGGTTCTGGAGTGCGTGATGTGTAAGTCGATAGTCATTCTCAACTTGAGCAAGAAGCTTACCGTTGCTCCTGACATCGTGGTTGGATTTTAAATGAAGGTGGTGATAGAGATGGTAAGCGAGCTATTGCCGCTGAATCCAAGATGTGAGGTTACTGCTTTCGATTCCTTGTTAGTACTCAAGCCAAGCACATGATTCACATGGCTTGTCGATGTCTTCAGGGCCACTAAACTTGCAATTTATCCAGGCATAGAATAACTCGTACTCTATATTAGAGAAGTTTGCTCTGTGTTAAATAGTGTCGTGCTATTTAGCGCTGCAGCAGAATGTTAAACAGAACAGAAAGTCATCCTGTTTTGTACTATCGAGCGTCCGCTATGTTTTCTAGGATGTGACACTTTCATAGAGTACCGGAGTCCTATCGCTACTCGAATGCCAAGACACGCGTATTTATCTTTCTATTTTTTATAGCAACACTACAACTCGTTTGCACAATTAACTGGGTCTTGATAAATTCAACTTGGTTTTTGCAACACTCCAATCCAAAAGTTTTGTAAAAAGAATAAAAACTCGTGGACTTATTTTTGTTTAATGTTTCTGGACGATTTTAATGGATAGGGTCCGTAATTTTGGCTTGGCATTCGAGTAGCGAATAGGGCCCCGGTTCTCTAACGGTTTCTGGAGGTGGTTATTTCTAGTACGTACTATATTATAGGTTTTACACGGTAAACAATAGAGCTGTTTAGCAGCTTTAGCGTAGCACTAAGTGTAGGCTGAAGTGGTGGAAAGGTTCGGTGTTTGCAATTGAGAAACTGTAGTATGCTACCAGCTCAACATTCCAACTACACACCACAACACCGCCTGCAACAGAGAAGAGCTTTCGCCACCCTTGGTTTAGTCCTTGCTGTTGCACAACGACAGAGAACTCATCAATGTACTATTCAGGACCTAAAGAATGAGGAGGAACTTGAAGGGAGTCTTACAAGGCTGGGAGAGGTTTTAAAAAACAGTATATAATTTTTCATAGACAAAAAGGTACATACAATGGCTGTTTGGTGTAGTGGTTATCACACTTGTCTCACACACAAGAGGTCCCCAGTTCGATCCTGGGAATAGTCATAGATCACGGTGACTTGGTCTTTTTGGCGGGGTGCGGATGTTTGGGGTTAGTTTTTTGGAGTGAAAGTGCGATTGGATTCAAACAGATGGTAACATCATCATCCCTCGTGCCATTCAGACATGAATATCTTCAACATGTTCCCCCATCCAAAAATGAGTACATGTAGAGTCTGCTATTCATTATTCGTCTTGAATCCTACAGCAATTTATATATCCACCACCCGTTCAAACAACCCCACCGTTAACCAAGGAAGAAGATGTGTTGCATTGGCCACAGCAGATCATGCGATCCCATCGATATCCAGAGGAAACGACATATGTATGTAGCCCAGTTGGCGGCTGAGAAGGCGCTTGCGCTTGCCAAAGCTGGGAAGAATTACGCGGCTGGAGTTGTTGTGTGTTGCTGCTGCTACTGTGGGGCAAAGCGGGAGGGGAAGGTGGAGGAATGAGATAAGAGAGGGAGGAGGGGTGGTGTAGTCTCTAACTACTGCTTTAACTTTAACTATGACTTCCCCGCAGAAAACGGTGCGGAGTTCTGTGAAACAACTACCCCGCTATTCTTGCTAGGGGTCAAAATCTAGAGGAGCTTGCTACCTGTTCAGATGCCACTCGAGCTGTGCACAAATTGTGCATCAATTGATAAGTAGTGAAGAAAAGTGAAAGACCAGTCAGGGCGCTTGAGGTTTTGTAACAGCTTTGTGATATTGGATTCGGGTTAGGGTTTGCACGTAATCAAGCTTTTTGCCGGCGAATATCCGGGTCGTTCCGGAGACCCTCCCGGATGCTTTAGAAGCACTGGCGTGGACCGAGATATCGTGATGTAACTCCGTCCTCCATCTAGCTACGTGAACCTACACCTCATTGGAAAACAAAAACAAACACATCTCCCCCACTCTTAACTTTTCCATCTACCTTCCTTCCATAACAAAGACAAAATGACTGCTCTCAAGCCTGGCGATAGCTTCCCTTCGGATGTCACCTTCTCGTAATTCTAGCCCTCCTCTACAGTGAGCGGGGTTAACACGAGCACTTTAGCTATATCCCATACTCTAGCGACGACATCAAGGTCTGCGGAAGACCCGTAAACCTTAACGCCTCCAAAGACTGGGCCGATAAGAAAGTCGTCCTCTTCGCCGTCCCCGGTATCTGTCTTCCCCCTCCCCCGCAGCAGAAGCTGATAGTTACATCCAGGCGCCTTCACCCCCACCTGCTCCGAATCCCACCTCCCCGGCTACATCAAACACCTCCAAGACCTGAAGTCGAAAGGTGTTGACATTGTTGGTACGTCTCCCCCCGCTTTTTCTCTCCCTCCTAACGGTGATAGCGGTCGTGGGGTACAACGATGCATTTGTGATGAGTGCGTGGAGTAAGGCAAATGGGATCAAGAATGATGAGATTTTGTTCTTGTCCGACGATGAGGCGAAGTTTTCGAAGAGTATTGGTTGGACTATGGGGCTGAGACTGGCGAGATATGCGATTGTGCTTGATAAGGGGAAGGTTGTTTATTGTGGGAAGGATGAGCCTGGAAAATTGGAGGTATGTATGAGAGAGTGCATGGTGGGCATGAGGCTAATTGGGATAGGCGAGTTCGGCGGAGGCAGTGTTGGCGAAGTTGTAGGATGGGGAGTGCTACGGATATGGTGTTGTTACTTGAGATGGAGCACGCGGGGAGCGAGTGTACAGGTACTGCTATGGGTCAAGGGGTTATTGCAATGGCCTGCTGGCAAAATCAAGTACCGTTGTTTCTCCAGTTTCTAAAGTTCCTGCACAATCGTTCGTTTTTCGTTGTGTTTCTTGAAACTGTAGATTCACTCTCCACTCTCTGGTACCGATCCGTGTCACTGTTGGAAGAAGTAAACCGCATTTCCTCGTGGTCTCGCAAATCACGCGTTTGGCATATACAAAGACCATAGGTTGAGGTTTGCCAACCGTGAATCTCCAAAACATCTCCCCATTCTCAGAGCCCACTACGGCAACCTATAGCGGGCAACCGCCAAAGATAGACCACATGTTGCAATATGGGGAGAACCGTGTGCGTGTTTGGACTTAGATACAGAGAAAAGAGAAGGAGAAAGCCTCGAGTTATACAAGAGAGAGAAGTGTGCCATCAGCCCCAGCTAGTGGTCAGCTCGTGTCAGCTCTATATATACATGCAACATCACTATTACTTTGGATGCTAGAAAGACTTGTTGATTGACTATCTTCTCGAGGCCTGAAGGCCGTATATATACAGACTAGACTCCTATATCCATATCCATATCTGTGTCTATATCCGTGTCTATATCCGTATCCATATCTATATTCGTTGCATATCCGTTTGCACTGATATGAGCCGCTCTCCTGAGGCATATCCTCATACACCAACTGCATATCAAACGGACCTGAGCTGTGAGGCTCACGATGCAGGTACACCTGCAACAATCACAAGCAGGAAAGTGCGAGTGATTTAATATGACAGCACATGAAATCAAAGTTTGTACATGGTAAAAATTCATCAGCCCCCATCACCCCATGTCTAATACCGCTACAGTACTTCTAATCACTTCACCCGGTTCAAAATCCCCGCACTCAACTCCATGCTCCAAGTGCACTCGACTTCATCTCCCAAGTACACTCCAAGCCCCCAAGTGCACTCGACTCCATGCTCCCAAGGGTACTCGAATCTAAGCTCCCAAGAGCACTCGACTCAATGCTTCCGGGTCCAGCCTGCTCCAAAAACCCAAAAGTGGCTGCTGCTCGAAAACAGCTCGGCAGATTCACGGTTTGAGAGTGCGACTATTTAGAGGTATTGAGTAGATTATTTGAAACCAAACAAGCCTGTAAATTAGACCACAATCGATGGAGTTGACATTGGGTGGTGGATAAATATACCTGGGGGATTCCATCAACTCAACTATCCAACTCCATGAATATTACTCCGGTTGAGAAGCTTGTTGATGTCAAATGATGTACTCGATGCTCTCTAAATGGCCGCCTCCACAAATCATGAATGAGGCGCATTTTGTCTTTCTAGAAGTCGTAGTTGACATGGTTGAGCTTGGTAACATCGCCATACTTCGTCTTGCAAATATTGGAGTTGTTTTGAGTTGTTGGAGGTTGCCATGTTGAAGTGGATCTATCGCGATCAGGATCGTGAGATGAAGTGATGATTGCGACCGCCGGGCTCATAACCTGTTACTTTTAGAGGAAGATAGTTGATTGTATTCAGTAAAAGAGCTCGTCTTGGCTCCCGTGTACATATCCATGTGAGAAGCTATGAACCATCTGTAGCATTCACACAGAGGCGATTTCAGCCAACTTTTAGCACACATTGTTCATTCTCGAGGACAGCTTTGATTCCAATTGAGTTTTCGTTTTACTAAGCTGTTGCAGCTGCAACGAGTGTCCCCTAGTTCATGAATAGCGGCCGGCTCTGACACGACACCTTAAAGGGTACGCTAAGACTCGCCAAGACTTGCATTTTTGTTTTAATCATACTGTATTCACTCTACTTAGAGTATGACAGAAGACTTGCATTTTGTATGGGAATCCATTGTCTCGTGCCCAGCCGCATGTTCGCTTCCCAGAGCTGGATGGGTGGCCGCCCGAGCCTGCGAGGCTGCCGCCGGCCTTCTTGAGCATTTGCCGGGTTTAGCCCGCTTGAGGCCTGTCAGTCGCCGGGCGGCTAGCCGGGTCGTTTAGAAACACTGAACTCACCCCCTCGCATAGGCTAACCACGAATGGACCGGAATAGGCTGCTGTAAGAACATAAGAAGCTATATATGGCACATTTCTCTATCCATTTAACTAGTCTTGCTTATACAGACTTATTGTGGAATAACTGGGGCTCAAGGAGAGAAAAGCAAGTTGTATTGTATATGTGAGGTGAAGTGTATGTAGTTAAGATGGAGAAACATCAACATAAGAAAGATCTCAACGGTAGCACTAGAAGCGCTAACCGCACCAATACAAAGTGAAAAAGAACAGAACGGCCACTGCCTCTGCTATCCGGGCGCGGGGGATAAACAGCTATTTTCTGCAGTGGCAGTGGCAGTGGCAGTGTGAGTAGGCTGCATTGTCGATGAGCTTCTGGTAACTCTCGATATTCTTCACAATATGTGCAAGCTGTTCCTTAAAGCGTGGCAACAACATATCAAAAAAAAATACCCTCTTAGCTTTTATGCAATTAGATTCAACATCTTTGAGAATTAGGATAGGACGGGGGAAACTCACCGAGACATATCTTCAAAGCCTTTCCATAGAAACCCACTAGCACTGGTGGCGGCTCTGCCGCCCCCAGAGTGGCAAAGCCGGATGGTGTGGTTGATGGAATCTTCCCCTGAAACTTCTACCACATACCCATAACAACTTCACAAACATTTGTCCAATGAGGAC
>Ga0307515_10005570_pt1 | contig 25473 bp, 22 predicted proteins | sample 17_EM_MG_FD_194513 | JGI IMG/M metagenome (GOLD analysis project Ga0307515, IMG submission 194513) | Populus trichocarpa ectomycorrhiza microbial communities from riparian zone in the Pacific Northwest, United States - 17_EM | ecosystem: Host-associated > Plants > Roots > Unclassified | place... | reverse complement strand
GTCAGACCACACTCGAAGCCCTCGCGGACCTCGGTGGCGTCGTCCTTGAACCGCTTCAGCGAGCTGATCGTGACGTTGTCCGCCACCACGGTGCCCTCGCGCAGGATGCGCGCCTTGGCGTTGCGGCGGATGAGGCCCGAGCGGACCATACAGCCGGCGATGAGACCGATCTTGGACGAGCGGAACACCTCGCGGATCTCCGCCGTGCCCTGCTCGACCTCCTCGAACTCCGGCTTGAGCAGGCCCTTGAGGGCTGCCTCGATCTCCTCGATGGCCTGGTAGATGACGCTGTAGTAGCGGATCTCCACGCCGGCGCGGTCGGCCATCTCCTTGACCTTGTTGCTGGCCCGGACATTGAAGCCGATGATCGTGGCGGTCTGGTCCGAGGACGCCGACGCCAGGTTGACGTCGCTCTCGGTGATCGCACCGACACCGCGGTGGATGACCTTGAGCTGCACCTCGTCCGGAATCTCGATCTTGAACAGCGCGTCCTCGAGAGCCTCGACCGAACCCGAGCCATCGCCCTTGAGCACCAGGGTGAGCGAGGTCTTCTCGCCCTCCTTGAGCTGCTCCATGAGCGTCTCGAGCGTCGCCTTGCCCTTCGAGTTCGCGAAGCTCGCCGCACGACGGCGAGCCTGCCGCTGCTCGGCGATCTGCCGGACCGTGCGGTCGTCCTCGGCGGCCAGGAACGTGTCGCCGGCGCCAGGCACCGACGTCAGGCCCAGGACGAGCACCGGACGGGCCGGACCCGCCTCGGTGACCTGCTGACCGTTCTCGTCGAGCATGGCGCGGACGCGACCGTGCGCGCCGCCCGCCACGATCGAGTCGCCGGCCCGCAGCGTGCCCCGCTGGACCAGGACCGTGGCAACCGCGCCACGACCCTTGTCGAGGTGGGCCTCGACCGCGACACCCTGCGCCGGCCCGTCGATCGGAGCGGTGAGCTCCAGCGACGCGTCGGCGGTCAGCAGCACGGCCTCGAGCAGGTCCTCGATGCCGAGACCCGGCTTGGCGGCCACGTTGACGAACATCGTGTCGCCGCCGTATTCCTCGGCGAGCAGGCCGTAGTCCGTCAGCTGCTGGCGGACCTTGTCCGGGTTGGCGTCCGGCTTGTCGACCTTGTTGACCGCGACCACGATCGGCACATCTGCCGCCTTGGCGTGGTTCAACGCCTCGACCGTCTGCGGCATGACGCCGTCGTCGGCCGCGACCACGAGGATCACGATGTCGGTCACCTGGGCACCACGAGCACGCATGGCGGTGAACGCCTCGTGGCCCGGGGTGTCGATGAAGGTGATCGCGCGCTCTTCGCCCTGGTGCGGGACGACGACCTGGTAGGCGCCGATGTGCTGGGTGATGCCACCCGCCTCGCCGGCGACCACGTTGGTCTTGCGGATCGCGTCGAGCAGCTTCGTCTTACCGTGGTCGACGTGACCCATGACGGTCACGACCGGCGGCCGGGTGACGAGCCTGTCCTCGGCGATCTCGGCGTCGAGGTCGATGTTGAACCGCGACAGCAGCTCGCGGTCCTCGTCCTCGGGGCTGACGATCTGCACGTCGAAGCCCAGGTGCTCGCCGAGCAGCAGCAGCGTCTCGTCGGAGCACGACTGCGTCGCCGTCACCATCTCGCCCAGGTTGAACATCTCCTGGACCAGCGAGCCGGGGTTGGCATTGATCTTGTCGGCGAAGTCGGAGAGCGACGCACCACGCGACAGCCGGACCTCCTGGCCCGTGCCGCGGGGGGCACCCGACGACATCTGCGGAGCCGACAGGTTGTCGAACTCCTGACGCCGCTGCTTCTTCGACTTGCGGCCACGCGTGGGCCGGCCACCGGGACGCCCGAAGGCACCCGCGGCACCGCCGCCACGACCGCGACCGCCACCACCCGGACGACCGGGGGCACCGCCGACGGGACCGCCGCCACCGGGGCGGAAACCGCCACCGGCACCAGCACCGCCGCCGCCACCGGGACCGCCGCGGTAGCCACCGCCACCGCCGGCACCGGCACCGCCGCCACCGCCGCGGTAACCGCCACCACCGGCACCGGCACCGCCGCCGGGGCGGAAACCGCCACCAGCGCCGCCACCGGGACCGCCGGGACGACCTGCGCCGCCGCCACCGGGGCGACCAGCGCCACCACCGGGACCGCCACGACCGCCGCCGGGACCGGCGGGGCGCTGCGCGGGCATGGACGCGGGGCTGGGCCGCGGCGGCATCGAGGCAGGGCTCGGCCGCGGGGGCATGCCCGGCTGGTTGGGCCGGGGCATCGCCGACGGGGTCGGCCGCTGGCCGCCACCGGAGACGCCGAACGGGTTGTTACCGGGACCGCGGGCCGGCGGACGCGGCGAGCCGCCCGGGCCGGGACGGCCGGTAGAGGGCGCGCCCGGGGCTCCGGGACGCGTTGCGGCGGGTGAGCCGGGACGCGGCGGCACCGTGCCGGGGCCCGGGGGCCGCGGACGGGTGGTGCCGTCGGACGGAGGCTGCTGCGCGCGGCGCTCGGCGTCCCGCGTGCGGGCCGCCTGAGCAGCCTTGACAGAGGCCTCCTGCTCGGCCTTCAGCGCCGAGGCGCGCGCCTCGGCGGCCGCCACCTCGATGTCGTGGGCACTCGCCGGCTTGGCGACCGGACCGGGCACCGGGCCCGGACGGCCGGGAACCGGCGGCTTGGGCCGGACCATCGAGCCGGGCGACGGCGCCGAGGACGTGGGGACGCTGGTAGGCGCTCCCACGGTCGGCGCGGCGGGCCGGCGCGGTGGCTGTGGCCGCATGGCCGATGGGTTGACCCGGGGGGCGCTGGGCGCGCTCGGGGCGTTCGACGCGGCGGGCGCGGGCGCCGCCGGAGCAGCACCGCCCGGGGCATCGAGGGCACCACGAAGTCGCCGGGCCACCGGGGCCTCGACCGTGCTGGACGCGGATTTGACGAACTCGCCCATCTCTTTGAGCTTGGCGAGAACGGTCTTGCTGTCGACCCCGAGCTCTTTGGCGAGCTCGTGAACGCGGGCCTTGCCTGGCACTGCACTCCTCATCTCGAGGTCGTACGAGCAGCGCCCGCCGACCTCACTCGTGCACTAGAAGCCTGGTCATTTCAGGGACTTCATCGTGTGCTCATCTGGGTCGTCCTACCTTGCTGGACATGGATGGGGCATCTACCGCTCCATCATCGGTTGTTCCACGCGGCACGGAGATCGCGCGGATGTGCTCGGCAAGCAAGCCAGTGTCAGCAACACCGGTGAGTCGCAGCGCACGCCCGAAGGCACGACGCCGCTCCGCCTGCGCGAAGCAGGCCGGATCAGGATGCACATGTGCACCCCGGCCCGGCAGCCGGCGGCCCGGATCGGGCTGAAGCCGGAGTTGACCTCCCGCGACGACCGCGACGAACCGCACTAAATCGGAGGCCGGCACGCGTGAGCGACACCCAACACAGGTGCGTGTCGGACCGGCCACCCGAAAGTCTACCCCGCGTGCCTCGTGCTCGCGTATCCGGTCAGCTTCCGGTCTCGGCGGCATCGCGCTCAGAGGCCGAATCCGGCTGCTCGTTGTCCGGACGGATGTCGATGCGCCAGCCGGTCAGCCGGGCGGCGAGCCGCGCGTTCTGCCCCTCGCGGCCGATCGCCAGCGAAAGCTGGAAGTCCGGCACGGTGACCCGGGCCGTCCTGGTGGCCAGGTCGACCACGTCCACCCGCAGGGCCTTGGCCGGGGAGAGCGCGTTGCCGACGAACCGCGCCGGGTCGTCCGAGTAGTCGATGATGTCGATCTTCTCGCCGTGCAACTCGCTCATGACGGCCCGGACCCGCTGACCCATCGGGCCGATGCAGGCACCCTTGGCGTTGACCCCGGCCACCCGCGAGTGCACCGCGATCTTGGAACGGTGACCTGCCTCACGAGCGATGGCGGCGATCTCCACCGTGCCGTCGGCGATCTCCGGCACCTCGAGCGCGAACAGCTTCTTCACCAGCGCCGGGTGGGTGCGCGACAGGGTGATCTGCGGACCGCGGAAGCCCTTGGCCACGTGCACCACGACGCAGCGGATCCGGGACCCGTGGTCGTACGTCTCCCCCGGCACCTGCTCGGACTGCGGCAGGACCGCCTCCAGCTTGCCCAGGTCGACGATCACGATGCCCTTCTCGGCGCGCGCCGCGTCGGCCTGCACGATGCCGGTGACCAGGTCACCGTCGCGGCCCGCATACTCGCCGAAGTGCACCTCGTCGGTGGCCTCGCGCAGCCGCTGCAGGATGACCTGCTTGGCGGTCATCGCCGCGATCCGGCCGAAGTCGTGCGGAGTGTCGTCCCACTCCCGGACGACCCTCCCGTCGGCGTCCAGCTCCTGGGCGAAGACCTGGGCCGCGCCGTTCTTGCGGTCGATGTCCACCCGGGCGTGCCCCTCGGCCCCGTCCGTGTGCCGGTACGCGGTCAGCAGCGCCGTCTCGATCGCCGCGAGGATCGTGTCGAACGGGATCTCCCGCTCGCGCTCCAGGGCGCGCAGCGCCGCGAGGTCGATGTTCATTTGTCCTCGCCCTCCCCATCCTCGTCGTCTTCATCTTCTTCATCGTCTTCGTCCGCGGCGCCCTCGTCGGGCTCATCGGGGAAGACGGCCTCGTCCAGCCGCTTGAACTCGATCTGGACCTTGCCAGGACCCAGCTCGGCGTACGGAAGCTGTCTGCTCGTGCCGTCCACGTCCAACTCGATGCCGGTCTCGTCCGCCGCGGTGACCCGGCCGGTCAACGACCGGCCCGCGACGGTGACGGCAACCAGCCGGCTGACGTTGCGCCGCCAGTGCCGGGGCAGGGTCAGCGGCCGGTCCACCCCGGGCGACCCGACCTCGAGCTGATATTCGCCCGCCAGCACCTCGCCCTGGGCCTCCTCGGCCGCGTCGAGGGCCTGCGAGATCTCCCGGGAGACCGCGGCGACGTCGTCGAGGCCGATGCCCCCGTCGGCGTCGACCAGCACCCGGACCACGTGCCGCCGGCCCGCGCGGGACAGGTGCACGTCCTCCAGGTCAAAACCCGCGGCGACCACGACCGGCTCGATCACCGCGCGCACGCGGGACTTCGCGGCCACCAGGTCGATGCGCGGAGCAGTGGGCTGACGCGTCTCTTCTGCGGCCTGCGGGCTCCGGGCGCCGCCGGAGCGGCGGTTCGCCGGGCGGGCGCCGCCGCGACCACGCTGCGTCATCGGGGCCAACCCTTCTGCTCGAATGCGGCGCGCAGCAGGTGCTCCGCGCGCCGGTCGCCGGCAACACCGGCATGCCACCGGGGCTGAAAATCCCCGGCGGCTGACGCAGAGCGTAACGCGCCGGCGGCGCGGGCCGGCCGCCGCCGCTCCGATTCCCGGCCAGGTGCAGGTCAGCGACGCCCGGCCCGGGAACGGGGTCCGCCCCAGCACATCCCGTCGTTCGGTCCGCGCCGCGGGCCCCTGACCTAGATGATCTCTTCCGAGGGATGACGCCGAGCCGCGACCGGGCGCCAGCTGATAGAGCAGGCCCTCGCGTCCACAGGCCTACCGGCCCCGGCAAGGATCTTGTGGCGCCGCGGTCCGCTCCGCACCCGCATGCATCCACGTCGATCCAGGGTCCGCGATCCGGTAAGGATCTTGCAGCGGCGCGGCCCGCTCTCCCTGCCCACCCGCAACAATGTCGATCCAGGGTTGGCGAAACGACCAGGATCTCGCACATTCCGGGCCGGCTCCGCACCGTCAGGTCACCACATCGGCCAACGCCGGCCAGCCGCCACCCAGCCGGAGAATTCCTGCCCGAAATGCCCGGCATGGCGCCCACGACCCCGGGCACTTCGCAATGGGGCACCGAACGGACCGTCGCACCAGTCGGCCGATCAGGCGATCCCTGACCGCCGACGACCATGGTGAAGGTGCAGGCAGGCATGCGCGGCAGGGCAGACCTGGCCTCGATAGTGTTGACTTACCGAGTGAAAAGACGCCGCCTGATCGGCCTGGCCGCCGGTGGGACGCTGAGCGCGACGGCACTGGCGGGCTGCGGGCTCTTCGACACCGAACCCGAGCCGCCGCCTCCGCCCGACGCCCTGCAGCCCGTGCTCGACGAGGCCGTGGCCCTGGTGGCGGCGTACGACCGGGCCGTGCTGGCCGAGCCCGGCCTGGCCAAGCGGCTGACCCCGCTCGCCGACGACCACCGGACGCACGTGGCCGAGCTGTCCCGGGTGATCGGCAAGACGGTCCCGTCCGGGGCGCCCGCCTCCAGCGCGCCGAGCGGCGACGCGGCCGAGTCGGTGGCGACATTGCGTAAGGCGGAGCAGGCGGCCCAAAAGACGGCGGCGGCGGCCTGCCGGGTAGCGCCGGCCGCCCGGGCCGGGCTGACCGGATCGATCGCCGCGGCCCGCGCCGCCCACGCGGAGGCGCTGCGATGAGCAAGCCGGCAACGAGCGTCATGACAAGAACGGCGGCGGCATGAGCGCGCAACTCGCGGCCGCGCTGGCCGCGGAAGAGGCGGCGATCTACGCGTACGGGGTGCTCGGGGTGAAGCTGACCGGCGACGGTGACCGCGACGAGGCCCGCGCCGCCGAGGCCGTCCACCGTGGCCGCCGGGACGTGCTGGTCAGCCGACTGTCCGCACTCAAGGCGAGCACCGCGCCGATGCCGGCGGGCTACGCGTTGCCGTTCGAGGTGACCGACCGGGCGAGCGCGCTGAAGCTGGCCATCCACGTCGAGGACGGGGTCGCGCAGGCCTGGCGGGCGGTCCTGCCGGTGACCACCGGCGCGGACCGGGCCACCGGGCTGAACGCGCTGATCGACGCGGCGGTGCGGGCGACCCGCTGGCGCCGGCTCGGCGAGGTGACCCCGGCGACGATGGCCTGGCCCGGACGCGCCTGAAGGCCCTTTCACACTCAGACAAAAAGCCCGACAATGACGCAGTGTCGCAGGACGAGTACGACCTGGCCAATCCTCGCTGGCACCTGTCCGTCCGGCTGCGCGACGTGATCCTGCGGCGCTGGTCGGCCGAGGTGCAGGCGATCGGCGTGCACGGCTCGCTGGCCCATGGCGACGACACCGACAGCAGCGATCTCAACCTGCACGTCGTCACGTACCGCCAGGGTGCCGGACCCCGCGCCACCCTGCGCCGGGTCGACGGCATCCTGGTCGATCTCAGCGTCGGCACCGCCGACGACGGCCTGCGCCGGGCCCGGGAGCTGACCCCGCGCTGGCCGCTGGAGGCCGACCGCTACCTGAGCAACCGCGACCTGTTCGACCCCGGCGGCTGGTTCGCCGGTCAGCGCGACGCCCACCTGGGCAAGCTCGCCGAGACCCGGCCGGGCGAGTTCAGCGGGCTGGCCCGGCGCAACTGGTGCGTGGCCTCGGCCGCGCATGCCCGCGCGGTCCGGCTGGCCGAGTGGTACGAGACCGACGCGGCGCTCGTCCTGCTGGCCGAGGCCAGGCTGCACGCCGCGATGGTCGCCGGGCTGCTCAGCCGCACGTACTTCCGCAACCGGGCCGACGCCGTGAAGCGCACCGGCCTGGCCGGGGCCGACATGACCGAGCTGGGTTCGGTGCTCAAGTCCCAGGCCGACGAGCTCACCGCCCGGGGCCGCCCGGTCGACGGCCCGCTGGGCGCCTTCTTCGAGTAGGCCCGGCCCAGCAGAGCCAGGTCAGGAGACGCCGACGCCGATCAGCACGCCGATGCCGTAGGTCGCTCCCGCCGCCGCGGCGCCGAGCAGGAGCTGCCACAGCCCGCTGCGCCACCACGAGCGCCCGGTGAAGCGGGCGATGAGCGTGCCGGCCACGAACAGCCCGGCGCCGCCGACGGCGAGCGCCGCGAGCAGGCTGTCGAAGCCCAGCAGGTAGGTCAGCAGCGGCACGAACGCCCCGGCCGCGAAGCACACGAACGAGGACAGCGCCGCCGTCCACGGGCTCGGCAGCTCGTCCGGTACGACGCCGAGCTCCTCCTGGGCGTGCACCCGCAGCGCCTGCTCCGGGTTGGTCTTGAGCACGTCGGCCACCTGCCGGGCGAGCGGGCCGGGCAGCCCGCGGGCGGTCCACATCGCGACCAGTTCGTCGGCCTCGCCCTCCGGGTTGAGCCGCAGCTCGCGCAGCTCCTTGTCCAGTTCGGCGCCGACCTGGTCGTTCTGGGTGCGCACGCTGGTGTATTCGCCGAGGCCCATGGAGATCGCCCCGGCGACCAGGCCGGCCACCCCGGTCAGGATCAGGGTGTGCCGGCTGACCCCGCCCCCGCCGACGCCGGCGATCAGGGCGATGTTGGTGACCAGGCCGTCCATTGCGCCGAAGGTGGCCGCGCGCAGCCAGCCGCCCGAGACGTCCGCGTGGTGCTCGGGGAGCGTCACGGCAGGGTCAAGATCTCGTGCCCGTCCTCGGTGACCACGAGCGTGTGCTCGAACTGCGCGGTCCACCTGCGGTCCTTGGTGACGACCGTCCAGCCGTCGCTCCACATCTCGTATTCGTGGGTGCCGAGGGTGATCATCGGCTCGATGGTGAAGGTCATGCCGGGCTCCATCACCGTGTCGAGCCGCGGGTTGTCGTAGTGCGGGATGTAGAGCCCGCTGTGGAAGGTCTCGCCGATTCCGTGGCCGGTGAAGTCGCGCACCACGCCGTAGCCGAAGCGGCGGGCGTACGCCTCGATGACCCGGCCGATCGCGTTGATCTGCCGGCCCGGTGCGACCGCGCGGATGCCGCGCATCATCGCCTCGTGGGTGCGCTCGACCAGCAGCCGGGCCTCCTCGCTGACCTCGCCGACGCAGAACGTCGCGTCGGTGTCGCCGTGCACACCGTCGAGGTATGCGGTCACGTCGACGTTGACGATGTCGCCGTCGGCGAGCACGGTCGTATCGGGGATGCCGTGGCAGATGACCTCGTTGAGCGACGTGCAGCACGACTTGGGGAAGCCCTTGTAGCCCAGGGTCGACGGGTATGCCCCGTGGTCGATCAGGAACTCGTGCACCACCCGGTCGATCTCGTCGGTGGTGACGCCCGGCTTGCAGTGCTCCCCGGCGAGCTGGGTGGCCTGCCCGGCGAGCCGCCCGGCGACGCGCATCTTCTCGATGGTCTCGGGGGTCTGCACGTGCGATCCGCGCCACTCCTTCGGGCGTTTCTTGCCCACGTATTCGGGGCGGGTGATCTGCGGCGGCACCGCCCGCCAGGGTGAGAGCTTTCCCGGAACGAGAGGGGCACGAACGGTCATAGGGCCAGCTTATCGCCGCACCGGGCGGCCGGTTGTTGCCGCCTCTGACCGCCTGTGTAATCGTGTCAACGTGGATCAAGAGGGCGCCGGGACCGATTTCTCGGCCAGTTCCTCGGTGACGGACGGCCGCGCCACCGTGGTCGTGCGCGGCGAGGTCGACATGTCCACCGCCGACGCCATGGTGCAGGCCGCCACCGGCGACGGCGTGGGCAGCGCCACCATCGACCTGCGCGGGGTCACCTTCTTCGACTCCGCCGCCATCCACGCCCTGATCCGGCTCGCCGAGCGCTTCTCGGACGGCTTCCAGGTGATCCCGTCGCCGCAGGTCCTCCGGGTGCTCGACATCTCGGGCCTGAGCACGCAGCCCTGGCTCGTGCGGGGTTAGGGCGGGCTGAGCGGGCGGCGCAGCGTCACCGCCGTGCCGGATTCCGTCCGGGCCACCGACAGCTCCGACAGGGCACCGATCAGCGCCAGCCCGCGCCCGCGGAAGCCCGCCGCGCCGGCCGGGCGCCAGTTTCCGGTGTCCCGGACGGTCGCCAGGACCGCGTCGTCGTCCAGCGACACCTCGATCGTGATCACCGGCTCGGCCGGCTCGACGGGATGCTCGATCGCGTTCGCGGCGGCCTCGGAGACCGCCACGGTCAGGTCGAAGATGTCGTTGTCGGGCACGGCGTGCGCCGTCAGGAAGTCCTCCAGGCGCCGGCGCAGCACGCTCAGCCGGGCCGGGTCGGCGGGCAGCCGCAGCACGAACTCGCGCGGCTCGGTGGCCTGCAGCGCGAGCAGCGCGATGTCGTCGCGGCGGGTCTGCTCCGCGGCCTTGGCGAGCAGCATGTCCAGCAGGTCCTCGACGTGTTCGGTCGGCTTGGCCAGGTCCGCGCGGACCTCGGCCAGGCCCTGGTCGATGCCCCTCCGGCGGTCCTCGACCAGCCCGTCGGTGTAGAGCAGCAGCCGGTGGCCGGGCTCCAGGGTCGCGGCCCGGGTCGGGTAGGTCACGTCGCTGAGCGCGCCGATCGGCGGGCCGAGCGCGCTGGCGTGCAGCAGCCGGCCCTCCTCGCCGGGCGCCGCGACCATGGGGGACGGATGCCCGGCCGAGGAGTAGTGCAGCTCCCGGGTGCGCGCGTCGAAGCGGACGCAGACCACGGTGGCGAACTGGCGCCGGCCCAGGTTGTCCACCAGCCGGTTCAGCCGGGTCAGCGCCTCGCCGCAGTCGAACCCCTCGAGGATGTACGCCCGCAGCGCGTTCCGCAGCTGTCCCATCCCGGCGGCGGCCTGCACCCCCTTGCCGACCACGTCGCCGATGACCAGGAAGAGCTGGTGGCCGGGGGCGAGGATGACGTCGTACCAGTCGCCGCCGACCTCGGCCTCGCTGCTGCCCGGCAGATAGCGGCTGGCCACGATGGCGCCGGGCACCCGGGGCAGCGACTGCGGCAGCAGGCTGTGCTGCAGCGTGCTGGCGATGCGGTGCTCCGCCTCGTAGAGCCGGGCGTTGCCGAGCCGCAGGCCGACCAGGCGGGCCAGCTGGGTGAGCAGCACCGGCTCGGGCGGGCCGTCCGCACCCGACCAGACGCTCAGCTCGCCGAGGGCGGCCCCGGCGGTGTCGGGCAGCGGCAGGACGGCGTCCGGGGTGGCCGAGCCATCCGCGCCACCGTCCACCTCGGCCCGGGCGCCGGCAGCGGTCAGCACGACCCGGCCGGCCGAGGTCATCGCCTGCACGTGCCGGGCGGCGACGTCGAGCACCTCGGCGGTGGTGCTGACCGTGTTGACCGCCGCGGCCGCGTCCACCAGCCCGCGCAGCCGGCTGATGATCTGCCGCCGGTTCTGGCCCAGTTCGAGGTTGGCCCGGACCCGGGCGGTCAGGTCCCGCACCGAGAACGGCTTGACCAGGTAGTCGTCGGCGCCGGCGGCGAGGCCCTCGACGGACGACTCCTCGCCGGCCCGGGCGGAGAGCATCACGATCGGCACGTCGCGGGTGCGCTCGTCCGCCCGCAGCGCCTTGATCAGCCCGAAGCCGTCCAGCCTGGGCATCATCACGTCGGTCAGGACCAGGTCGAACTGCTCGACGAGGGCCAGCTCCAGCGCCTGCCGGCCGTCCGTCGCGGTGGTGACGTCGAAGGACGGCCGCAGCAGCCGGGCCACGTGATCGCGCAGGTCGGCGTTGTCGTCGGCGAACAGCACCCGGCCGCGCCGCCCGGCGTGCACCGCGCCCGGGGCCACCGGGGCCGGCGCGCTGTCGCCGAGCCACCAGTGCGCCTCCTCGACGTAGAGCCGGGACTGGTCCTCGGGCAGGTCGGCCGGGCCCTCGTCGATGATCCGGTCGGCGGGCAGGTGGGCCGCGCCGAGCGGGACGGTGACCGTGAAGGTGCTGCCCGCGCCGGGCTCGCTGCGCGCGGTCGCCGTGCCGCCGTGCAGCTCGGCCAGCTCGCGGACCAGCGCCAGGCCGATGCCGGTGCCCTCGTGGCTGCGCGACCAGGCCCCGGTCACCCGGTGGAAGCGGTCGAAGAGCAGCCGCTGCTCGTGGGCGGACACGCCGACGCCGGTGTCGGTCACCTCCAGCACCGCGATGCCGGGCCGCTGACGGACGCGGACGGTGATCCCGCCGGCCGGGGTGAACTTGACCGCGTTCGAGAGCAGGTTGAAGACGATCTTCTCCCACATCTCGCGGTCCACGTAGACCGGCGCGGCCAGCGGCGGCGATTCGATGTCGAGCCGCAGCCCGGCCCGCTCGGCCACGGAACGGAACGTGCTGGCCAGCCGGGCGGTGTAGTCGGCCAGGTCGGTCGGCCGGTAGGCGGCGCGCAGCCGGCCGGACTCCAGCCGGGAGAAGTCCAGCACCGTGTTGACCAGCTTGAGCAGCCGCAGGCCGTTGCGCTGCATCGGCACGAGCCGTTCGCGCTGGTCGGCGGTGAGCCCGGGACCGGCCAGCAGGTCCTCCAGCGGGCCCAGGATCAGCGTCAGCGGGGTGCGGAACTCGTGGCTCACGTTCGAGAAGAAGTTGGTCTTGGCGGTGTCCAGCGCGGCCAGTTCGGCGGTGCGGCGGCGTTCCTGCTCGTAGGCCCGCAGGTTCGCCACCGCGCGGGAGATCTGCGCGGTGGCCAGGTCCAGGAAGTCCCGGTAGCCGCGGTCCAGCGCGACGAACCTGCTCACCCCGACCACCAGCGCGCCGACGCCGCTGGTGCCGGCGCCGATCGGCAGCACCAGCGCCTCGTCGGCCGCCGACCGGGGCGGCTGCCGGGCCGCGTCGGCCACCGGGAGGGTGCCCGGCCGGTCGGAGCGCATGACCGCGCCGACGGCCGCGCGCGCCCGCGGGCTCAGCGGCCAGCAGGCCGCCGGCGGCACCCCGCAGGAGCCGGCCAGGGTCAGCTCACCCCCGCCGGCCGGATCGTCCAGGTAGAGGGCCGCGAACGGCACGTCGGCGGCGTTCTCGCCGAGGACCTGCGCGACCTGGGTGCCGAGCGCGAGCTGGTCGGGCGAGTCGGCCAGGCGGGAGCCCAGGGCGCTGAGGGTACGGAAGCGACGCTCGGCGAGCACCCGGCCCGTGGTGTCGCTGACGATGCAGAAGATGCCGCCCACAGTGGCGTCGGCGAGCCGGATCGGGTCGTACGAGATGTCGAAGTACGTCTCCTCGAGGAAGCCGAAGCGCTCGAGCATGAACAGGTAGTCGGCGGCCCAGAACGACTCGTCGCGGGCCTGCACGCCGTCGAAGAGCTCCTGCAGCACCGACCAGGTCTCGGCCCACATCTGCTGGCCGGGCCGGCCCAGGTGGCCGGGATGCTTGCTGCCCATGGTCGGGATGTAGGCGTCGTTGTAGAGCGCGCAGCACTCCGGTCCCCAGAAGAGGATGATCTGCGCCTTGGAGGCGAGCATCCTGGCGACGGCCCCGGCCAGCTCCGGCGGCCAGCCGGCGGGCGCGCCGAGCGGGGTCGCGGCCCAGTCGAGCGCGAGCATGCGCCGGCCCATCTCGCCACCGCGCTCGAAGGCCGTCCGCAACAGGCGCGGCAGCGCCTCGTCCGCGCTGGGCCCCATGCGTCCTCCCGCGGAAGTTCGGCCGGCAAGTTCTGCACGGTAACACCGACGCCCCGCGGCTTTGAGTCGCACTAACCTTGCCCGCGTGACGTCGTCGCCTGCCCTCGATCGAGCCCTGACCGAATCCTCGCTGCGGCCGCTGCCCGCACCGGCCGCCGAGCTGCTGCGGGCGCTGGACGCACCGCCGCGGCTCGGCGCGCACCTGCGGGCCGTGCACGACGTCGCCTGGTCGCTGACCGACGCCCTCGGGCGCCGCCGGCCGGAGCTGGGGTTCGACACCTCCGCGGTGCTCTTCGGCGCGGCGACGCACGACATCGGCAAGGTCCTGCACGCGGCCGAGCTGTCGGGTCCCGGCCGGCGGCACGAGGAGGCGGGCCGCGACCTGCTGCTGCGGTACGGCGTGCCGGCGCACCTCGCGCGCTTCGCGGGCAGCCACGGCTCCTGGGACGCGCCGGAGGCCACCCTGGACGACCTGCTGGTGAGCCTCGCGGACAAGGTGTGGAAGGCGGCCCGGATCACCGACCTGGAGGAGCGGGTGTGCCGGCACCTGGGCGGCGCGCCCTGGGCGGCGTTCCTCGTGCTGGACGACGTGCTGCAGGACCTGGCCGCCGGGGCGGACGAGCGGCTGGCGTTCCAGGCGGCGCACCCGATCTCCGCCTGAGCCTGCTCAGGCGGCGAGGGCGCTCCGGCTCAGGCCACTGCGACGCGCGGCGGCCTCGACCAGCGCCGTGAAGATCCGCAGGTCCCCGGTGCGCTCGGGATGCCACTGCACGCCCAGCGCGAACGACCGGGCACGGTCCTCGATGATCTCGATGACTTGGTCCTCGGGGCACCGGCCGGACACCCGAAAGCTGCCCGGGTCGTCGATCGCCTGGTGGTGGAACGAGTTCACGGTGAGCCGGGCGCCGAGCAGAGCCCGCGCCGTCGAGCCGGGGGTCAGCACCACCTCGTGCCGGCCGCACGCCGAGGAGTCCACGGCGAGCGGGTCGGTGCCGGGCGCGGCCCGGTGCCGGTCGTGGCCGACCAGGTCGGGCAGGTGCTGGTGCAGGGTGCCGCCGGTGGCCACGGCCATCACCTGCAGGCCGCGGCAGACGCCGAGCACGGGCACGTCGGCGTCGAGGGCGGCGCGCATGAGCAGCAGCTCGGAGGCGTCCCGGACCGGGTCCGCGTCGGTGGCCGGGTACGCCTCGGCACCCCAGTTGACCGGGTCGACGTCGCCGCCGCCGGCGAAGACGATCCCGTCGAGCGATTCGAGCACGTCCGTGCCGGGATCGTCGGGGGTGATCAGAACCGCCCGCCCGCCGCTGGCGTGGACGGCCCTGACGTAGGACATCGGCAGCATTCCGACGATCTGCTCGTTGCTGCCGTACTGGACCTGCTGGGCGTACGCGGTCAGTCCGATCAAGGGCCTGCGCATGCTGGTGCGATTCTCCTTCGTCTCTAGAACCTGCGTATCGGCCGATGCGCCGAAAGCCTTAGGTCGCCGCGGCGGCCACCAGGGCACCGAACAGCCGTTTGTCCCGGGTGACCTCGGGATGCCACTGCACGCCGAGGGCGAACCGGTGCGCCGGGTCCTCCACCGCCTCGGCGAGGCCGTCGGCGGCCCGGCCGGTGACCGTCAGCGTGCCCGGATCGTCGACACCCTGGTGGTGGAAGCAGTGCACCCGGGTGTCGTCACCCATCAGGGCCGCGATCCGGCTGCCGGGCGTGAACTGGGCCGCCACCTCGCCGTAGACGGCCGGCGCCGGGCGGTGCCGCTCGTGCCCGAGCACGTCGGGCAGGTGCTGGTGCAGGCTCCCGCCCGCGGCGACGGTCAGCAGTTGCATGCCCCGGCACACGCCGAGCACGGGCAGGTCGCGGGTGAGTGCCGCGCGGGCGAGCAGCATCTCGGCGGCGTCGCGATCCGGCCGGGTGATCGTCTCCGGGCCGGGCGTGGCGCCGTACAGCTCGGGGGCGAGGTCGGCGCCGCCGCTGAGCACCAGCCCGTCGAGGATCCGCAGCACGTCGGTGTCGAGGTCGTCGGGCGGCAGCAGGACCGCCCGTCCGCCGGCCTGGGTGACCGCGGCGACGTAGTCGTGCGGCACCAGCGTGGTGGGTAGGTCGCGCCAGACGCCCCAGGTGGCGGGCTCCACATATGTGGTGATGCCGATGACGGGTCGCATCTTTACCAAGATATCCACGTCCTGCTCCGGACCGGGTCGACCGATTGGGTGATCCGATCGTCGTACCGGTCGACCGAGGGACCGGAGCAGTCAGTGAGCGGCGCCGGCTCTGACGAGCCGGCGCCGCGCCCGGGTCCTCTGACCCACCCGTGCGGCGATCGCAGCGTGCGCGGGCGGAGATTCGACCCCTTCACCCCGCGTCAGCAGGGCGTATCAGGCCCCCTGCCCGCCGTCTGCGGACGCTAAACCTACAGAGGGGTCACATAGGCACCGGTGATACCTCCGTCGACAACAAATTGCGACGCGGTCATGAAGGACGCGTCGTCGCTCGCCAGGAACGCCACCGCCGCGGCGATCTCGGCGGGCTCGGCGAACCGGCCCATCGGCACGTGCACCAGCCGCCGGGCGGCCCGCTCCGGGTCCTTGGCGAAGAGGTCCATGAGCAGCGGCGTGGCGACCGGGCCGGGGCAGAGCGCGTTGATCCGGATGCCCTCCCGGGCGAACTGCACGCCCAGTTCGCGGGTCATCGCCAGCACGCCGCCCTTGCTGGCCGTGTACGCGATCTGCGAGGTCGCCGCCCCGAGCAGCGCGACGAACGACGCCGTGTTGATGATCGAGCCCTTGCCCTGGCGCTGCATGTGCGGGATCACGTACTTGCAGCAGAAGAACACGCTGGTGGTGTTCACCCGCAGCACGCGCTCCCACGCCTCGATGCCGGTGACCAGGATCGAGTCGTCGTCGGGCGGGGAGATCCCGGCGTTGTTGAACGCGATGTCGACCCGGCCGTGCCGCTCGGCGACCCCGTCGAACAGCGCCTTGACCGACTCCTCGTCGCTGACGTCGCAGGCGACGAACTCGCCGCCCACCTCGTCGGCGACGGCCTTGCCGGCATCCGCCGAGATGTCGACACAGACGACCTTGGCCCCCTCGGTCGCGAACCGCCGCGCGGTGGCCAACCCGATGCCGCTTCCGGCGCCGGTGATGACGGCGATCCGATCCTGCAAACGTTCCACAGCTGACCTCTCAGGATTCCGTCGAGATGAACACGTTTTTGACGTCGGTGAACGACAGCAGCGCGTCGGGGCCGAGCTCCCGGCCGAGGCCGGACTGCTTCATGCCGCCGAACGGCGTCCAGTAGCGCACCGACGAGTGCGAGTTGACGCTGAGGTTGCCGGATTCCACGCCGCGCGAAACCCGCAACGCCCGGCCCAGGTCGCGGGTCCAGATGGAGCCGGAGAGCCCGTACTCGGTGTCGTTGGCGAGCCGGATCGCCTCGTCCTCGTCGCGGAACGGCAGCACCGACAGCACCGGCCCGAAGACCTCGTCGCGCCAGTGCGGGTCGCCCGTCGAGCCGGCGAGCAGCACGGTGGGCGGGAACCACCAGCCGTCGCCGGCGGGCGCGGCACCGGCGAACGCCACGTCGGCGCCCGCGGTGTAGGACGCCACCTTGGCCCGGTGCTCGGCGGAGATCAGCGGTCCCATCTCGGCGGTCTCCAGCGCGGGGTCCTGGACCCGGTACGCCTTGACCGCCGGCTCCAGCAGGGACAGGAAGCGGTCGTACACCGAATCCTGGACCAGCAGCCGGGAGCGGGAGCAGCAGTCCTGGCCGGCGTTGTCGAAGACGCCGCCGGGCGCCGCCGCGGCGGCGCGTTCCAGGTCGGCGTCCGCGAAGACGATGTTGGCGCTCTTGCCGCCGAGCTCGAGGGTGACCCGCTTCACCTGCTCGGCGCAGCCCGCCATGATCGATTTGCCGACCCCGGTGGAGCCGGTGAAGCAGACCTTGCGGACCGCCGGGTGGTCGACGAACCGCTGCCCGACCACGCTGCCCTTGCCGGGCAGCACGGTGAAGACGCCCTCCGGCAGGCCGGCCGCCAGCGCCAGCTCGCCGAGCCGGATCGCGGTCAGCGGGGTCAGCTCGGCCGGCTTCAGCACGACGGTGTTCCCGGCCGCGAGCGCCGGGACGAACCCCCAGCCGGCGATCGGCATCGGGAAGTTCCACGGCACGATGATGCCGACCACGCCGAGCGGCTCGTGGAACGTGACGTCGAGGCCGCCGGCGACCGGGATCTGCCGCCCGGAGAGCCGCTCCGGCGCGCCCGCGTAATAGTCGAGCACGTCCCGGACGTTGCCCGCCTCCCAGCGCGCGTTGCCGATCGTGTGCCCGGAGTTGCTCACCTCCAGGGCGGCGAGCTCCTCGATGTGGTCGTCGACGATCGCGGCGAAGCGCCGTAGCAGCCGCGCCCGGTCCCCGGGCGCCACCCGGCGCCACGACTCGAAGGCCCGCTGCGCCCGCTCGATCGCGGCGTCGGTCCCGGCCGCATCCGACGGCGGTACGGAAGTTAGCAACGCCCCGGTCGCGGGGTTGATCAAATCAGTCACAACACGATCCTGACACGCGCGTCGTCACAGCCGTTCGAACCCGCGGCGAAGTTCCCAGTCGGTCACAGCGGAGTCGAACGCGGCCAGCTCGACCCTGCCCATGTTGGTGTAGTGCTCGACCACGTCGGCGCCGAACGCGCTGGCCGCGACCGGGCTGCGCTCCCACAGCTCCAGCGCGCTGCGCAGGCTCCCCGGCACCCGGGGCGCGGCGGCGTCCTCGTAGGCGTTGCCCCGGAACTCCGGCTCGAGCTCCAGCTCGTTCTCCAGCCCGTGCAGCGCGCCCGCCACCAGCGCCGCGATGGCAAGGTACGGGTTCACGTCGCCGCCGGGCACCCTGTTCTCCACGCGCATGCCCTGGCCGTGCCCCGCCATCCGCAGCGAGCAGGTGCGGTTGTCGACGCCCCAGCGCAGCGCGGTCGGCGCGAACGAGCCGGGCTGGTAGCGCTTGTAGGAGTTGATGTTCGGCGCGAAGAGCAGGCTGAACTCGCGCATGGTGGCGAGCAGGCCGGCCGTCACCCGCTGCCCGGTCACGCTCAGGTGGGCCGGGCCGTCCCCGAGCATCGCCGAGCGGCCGTCCGCGTCGCGCAGCGAGAAGTGGATGTGGCAGGAGTTGCCCTCGCGCTCGTTCGGCTTGGCCATGAAGGTCAGCGCCATGCCCTCCTGGGCGGCGATCTCCTTCGCGCCGTTCTTGTAGATCACGTGGTTGTCGGCGCACTTCAGCGCCTCGGCGTAGCGGAAGGCGATCTCGTGCTGGCCGAGGTTGCACTCGCCCTTGGCGCTCTCCGGGATCAGGCCGGCGCCGTACATGTCGTTGCGGATGCGGCGCAGCAGCGGCTCGACCCGGGCGGTGCCGAGCAGCGAGTAGTCGACGTTGTACTGGTTGGCGGGCACCAGATTGCGGTAGCCCTTGCTGAACGCCTGCTCGTAGGTGTCCCGGTAGAGGACGAACTCCAGCTCGGTGCCCGCGTACGCGGTCAGGCCGTGCGCGGCGAGCCGGTCGAGCTGGCGGCGCAGGATCTGCCGGGGCGAGGCGTAGACGGGCTCACCCCCGGTGGTCTCCAGGTCGGCGAGGACCATGGCCGTGCCGGGCTGCCACGGTACGGGGCGCAGGGTGGCGAAGTCGGGACGCATCACGAAGTCGCCGTAGCCGCTGTTCCACGACGACATGGCGTAGCCGTCCACGGTGTTCATGTCGACGTCGACCGCGAGCAGGTAGTTGCAGCCCTCGCTGCCGCCGGAGACGACCTCGTCCATGAAGAAACGGCCGTGCAGCCGTTTGCCCTGCAGCCTGCCCTGCATGTCGGTGAGCGCGAGCAGGACGGTGTCGATGCTGCCGTTCGTGACGGCCACGTCCAGGTCTTCGAGGTCCATCCGGTTCCCTCCGGGAATGTGGGGGCCGGGCGTGCGCCCGGCCCCGCCTCTAATAGATCACTCCCCGGTCGGCATCGTCTGCTCCCCGTGCGCGGCTTTCTCGATCAGGTTCTGCTTCGGCCCGGTGAACCAGTTGCGGGCGCTCAGGAACCACCACAGGGTGGCCCCGCCGACGACCACCACGACGGCGAAGATCGTGTAGTTGAAGTTCGCCGCGGTGATCGGGCCGGCCACCGGCAGCACGAACTGCACGCAGATGATCGCCACCCAGACGATCGCGATCCAGCCGACCGCCGCGCTCCACTTGCCGAGGTGCCACGGCCCCGGGCGGAAGTCCGGGTTGAGCCGGCGCAGCAGCACCGGGCCCACGTAGGCGATGTAGAGGCCGATGACCGCGATCGAGGTCGCCGCCGCGTACGCGGTGGTGTTCCACAGCGACGGCAGGACCAGCAGGGTGGAAATGCTCACGCAGAGCCAGATGGAGTTGGTCGGCGTGCCCGTCCGCAGGTTGACCTTCTTCCACAGCCGGGAGCCGGGCAGCGCGCCGTCGCGGGCGAAGGCGTACGACATCCGGGAGTTGGCCGTCACCGACGCCATGCCGCAGAAGAACTGGGCGACCACGCAGATGAACAGCAGGAAGGTGCCCAGGTTGTGGCCGGCCGCGTCGATGAAGATCTGCGCGGGCGGCAGCCCGAGCGCGGTGGTCCGTTCGGCGTCGTAGTCCTGGATCGACCAGGTGATCGCCACCAGCAGCACGAAGCCGGCGATGACCGAGACCACGACCGACAGCACGATGCCGCGCGGCGCGGCCCGGGCGGCGTCGTGGGTCTCCTCGGCCACGTGCGCCGAGGCGTCGTAGCCGGTGTACGTGTACTGCGCCATCAGCAGCCCGATGAGCACGGCGTAGACGGCCGCACCGCCGAAGGTGAAGCCGGTTTCGTTGTGTACCTCGGTGAACACCTCGGAGATGGGCTTGTGCTGGTCCGGCACGACGGCCAGCACCACCACGATGACCGCGACGCCGATCAGGTGCCACCAGGCGCTGACGTCGGAGAGCACCCGGACCAGGCTGACCCCGAAGGTGTTCAGCAGGCCGTGCGCGACGATCAGAACCAGGAAGATCAGGAACGTCCGGCCCTTGGTGACCTCCATGTCGAAGGTCAGGCTCAGGAACGCCGCGGTGGTGATCGCGGCGCCGAAGTCGATCGCCGCGGTGACGGCCACTTCGCCGAGGAAGTTGAACCAGCCGATGAACCAGGCCCACGCGGCCTTGTTGCGTTTGGCGAGCGCGGCGGCCCACCAGTAGAGGGCGCCGGCGGTCGGATAGGCCGAGCAGACCTCGGCCATCGCGAGGGCGACGAAAGTGACCATGATGCCGACGAAGAGCCAGCCGAGCGTGATGGCCAGCGGGCCACCGGCGTTCATGGCGATCCCGTACGACGTGATGGCGCCGGCCAGGATGGAGATGATCGAGAAGGAGACCGCGAAGTTCGAGAAGCCGGACAGTCGGCGGTGCAGTTCCTGCTGGTAGCCGAGCTGGGCGAGGCGTTCTTCGTCGGTGCTGGGTGCAGGGCTATCGCTCATTGCCACTCCCTGGAGCCGAGGGGCAGTTGTGACCTGGGTCACCGCTGTTCGGTGATGATCTACCAGCGGTGTTACGGCAGTCAATGAGCGGTGTTAATTGCGTTGCCGGACGCAAGAAGCAACCCGCACACTCATACCCATGTCAGGGCAACCGAACGCTTCAAGCGCGGCCCTGCCGGTGTTCTGACGCCGCGACGCGGCGCGCGAGCCCTCGGCAGGTCTCGCGAACACCCTGGGGAAGCCTCCGGCTCCCCAACCCCCGCGGCGGCGCGGGGCGCGGTCACCTCTCTCTCGACACAGCATCGCGCTGTGCCACGCGCCCGTCCCGCGCCGCCGCCCCTTTCGCCCCGAAAAATCTACAGCGACGAGTCTAGAAATATGCTCGTGGCAGGCATAACATCATGAGGTCGGCCACGCACAGCCGGCAAGCAATGGCAAGCAACTGGCGAGACTCTGAGTTGGTAAGGAGGACGAGATACCGCAGCAAAGCGAACTCGCAAAGTCCCCGACCCGACAAGAGGTGATCGCAGCCGATGCCCATCACTCACGCCGTCCGCTAGCGGCACGCAGGCGGATTGGCCGCGCCGACGACGGTCGGCTACAGAATTGAACAGCCAAGGCCCCGGTAACCCGCCGGGGCCTTGGACTGTGTCTACCGCCCGATCTTGCGCACGGAAGGAAGCATGACCACCGCGTTCGACGACGCCGACTTCCCGGCGTACACCATGGGCCGCGCCGCCGACATGATCGGCGTGACGCCGGCCTTCCTGCGCAGCCTGGGCTCGGCCGGCCTGATCGAGCCCGAACGCTCGCACGGCGGCCACCGCCGCTACTCCCGCCACCAGCTCAAACTCGCCGGCCGGGTGCGGCAGCTGCTGGACGAGGGCATGCTGCTCAGCGCGGCCTGCCGGATCGTGATGCTGGAGGACAGGCTGGCGGCGGCGCACCGGCGCATCGTCGAGCTGGGCGGCACGCTGACCGCGGACGACGACGCGGACCTGCCGACCTCGACCCACCCGGACATCGCCACCACCCGCTATTACCCGTCCCCGCGCGCCGGCCGCTCCCCCTCGGCGCCGTAGACGGCGACAGGACGGCCCCGATGCCAGGTTGCGGGCCAGCGCTTCACCCTTCGGGGCTGGAGTCAAGGCCCACTCTGGGAGCGCCACCCGGCCGCCAAATCGGAAAATTTGGGACATAGTCCTCAAGAAGAGACGCCCCTGCCACTGTTGACCAGTCGGGACAGGGCGATCTTGGGCGAGTGGTTGATCAGTAGGCATGCAAAGCCCCCCTCGCCGTTGAACTCGGCCCGTTCGACCTCGGAGTCCGTTTCAGACATCGCGCATGATCTCTTCCAGCCGGATAAGGTGCTGACCGGTGAACACCTTGCGCCAGAACGTGGTCACGAGGACCACGCGAGCATGCATGACAAAACGCACTGGCGCCCAGCACCATATCTTCTATTCCAATGTTACTATGTTGAGGTGAAGCTTCGTTATAGCTATCGCGTGTACCCGAACAACACCCAGCGCGAAGAGCTGGCTAGAGCGTTCGGGTGCGCCCGGGTGGTGTTCAATGACGGCCTCGCGGCACGGCAGAAAGCCAGGGGCAGCGGCGAGAAATACCCGTCGGACAGGGAGTTGTCCAGGCAGGTCATCACCCTGGCCAAGATCACGCCGGAGCGGGCGTGGCTGTCCGAGGTGTCCGCGGTCGTCTTGCAGCAAGCCCTCGCCGACCTGAACGCGGCGTATCGCAACTTCTTCGCCTCACTCACCGGCAAACGGAAAGGCCGCAAGATCGCACCACCACGGTTCCGGTCACGCAAGGACAGCCGGCAAGCCATCCGGTTCACCAAGAACAGCAAGTTCAAGATTCTGCCCAACGGGCGGTTACGACTGCCAAAGATCGGCGACGTGCCGGTCCGCTGGTCACGTCAGCTGCCATCCGAGCCCAGCTCGGTGACACTGATCCGGGACGCCGCCGGGCGGCATTTCGCTTCGTTCGTCGTCCAGACCACCGACGAACCGATACCGCCCGTCAAGGCCGAGGTCGGCATCGACCTCGGACTGACCCACTTCGCCGTCCTCTCCGACGGCACAAAGATCACCGCGCCGAAGTTCCTACGCCGTGCGGCCCGCAAGTTGCGCTGGTTGCAGCAGGCGCTGGCCCGCAAGACCAAGGGCAGCAATCGCCGCAGGAAGGCCGTCCTCAAGGTCGCCCGCGCGCATGCGCGGGTGGCTGACACCCGCAGGGATTGGCAGCACAAGCTCTCGACACAGATCATCCGCGACAACCAAGCGGTGTACGTCGAGGACCTGTGCGTGACCGGTCTTGCCCGGACCCGGCTGGCGAAATCCGTGCACGACGCGGGCTGGGCCAGCTTCACCACCATGCTGGAGTACAAAGCGGCGAGATATGGTCGCACATTCGCCCGGGTGGACCGCTGGTTCCCATCCACCCGCATGTGCTGCGACTGCGGCCGGGTCAACGACAAGATGACCCTCGACGTCCGGGCGTGGGACTGCCCGTGCGGCAGCCGCCACGACCGGGATCTCAACGCCGCCAAGAATATCAAGGCCGCCGGACGGGCGGACTTCAACGACCGCAGAGCGCAGGTAAGACCAGCAGTGATGCCGGCACCGCGCATTGAAGCGGGAACCCACCAGAACGCTGCGCGGACCATGCGCAGCGCGGCTGGAATCGCCGTCCTCTAGGGCGGCGAGGACGTCAACGTGATCCGGGTGCCCTCGCTCACCGACCGCCGCGGCCGGGTCGCCGCCCTGGCCTGCGCGGCGGTGCTGGCGGGCGCGCTGACCATGCTGGCCGGGCTGGTCGCCAGGCCCGGCCCCTGGACGGCCGGCTACGTCAGCGAGGCCGGCACGACCGGCATGCCGCTGGCCGTCACCTACCGCTGGGGACTGGTCGGGCTCGCCCTGGGCGTGGCGCTGCTGGGCCGGGCCCTGCGGCGCGACTCGCGGCCGGTGGCGGTGCTGCTGGGCGCCGCGGCCGCGCTGGCTGCCTGCTCCGGTGCGGTGCCGTGCACCGCCGGCTGCCCGCTGCCGCCGTACGAGCCGACCACCGTCGCCGACGTCACCCACACCGCGGCCAGCGTGCTCGGCATGGTCCTGCTGGCCGGGGCGATGGCGCTGGTGGCACTCTCCACACAGTTCGACGCCGCGTCCCGGCGCCTGGCGGCCGCGGCCTCGGCGCTCGTCGTGCCGCTCGGCGGTGCCCTCGGGCTGATCATGCTTTTCGTCGGCCGGGGAGCGCTGGGCGCCGGGCTGGAGCGCGTGCTGCTGGTGGTGGCGGTGAGCTGGCTGGTCGGCATGTCCATCGTGGCCGCCACGGCCGGCCGGGCCCGCCGCGAGCCGAGACCCGGCCGGCGTGCGATGGTCGATACATGACGCCCCCGACCGTCGACGACGCGCCGCGCCCCGCGCCGACCCCCCGCCAGCGGCGCATCGATCTCGGCATCGCCCTGGCCATCGCCACGATCGCGGTCCTGAACGTCTTCCTGGCCCGCAGCGCCGGCCTGTTCGCCTCGGAGGACGCGCCGTCGGTGCTCGAGCAGCTCGGCTGGTCGCTGGCCGTGATGCTGCCGCTCATCTGGCGGCGCAACCGGCCGGAGGTCGTGGCGGTGGTGGTCGCGGTCTTCTTCATCGGCGGTCAGGTCCGCGGCGCGCAGGAGCAGCAGCTGGCCACCGGTGCCGTCTTCGTCGCGATCTACACCCTCGGCGCCTGGGGCCGGGACCGGCGCCGGAGCCGCTGGCTGCGGCTGGCCATCATCGGCGGCATGTTCGCCTGGATCGCCGTCGTGTTCATCCTCTCCCACGACGAGATCACGGCGGAGGGCACGTCCGGCGAGCTGCCCCCGCTGCTGGCCTTCGTGCTGAACGCCATCATCGTCAACGTGGCGTTCTTCGGCTTCGCCTACGCCCTGGGCGAGGCGGCGCGGCGGCAGTGGCAGCTGGAGGTGCGAACCGCGCAGCTGCGGGAGGCGCAGGCGGCGGCGGGTGAGCGCGCGGTCATCGGCGAACGGGTCCGGATCGCCCGGGAGCTGCACGACGTCGTCGCGCACCACGTGTCGGTGATGGGCATCCAGGCCTCGGCCTGCCGCCGGGTCATGGACAAGGATCTCGACCGGGCCCGCACGGCGCTGACGGCCGTCGAGGAGAGCGCCCGGACCGCGGTGGACGAGCTGCGGCGGATGCTGGGCGCGCTCCGCGACACCGGCGACGCCGGCGACCAGCCGCCGACCGGGGCCGCCCTGGACCGGGTCGGTGAGCTGGTCACCCGCGCCCGCGAGGCGGGCCTCACCGCGACCTGCGACGTGTACGGCGACCCGGTGCCGCTGCCCGACTCGGTGTCGCAGGCCGCGTACCGGATCGTCCAGGAAGCCGTGACGAACACCTTGAAGCACGCCCACGCGACCACCCTCGACGTCCGGATCCGCTACCTGGCCGGCGAGCTCGAGATCGACGTGGCCGACGACGGCCGGGGCACCGTGCCCGGTGCCGGCGGCGGGCTGGGGCTGATCGGCATGCGCGAGCGGGTCGCGGTGCACGACGGTGTCCTGGAGACCGGGCCGCGCACCAACGGCGGCTTCCGCGTCCGGGCCCGGCTGCCCCTCACGCGGGAGCTGAGCGGCGCCGGGGAGCAGCGATGATCCGGGTGCTGCTGGCCGACGACCACCGCCTCGTGCGGACCGGCTTCCGGGTGATCCTGGAGAGCGAGGACGACATCGAGGTGGTCGGCGAGGCCGCCGACGGCGCGCAGGCCGTCGACCTGGCCGCCCGGCTG
>Ga0307515_10005569_pt1 | contig 25475 bp, 8 predicted proteins | sample 17_EM_MG_FD_194513 | JGI IMG/M metagenome (GOLD analysis project Ga0307515, IMG submission 194513) | Populus trichocarpa ectomycorrhiza microbial communities from riparian zone in the Pacific Northwest, United States - 17_EM | ecosystem: Host-associated > Plants > Roots > Unclassified | place... | reverse complement strand
TAATGGATCTACCCTTATGGGTTGAACTGACCCCCATACAAAACTGACCCAAAAACCCTAAACTGAAAAGCTCATAACTTGATCCAAACAAGCCTTGGGTCCTAGCTCAAAATAAAGTTTTAATTAAGCCCAAACATGAAAGAAAATAATAAAAATAACTAATGTGTCATTAAATACCACTAGCTCTTCTTTCCTTGTGTAGCTAGGATGAATAAGGAATCCTTATAAGAAAAGGATTCTGAAACATTAATGAATCCTTGCCACTTGGAAATTATATTGCAGCTCATTAAAGATCCTTATGGAACTAGGAAACTCCCAAAACCAGCTGCCACATCCTTGTAGGAAAAGAATTCTAACCAAATAGGAAGTCCACAAGTTAAATGGAAGTAAATAACAAAATTCATACAGCCTCTATTGACCAGTATTGTGGTGCCTTCCCGAACTCCGATTGACCTACAATTTTAACCCATAGTAGGACAACATGTCTGGAGAGTCCACATAACATTTTAGGCCGATCCAACGGTCGGATTAAGAATTATTACTGTTGCCGTGAACCTGGACTGTTGCGCTTTTTACGCCAAAATTCGAATCTGACCTTACTTGGGTCGTATCACAAGGTTGAACCGTATCAGCCTTTCCATGTAGCCTAACATTCCTCTCCCTCCAAATATAGTATACTGCAATAGCTAACATCATAACAATAACCAAAGACTGAAGCGAGTTACCTCTACCCAAGATATAAATCCATATAAGGGTACTAGCCCAAGAACGATGATTGAAATGAATGAGGCATTTAGAGCAAAGGTCATACCAAATGTGCTAAAGAAAGGGCAACAAAAAATAAGTGATTAATAAGACATGTTTATGCCATACAAGTTTCCACCACTCCACTTTGCTTAGAAAAGGGCGAAGAGCCATTCCACGCATAACAAATGGAGAAAATACATGTATGAGCATTCTTGCAGCAAATAAATTAGGGTACATCTAGCAAGCTCAATTCACTCAGGAGATCTAGTAGGAGGCTACCTCCACTCCTGACCATCTATAATTTAGCTCCCTTAGTATATCTATCCAAACCAAAATCAATAATAATTATTTCCTTGAAAATAATATTATTTTGAAAAAATTATTCTTACTCCTATAATTTAGTTATTTTTTCATCTTATTTCTACTCTTTAAAAAATTATAATTTATATTTTAGATCAATTTAATTTTTAAATTTAAATAAAAAAATAAATTTATCCTCGTATATAATATGACATGAATAACTAAAATTAACTATTCACAATCCAATTCCAATATCCGCTTAAAATTCATCTTCAAATAACTATAGCTCCAGCAAGAGAAAAATAAAATGAATTCACAACAGCTGACCACAAAAAAGACACCACCCCTATTTCACCTTTCACCATTACTGTTTATCTCAACAGCCCCATTTATCTGCCCCAACATATAGGCTTTTAGCTTGACTTAATTCACGAAAGAGAAATGACCCCTGGGTTACCACCACTTGCTTGTCATCGTGATTGCTAGTGAATCCAAATCTGTGTTGTTATGCAATACTTGCCCTTGCATCTTTACCGTGATTATCGGGCTATTATCCCGTAATCTTTTTTCTTTTTAATTAATTAAATCTCTTGGGATTCCATTCCCATTTATTTTCTTTCCCACCACCCATCGTTTTTGCTTTCTCTTTGCCACCTGGGATTACTAGCTTCAGAGCTTCATAGATATTTTCTTCATTAACGTACTTCGCGCTTGCACTTTTGGTTCATTAAAAAAGGTATGTTCTCCCATTGCCATTAAAGGAACCCTTAACGGCCTCTCCCTTAGCTACCTCTCTCTTGGCAAAGAAGATACGAAAAACCCATTCCTTTGTGCCTTGGAATATGAGCTTACTGGATCCATTACCCTCAGCGGCCTCTTAACAATTTCCGCAATCCTTCCCATTAATTGACAAGAAGTTTTATGTTACCAACTAATGCCTATCACATCACTGTCTACGATGAATTAAATTTGATCTCATATCTACGTATCTTTGTGGAGGAGAAGATGAGTTGGATAGCTAGGAAAGGAGAGGAAATAATATGAGAGAAAGAGACGCAATTTTATAATTTTAAGATTCAACGACTCTTCAGACAATATAATATTAACTTATAGTGTAGTTTTTTTTTTTTTTTACTTACCTTCTATCTTTTAAAAAACTATTGTTTATATTATTTTTCATAGTAAAATAAATTAAATAATAAAATAGTTTAAGATGTAAATTATTATCGCGGGATACAAAATTTTAGAATGTAAATTATAATTTTTCAAAACATGAAGGATAAACATAAAAACAACTAAACTATAGAATAATTAGGATGATTTTTCTTAATTTAAATTATCTTATTGACTTATTTTTAGTAAAGATGTAAAGAGTTATATTTGTTTTGACCTTAAATCTATAATATAATTTTTTTAAAAATGGAAACAAAGTGAAAATATGACTAAATTATAAATTGTTTTAAAACTTGACCCGTCCTAGTGGATTGATCTATGATCTGAGTGACCCAGGACTTAGGTCAGGCTGAGATTCAATAAAAATAAATGGATAACTAACTTGGCATGACTTGGTTAAAAACTCAGGTTGACCTATGACACAGTCAAGAACAAAAAAAAACATTGATTTTTTTTAATTTGTTTTAAAATAACATTATTTTTATTATCCGAGTTAACTCACTTAAATCATAATCCGAGACTTATCCCGAATCAACTTCTGAATTGAGTTTAAAAACTATAAAATTATGGAAAGAATAGAGTAATGTTTTTCAAATATTATTGACTAAAAGCATGATTAATCTCATCCTTCCATGAAAAAGAAAACTAGTATATTATATATTGATTTTGCTATCACATATGGATTATACGTTCATGGACTTCAATTGCCCGCACATTATTTTTAACTTATCTTTGTGTGAGAGTTTGTGTTTAAAAATGAAACTTGTATAATTAATACCTATGAGTTTGTATTTAATAATAAAACTTGTATAGTTAATTTGATTTTTAATCAAATACTTACTTATTACACACCTTGATATTAGTAACTAAAAAAACCAACCACATATCTTATGAAGTTAATATTAAACACATAATCGAGATTTTACGAGGGTATCTCTAAAAGGACAAGCAAATAAGGGCTAATCTGGAATCTTAACAGGCCTCTATGATATTGAATCCTCCTTGCTAATGAAAATGAAAAAAAAGTTCTCTTTTATCCTGAAAATATATATGGTGCTAATGAGTCTTTCCTCAATCCTCGGAAAAAAATATCACTCGGGTGCAAGAAGGTAATCAAAATACTGGGTTATTTTCATAGAATAACTAGAGAAAAGAAGGTTATAAATTAAAATAAAAATAATAAAATAAAAATAATAGCCATCAATAAAACATTGTGGCTTATGAGGCAAAATATTGTCGATTAACATAGTATTTGCTTTTATGTCTATTTTTTTCCCACTTTGATCACCAAATTGTTTTTTTTTCTAGATTTATCCTTTAATGTTGTATAGATTGAAATTTTGGTTTGATGATTTAATTTTATTTGTCTTTGATGTGTTTATTGTGGTTTTTTAAAAACATTCTTGGCATCATGTCGGTGTTTGATTTCACAAAACATAGATCAATTTGGTTGTTTGCAAAGAATTAAAGATGAGGGGACCAAAATTGAAAACAATGAACAATAGCAGGCTTTTTGTTTTTTTCTTAAATCAGTGTCAACCCTAGTCTTCTTTCCTTTTCTTTTTGCCTTCAATCATCAATTTTTTTTCTTTTCAATTAGATCCTTCAATGTTGTGTTGATTGGAATTTAAGGTTAATGGTTTGTTTTGGTCTGCTTTTTATGTAGTTATCTTAATCTTTGTTTTGGTTTGCTTTTTATATAGTTATCTTAATCTAAAAAACATCTCACAATTGTCTTGGTGCTCAATTTCACAAAGAATAATCCAATTTTTATTGTTTGTGAAAAATTAAAAATGAGGAGACTGAAATTGTATCACAAAAAAATTAAAAGGTCCTTTTAAAAAAAAATTGTGCACCACCATTTCCATAAATTTCTTTTTTGGTTTTTTGTTTCCCTAAGTTTTGAGATTAAATGGATTGATCCAAAATTTTATTTTTCTTGCATTTCAGTCCCTGAGTTGAGAAGGGAGAGAGATAGTCGCCAAATTATAATGAGTAGAGATCTTAGTTGACAAACATGCACTTTTCTGCGACGAAACTCGTTATTCTTAGTGTCAACAAGTTTCATTCGACGATAAGAGTTTTATTTTGACATTTTTTTACCTTTATCTTTTTTTTTATTAACGTGGGTGTCTGGGCTAGCTTGAGCGCACCTCGATTAATCTCACGGACCCTTAAGTTAACAATCATGTAAGCCTCCAGTGGTCCTGAGAGAACTTGAACTCGTGACCAGTTGAGCTACCCCTCAAGGGTTTTTTTTCCCCTTTATCTTGCCAAAAAAGTGTTGGGTTTCTTTTTTTATTCATGTTGATTTTTCATTTTTAAACCAATAAAATGCTAATTTAAGACCATAAATGGGTCTATTAAGATCCACATGGTGTTTATTTGATGTTTTCCAATGAAAAATGGGGTTTTAAACCCTTTCGATGCCTAAAATGTAGCTACCTTATTTGTTTTTTTTTCTTCTAAAATATAGGTGATACGAATCAAGTCAGATATAAAATTTGGCCTTAAAATATTTGTTGACTAGTTTTACGAGATCGGGAATATCTCTCAAGCCACTCATCGGAACGAGCTGAAAATTTACAGGGAGATATTAGACACATGGAACTATATCTTGGTAAATATGTCAAATAGAATTCAGGAACATATTATTTTAAAGGGTTGAAGTTACTAGATAAATCTGTCAGACTAAACATTTGTATATTGTTTAGGACATATGGAGCTACATGTGGGATCTTTCTGTGATTCAAGTTGGTTTGAAAACTAGATATCTCAAGTTTTTCAAACATATATGGTAGACCTATTAATTCATCAAAACAAGAGAGAATGGAGTGTTTGAAGTAAGGACTAAAAAATCTACCAGGGAATGTGTGAAAATTAGGGATTCGGGCTATATGGAGGAATTTTGACGTGAAGACTTTGTTTTTCTTATCCTATTTTAGTTATTTATTTATTCAATTTGAATAATTACTTTTAATTTTGGTTTGTTCTGATCAATTAAACATTGTTTAGAAGTTTATTTCATTATTGGACTTATGTTAGTTAATTACTAGTTTAGATCCATTAGCTTGCAGCACAAAAGGGGTCTATTAGGGTTGGTTAAAGGGGACTATATTATGTTTTTTAGCTGCAAATTTCAGAAGCAAGTTTGAGAATAAAAATGAGTTTTCCTTTTGTTTGTTTGTAGCAAAACAATCTTTCTTTACAGGGACAAAAATCGTACATTGACTTATCGAAGATTAACTGATTTTATGGTGTCATTCGCATATTTAGGGTTCTTAGATACAAGATTACCTACGGGTGAAGGTTCTATCAAACCTGGATTTTGGCTTTCCGGGTTGTTATATACTTCATTGAGGGTTGCTTGATCACGTGATCAAAAGGTTCACATCAATTGATATTAGATATAGGCTCTAAAAATCAGGTTATATCCTTTATTTTCTTCTTGTTAGTTTCGACTTCCTTAGGTTTAGTTGTCTTTGATTCAAATTTTGATTATTTCGTGTCTGAAGCTTAGTAGTTTGTGTCTAGGGTTCTTTAAAAAATGGTTTTATTTTAGTTTTTTATTTTCTTAGAATATATTAGTAGCATAAAGAGTAAAAAAAAAAATAATCCAAAACTCACTTTTGTCGAATATGCCACAATACACAAATAAGAGAGAATTTAGATCAAACCAATTCTAAAAATTATCACATTTTATATATTGGTTCTATGAGTCCTAATTGCACCCCATTTAAAATCTGATCTAATTTAGAGATGTTTTCTATAGTAACCAAGGTCGAGATTAAAACTTGTCATAATAGGTTAGATTCGTATCATAAGAAAATCTCAGGATGAATAAATTCAGAAAATTATCAAGTTTTATATAGTTGGTTTTAAGGTTCTAATTGCATCCCATATAAAATTTGAGGTCATTTGGAGTTATTTTTCTATAGGAACTAAATTTAGTATTAGATCTTGTCGTAACGGGTCTAATTCGTGCCAATAATTCAAACTTATTTTGCTGCTATTATTTTTTAATTATGATAGTATAATAACATCATAATTGATATATTTAGGTGTCATTTACTTATTTTTTATATAACCTTTGCATATTTTTTCTTTTGCTTTTTAAAAAACATCTATTTTTCATACAAATTCGTTTGTTACTTGAGAAATTGTAATCATAGTTTTGTCTTCGCTTGTTTTCATATTTTTTCTTACTTCTTGATTCATATACATATATTTGGATACCAACAACTATTATATTTGGTTTTTATTTCAATTTCATAAGAGTCAAAGAAAGGTGAGATGAGAGGAAAAAGACATAGTGAGCATATTTGAGTGAAACACGAGAGGATTGTAAATACGTGAGGGAGTGGGCGAAGGATATATATTTCTTTTTAGCTAACCAATTTTTCAAATTCAAAGATGTCGAAGACAAACAACAATATGGCACCAATGAATCAGCGGATAGATCGAATGACCAATGAATTTGGAGATAGTTTGGATAGGTTAGAGAAGCAACGTGTTAAAGGTTATAGTAGGGTTCAAATTAGGCTTGAGCTAAAAGAATTTAATGTTAGGAGGGCTGTTAGACGAGTTAACATTAATGTGGATGACTTTGTGACAGATAATACGAACATGAGTGATGTTGATTTTGAAGATGTGTCCGTATGACATAGGGAATGTTTTGGATAGCAGGAAAACTGTTAGTTTGTAGGATTTATTTTATTATTGCATTTATGTTAGTTGATTACTAGTTTAGGCTTATCAGCTTGCAACCCAAAAAGGATCTATTAAGGTTAGTTAAAGGAGATTATATTATGTTTTTTTAGCTGCAAATTTCAGTAGCAAGTCGGACAATAAATGTGAGTTTTTTTTTCTGGCAAAACAATTTTTCTTTGCAGAGATAAAGATTGAACACTGACTTATCAAAGATTAACTGATTTCGTGATATCATCCACTTATTTAGGGTTCTTAGATATAAGGTCATCTCTCGGTCCAAGTTTTTTCTCAATACATTTTGGTTCTTAGATCCAAGGTTACCCTTGCATCAAGGTTTTATCAAACCTGAATTTTAGCTTTTCGAGTTGTTATCTGCTTCATTGGGGGTTGCTTGACCACTTGATCAAGAGTTTCGCATCAATAGATCGGATGACCACTAATTTATATATATATATATATATATATATATATAGACACATGCACCTTGCCCTGTTTTATTTTTATTTTTTTCTTTTGATTTTTTTAGAGACATTAAACCCGTCTAAGGGGTTGATCCAAGACAAGGTTCGAGTTCTAGAGTAGAGAAGGATCATCCTAAGTTCACCTTTTTTTTTTTAATAAAAAACATTAAAATGAAGTCATTTTGAAAAAAAACCTTTTTTTCACAAAAAACACCAACAAGTTTTTTGCCTGGATTTCACTGAGTTCAAGCTCCCTAATTTTTCTTCAACTCAGACTTGTTCAAGCTCTAGATCGTCTGCGTCCTAGGTTGGCTCGGTATGAGCTTATAAATATGGATTTTTCTTCTTATTTTCTCCTCAATCCCATCCTTCAAAATTGAGTCTTTATTTATTGATGTTCAATTTTACGAGTAAATTTTTTTTTTCCATTGAAGTAAATAAATAGTTTTAAAAGGAACTCAATCATTAAACATAGTGGAATACATTACATGAATAATGTATTTGGTTAGTTAACTTAGGTTGAGTTACAATTAAACTTTATGATTTGTTTCATTTTATATTTTTAGGGTTATCATAATTTTAAACAAACATCCTAACGCTGAAACGATGCTCAATTTTTCGAGCGAGTATTTTATTATCATATAATTACATAAAAATAATTAAACTAAATATTTTAACATAGTGCAATTCATGACCTAGGTTGAAGGTCAGGCCACCAAACTTAGATTGATTAAATACGTCACCTCATCAATATTTTTAAAAATAATTTTATCTTGAAATTTTCATTTAAAGTTAGATCATGATACAAATAATTCAAGTTGTTTTTAAACTTGTTAGATCAACTATATCAAGGAAAGGCAATATTTTAATTTAATTTAAAATTCAAGTTATATAAAAAGTTAAATAAGATATGTTCAACTATCAAAAAGTTATCCACATTGATAAAAAAAAAAAAGTTTCTGCTAAAAATTTTGTTATTGCAGTCTATAACTTAAAATCAAGAAATTTTATGATGTTTGAAAAATAACTAATAACATTTTATTAGTTATTTTATAAGTTTATTTTAAAAAAATAATTACAAATAAAAAAGAAAAATACTAGTTAAAAATATTCTTATTATTTTTTCATGATAACAAATTTTATTTCTCTTTTTTTTATATTTATTTTTTAAAAAATAAATTTAAAAATAATTAATAAAATATCTCTAATTATTCCATTCTTACCTTAAAATTTTCACCACTCACCAGCTACCCATGAGTAATATTTCCAATTTCCCCTTTCACCGGCTATCAATGAAGTAATATTTCCATTCTGCACGATAGGGCTGAGCATTTTCGGGTCGGTCCAATTTTGGACCAAAATAAACAACCAAACCGAATTTTTTTTTAAGTTTTTGAACCGAACCAAACCGAAAACTGGTTCAAACCGATTAATTTCGGTTCGGTTTGGTTCGGTTTTTTTCCCTTCCAAACCGGTTCAAACCGAAATTATGATGCTCAAGCAAATTTCAGATTCAATCCACTCCTTCTCCAGGGAATGTTACAAGGCCTACCAATTGCAAACAAATAGAAAGCAATTCCCAGCATCATGCATGCACCCAAATCTCATCATATTGAGGTCACCAAAGATTAGATCGAGTCCATGATTACTGGATTCAACCAGAAGCATTTCCAAAAGCAATTACCAAACATCGTCGCAGGGAAATAATTAAACAGAAGCATGATCTGAGAGATGAACCTACTAAAACTGTCATGCACCACAACATTTGGGCCAAGAACATGCAGATCTGAGAGATGAGAGACAGAGATAAAGAGCATGGAAGAGAACAAGACAGATTTGACTCAAATCATTTGAGAGATGAGAGACAGAGAATAGGGAGAGGGGGCGGCTAAAGGAGATGGAGCTTAAGCAAAGGAGCATGGAGCAGGAGCTCAACAACTAATAAGTAACAATCATAGAGCTAAGCATGAAGAAAAATAAGAGAGGAGAGATGAGGGGGAGATGCAGAGAGCAAAAGGAGGGGGGAGATGCAGAGAGCCAGAAAGCAAAGGAGGAGGGGGGGCGACTGAATGTAGGTTTAGGGTTAGAAAATTTCTATTTATACTTGTTTTTTTTTTAAGTGGTGGCCTGGTTGAACTAGTTCGGTTCGATTCGGTTCAATCGGTTTCAGACTTTAGAAACCAAAACCGAACCGAACCATAACTTTTTTATGATTTTTTAATCGGTTAATTCGATTTTTTTTTGTTCGGTTTTTTCGGTTATATTTTTTCTGGTTTTTTCAATTTTCTCAGTTTTTCAGTTTTTTTGTTCACCCAAACTACACGATGGTAATGGCAATAAAGCACCTCTTCTGTGGCCATGGCGCGTGGATACACATGCTGTCGTGGATACACATGCTGTCAACCATGGCTGCTTGTCAGCAAGTTTGCAAGGTGAGCTTTGTCCCACTTAGACATCGTTATTAACGCCTTGAAACCCTCTTTTCTTATCTTGATGACGTGAGGCCATCTTTTATTCACATTACTACCACCTCTTTCTACTTTTTTTTCAATAAAAAGCGAAACTTCCGCTTCCACTCTTAACCCTCCAAATTCTGCAACAAAAATGTCAGAACCAGCTTCAAAGGCATTCCTTCTATTCCTCACTCTCATTTTTCTCTTCTTCACCTCCACTTTACCTCGTGATTTACCAGATGCCACTACAACAACAACGACAACAATCCTTGATGTCGCATCTTCTCTTCAACAAGCCCATAACATCCTCTCCTTTGATCTACAAACACAAAAATCCTCCACTCACACAACAATCACCACATCCACCCCATCTTTCTCCAACTCTTCACTCTCTTTCTCCCTCGAACTCCATCCCCGCGAAACCATCTACAAAATCCACCACAAAGACTACAAATCCTTAGTCCTCTCTCGACTCCACCGTGACACAGTCCGATTCAACTCACTCACAGCCACACTCCAACTCGCCCTCGAAGACATCTCCAAATCCGACCTCAAACCCTTAGAAACCGAGATCAAACCCGAGGACTTATCCACTCCAGTCACTTCAGGTACAAGCCAAGGAAGCGGTGAGTACTTCACTCGAGTTGGTGTCGGTAACCCAGCAAGACAGTTTTACATGGTTTTGGACACAGGCAGTGACATTAACTGGCTACAATGTCAACCCTGTACAGACTGTTACCAGCAAACAGATCCAATCTTTGATCCAACGGCGTCCTCTACTTACGCTCCTGTCACTTGTCAATCTCAACAGTGTAGCTCTTTAGAAATGTCGAGCTGTAGAAGTGGGCAGTGTCTTTATCAGGTTAACTACGGCGACGGGTCGTATACTTTCGGTGATTTTGCTACTGAATCGGTGTCGTTTGGGAATTCTGGGAGTGTTAAAAACGTTGCTTTAGGCTGTGGTCATGATAATGAAGGGTTGTTTGTGGGTGCTGCTGGTTTATTAGGTCTTGGTGGTGGCCCACTTTCGTTAACAAACCAGCTTAAAGCGACGTCGTTTTCTTATTGTTTAGTGAATCGTGACTCGGCTGGATCGTCGACTTTGGACTTTAACTCGGCTCAACTCGGCGTTGATTCAGTCACTGCTCCTTTGATGAAGAACCGGAAGATTGATACTTTTTACTATGTGGGTCTCAGTGGAATGAGTGTCGGTGGGCAGATGGTGTCGATACCTGAGTCAACATTTCGATTGGACGAGTCAGGGAATGGTGGGATAATCGTTGACTGTGGAACAGCAATAACTCGGTTGCAGACTCAGGCTTACAATCCTCTGCGTGATGCATTCGTGAGGATGACTCAGAATTTGAAACTCACTAGTGCTGTTGCATTGTTTGACACGTGTTATGATCTGTCTGGACAGGCAAGTGTAAGAGTCCCAACGGTGTCGTTTCACTTCGCAGATGGGAAGTCCTGGAATTTGCCGGCCGCCAATTATTTGATCCCTGTGGATTCTGCTGGGACTTACTGCTTTGCATTTGCTCCAACGACGTCGTCTCTGTCTATAATCGGGAATGTACAGCAGCAGGGGACACGTGTCACATTTGACCTGGCAAATAACCGCATGGGATTCTCACCCAATAAATGTCAGTAGTTAATGGTAACAGGTGTTTCTTTTATAGGTAGAGTGAAATGAAATTCGCCTTTTCTTCTATGGTAAATAAGGTGAATTAGTTTTCTAAATAGGACAAGTGTGGATTTATTTATATACATTTATTAGGAAGATGAAATGGAGTAGTGACTAGTGAGGAGTGGGTGGAAGTAGAGCCCATCTAAATAACTCCAATCAAGATGTGGATGGTTGAGTCATTGATTAGCCATAAATTGCTGTACTAGCACTTGCCTCTGTGTTCCGTTCAGTCCTCTGGACTCTGGAGTTGAGTGGCATGTACAGCGAATCTGTTAAATTGCGTGTATGTTTTACGTTTATTTTTTCTTTTTAGCATAAGAGAGGTTCAAAAAATCAATACCTGGTAATATGTCCGTTCTCATGTTAAGTTAACCTTTATTTTTTCTTAAAAAACGAGAAAGGCAAAAAAAAAAGGAGCAAAAGTTGTTGATCAGTTGTAATAAAGAAGGAAACAAAGTCACGATCAAAAAAAGAAGGAAACAAAGAAAATGACAGCCATTTTAATTTTCAGTACGTTATAAATAAAAGGCTTTCATGCATGTGTGACACGTGGCATGAAAAAAATAAAATAGTGACGGTTATTTGGATTCTATCAGCGTCTTATATAATTAAGCATGTTGATTGCCATAATAACAAAAATCAAGAACACTACTGACATGGAATACAGACTACAGTTCTAACCACTCTTTTCTAAACTGAACACCTAAACATAAACTTCCAGCAGTAAAGTCAAAATCTCAATTAATAGCCCTATATGTTGCAAGGTAAAGTTTCGAGTTCTATTGTCTTTGTGTTACATGGTTGCATTGCACAAGTAACTTTGTCGTAAAATTGGTTGCATTGCAGACAGTAACTTTGTGGTAAAGTTGTCAATTTTGTTTTAATGATATTTTGTTTTTCTTATTAGAATAATAAATTTTAATTTCAAATTTTTTCGCGTTTTATTTTAGAAATATATATAATTTCAATTTAAATCTAAAAATTAATTAACTTCAAATTATATAATAAAAACACAATATCATATATCTAAATATAATTTTAAAATTTATAACCTTCTAAAGTCAAGGTCATATAAAATTTTAACTTAAAATAATTCAACACAAATAAAATATCTAAATATTAAAAAAGTAACTTGTTCCAGGTGTGTACCCGGATCTACACATTTTTTGCCATCCTCGAGATTGTTCACTCGGGAGTGGTTCCCTAGGTCGTTTGAGACCTCTTAAATTCGCATGGGTTTACTGTTTGCTTCTCTAATGGGAACATGTCCATAAAATTGGTACTCAGGGGTTGGGTATGTTTTTCTCTATTTTCACTATGGTTCTTCCTCCTTGGAATGAGAATTTGACACATCTATGATAGGAGGACGGGGCGACACCGTGATTGTGTATCCACATGCGTCCTTAAAATGGGATACAAAAAAAGCATAAATCAAATATCATCTCCATTATTAACATAGAAATAAATGATTTTGTGATGATATGTATGAAAAGTCATCAACTAAACATTCTAATAGATGATCATTTCCATTAAGCTCGAATTATATGATAAAATAAAATAGAGATAAAGAAAAACAATAAAAGAGCCAACCTCTTATCAATTTTTACCATAATTAATCAACAAAACTATAATAGGTGTTTAATTGATTAAACTGGAAGTATAAATGTGTAATTGACAAAAGTACTAACATTTAGGGTTACAAATTGAAATTTACCTATAGAATAGAAGCTAATAAATAAACCTTTTTTTTTTCTATCTCTCTTAAATTGCAACTACTATTGGTACCACACTTTCTAGTATCTTCAAAAACCTTAAAAATCATTATAAAAAAAATGAACACACATTACCTAATAAAATTAATGGTAGAAATCAAAACCCAAAATGAACACACATTACCTACAAAATACGAACTTGATAAGGACCCAATTCCTGAAAATAATCAAGAAAATCACTTCAACAAGTCATGAAAGCTTGAATCTCTCGCCAACAATTCACCAATCTCAAGAGAAAACCACTAATAAAATGCAAACTTTAGAAACTTCTTTCAGTAACCAAAACACATTATACAAGAAATGGTTGAAGAAGAAGAAGGTGAGGAAAATGAAGATGGTGATTATGGAAATGAAGAAGATCGTAAAATGATCAATTATGTCATATGCATATAGCTGTGAATTGTGATTGTCATTAGTATCCGAAATGGAATGAACAAACCTGAAACATCTAGGTCAAAATTTAGACAAGAAATTACTCAAGATCTTAAGCGAGATAAAATTTGTTGTTCCATTTTGTTTTGTTTTTTGAAATGGTATGAGGTATACTGGTCGAAATGGAGCAAAATTAATAGCCTTGCTTTGTGGTCTATGGCTTTAGTATTTAACACGACATATAGCATGGATAAAAACTAGGGTTCTCAAATGCTAAAGTTATAGCCCTAAAACTGTAGATGAATTAGAAAAAAAAACATAGATATTTAATAAAAGCTTGAATAATAGTGTGAAAGTTCTCAAAGTAAACAAAACATTCTTATTTATATTAGTTTTAGACCTAAAATTCTTTGTAGGAAATTATTTCCTATTAAAATCTTCCTAACTAATCAAATTCATCTAGCATTAGAATTTCTAAATAGTAAAATACTAATTAAACTAAAAGTTCTAATTTAAATAGGAAAAAGAATACAAATACAATAAGGTAAATAAAGACAGTCTCAAATAGTAGATTATATGAGCTTTATTTGAAGGTTTTTTCGATCTCCGATCATCATGAAATCTCAACCCAATAGAAAACAGGGCCTTCATAATCTTTGTCATAATTTTATCTCGATCTAATGATCAGATTAAAATTTATACTTGATTTACAAAACTGCATCTTGAACTCTTTTTAAGCTTCTCAAAATCTAAAAATCTTAATCATTAATGAAATAACACAATAAATATTATTATGCCAAGAATATTAAAGAAAGTGACCCATTTAAGTCCCCTCTACTTCTAACAAACTCGCCCTCATATTATTTGTCAAGAATTGAACTCTTCAACTCTAAAGGTATAAATATTTCAAATATAGTATTCTAGCTAATATATACATGAAGTAGCATGTCTTTGACATGTGAAATTTAAAATTTAATTTATAATACGTGCATGCCAAAGAAAAATTTATATTTAATGTTATACTTTTCATTCCTATAATGTCCACTTGTAGTTCCTTTACACATTCTTTTATTTAAAACCTGACCACCTCGTTATTTATGACTTTCAATACTTCAACCTTTGTATATAAAGAAACTTTAAGATAATCATTCATCACATATCTGAAGAATTGTAAGAAATTATCATGTCTTCCATGTCCTTGTTTGCAAGATTTTTATAATCACTATAAGATACTAATTTGAGAGATTTCTTGATTTTTTTCTTCACCATTAACAGATGAAAACATTGACAAGTATTATTTGCAGTGTTGTTGTTGCCACTGTTGTGATGTTGAAACTGACTACTTTAAAAATACGACGCCTCCTCTATATTTTTCTTCCTTGCTATTTGAGAAGGTTGAACACAAAGCAGATAAGAAAAATCTATTTTCTTATCTATCCAATGTAATCTCTTTGTAATCATCTTGTACAAACTTTAAAATTAATCATTGTCTCAAATCTTTCCATGAAGGAGTTAAACGATACGAGTTCTATATTCTAGAACTTTAAACCACCATTCTTTATCATCACAAGAAAGTTTGTGTATGACAAGCCATATTTTTTTATAACAAGAAATTTTGTTGAAATAAAAGCAAACTTCCAACTTTGTGTACTAGTTAAGAAATAGTATCTTAAAAAGTTTTTCATAATAGAAAGGAATCACATCGAATTCAGGAATAGGTCTAGGGTTCAGACAACATTGAGGTAAGTCTCTAGACAAATTTCTCTTCTCTTCACGATCCTTGTTTGCATTACCCATTAACTGAGTTAGAATTATGGCCTACTTCAAATAACTCATTCTCTATTCCTGAGTTTGCTCAAAACAATCCATTCTTTGAGTCATTGCCACCTCCTTAACCCGCACAACACCCTAGACAGCCTCATCATAGAATGAGTTGATACCGTTTCTGTCCATCAAATATACTACTCTGATACCAACTGACATAACGTATAGTGTGATAAAAATTAAGGCTCCCAAGCTTTAAAGTTACAGACTGTAAAATCAATTAAACCGAGAAAACTAAAAAATAATAACTAAAAAAATCGAACCATGAAAAAAACCAATTAAATTGATTAGGATATTAAAAAAAATATTTAGTTTGGTTTCGGTTTCATAAGCCTAAAACCAAAAAACCTCAACTGAACCAAACTGATTTAGTTAAAAAAATATAAAATAACCAAACCGAACCCAAACCAGTCATAAAACCCATTAGAAAGAAAAAAAACACAATATAGTTTTTTGTTTTTAATATAATATAACATAACCGAACCAAACCGAACAAAAACTGGTCGGTTGGAATTGGTTTCAGTGCGGTTTCGATTTTATTTTTTGTATTTTACAAAATTTTAGTTTGGTTATTTTTATAGGTAAAAACCGGACCGGACCGAAAATGATCACCCCTAGTTATAGCCTTAACATTATAGAAAAATTAGAAAAAACAAATCTACGATATTTTATGCTAGATGATATTTATATTAGTTATAGACCTAAAATTTTGTATAAAAAATGATTTTTAATTAAAACTTACCTAACTAATAAAATCATCTAGCATTATAATTCCTAAATAAGAAATATTAATTAAACTAAAGTCCTAATCTAAATAGAAAAAAGAATCCAAATAATACAAGGTAAATAAAGACAATCCCGCACAGTAATTTCCAAGCCTTATTTAAGGCCTTCCCGATCCCCAATCATCATAAAAGTTTAATCCAATATGAAATAGGGCTTTTGGAGCCTTATGTAAAAACTTTAGCTTAGTCCAAAAATAGGATTAAAAGTTAAGCTTGATTTACTAAATTACATCTTAGACTCTTCTTAAACTTCTCAAAACCTAAAAATATTAACCATTAATAAAATAATACAATAAATATTATTATGCTAAAAATATTGAAGAAAGTTTCTTATGTCAATATTCAAGAAAAAGAATGAATTCTAAAGGGGAAAAGTCCCTAAATTATAAAAAGAATTGCATTTAGCATTGATTGAATAAAATATAAGTACACTTTATCAATTCTAAAGCACTAACTTTCTTTCAATATAGAAAAACAAAAATTAAACATAGGGAGAAACTTGTATTTTAAGTTACAGAATTTGAACTAGACTTTTTCTCTCATAAAAAAAAATATTGTTTTCAATAATATTCACCATAATGCATCAATTTCCTATAGCATTCATCCCCCTTTCATGTGAATGATAATTAGTGGAGCAATTAATCAACCGAGTTGCTCCATAAATGTAACATTGTTGACAAAATTTGCATTTTTGTTCATGTAAACCCCATGCTAAATAGCATAACTCCCAACCAAAAAATAATACATTTAGAGAAAAATCTTTATGATTAAGAGTGAAAATTTCTAGTTAATTTGGTATAAAATCCTCGGACAAAGAAAAGAATAAATTTGTACATGAAAAATACTAACGATTAGGATTTGACAAAAATAATTTGTGATACATTAAATGAGTGGCATTTTTATAATTAGAAAGGGAAAACCCTTCTCTTCATTTACAAATAGTTGACGACATTAAAGGAGGAAAGTAAGCTTGAAATCTTCTCCCTCTCCTCCATTTTCTCCATTTTCTCTCTCTCAAGTTTCATGCTACAAAATAAGAGCCAAGTGATTTTACAATCAAATTAGAAAAACTTCAGAGAGAGAGAGAGGTTAGGAGTTCAGAAATATAGAGAGATAAAGTGTGCAAATTGGAAGGGAAAATAGAGGATTCTTAGAATTGGTTGAAAAGGCTCATAAAATTACATTAATTGGTTGTGGTAAAAGATTTCTTTTCAATTAAATGCATTTGTTTTCTTGATTATGAATGGAGGATTGAAAATCCTTAATTTTAAATTGTTAAAGTTTATGTAAACTTTAATGGATATGCCAAATTGTGTGAATTTATAACAAATGAGGGATGTAAAAAAATGAATAAAGATTAAATGGGAGAAATTATAAACCAAGTTTTGGAAAATTAAAATCGTAAGTTGGCCATGATTAGATAATTTAGGGGAATGGAATTTGGATTAAATTGTGTTTATATTTGTATTTTAATAAAGTTGAGAGTGCTTATGGTTGATTATGAATGATGAAATGTGGATTGCTAAAATTTATTTATTATGTTTAGTTCGAATGATGAAAATATAGAAAATCTGATTAAATTAAATTGATTTTGATATTTTAATGATGCTAAAGATGTTAGAAATTGGTTGTGAATATTGTAATAAAGATTGCCAAGAATGTAGTTAGTGTTATATTTTGGAATGATAAAAGTATGTAAATTGGTAAAATTATGTAAGTGATGGTATTTAAATGATGTTCTTATATTTAATTTTGATTGTTATGATGATGATAGTGTGATTATACTTGATTGTGACTCACATGGAATAAGTTGTTTGAATATTGATTTATGCTTGTTAAATGTGGGGAAATGAAAGTATGAAAAATTGGTGGAATTATGTAAGTGTTGGGGTGTTTAAATGATATTGCTATGCTTAAATTGGATTGATATGATGATGGTAATGTGTTTATGCTTGATTGTGATTCATATTGAATACGTTGTATGGAAATTGGTTTGTATTTGTAAAATATGGAAAATTTGTGTTGACCTTTGGGTCACATATTAATATTTTATGTATTTTGATGACAAACAATTAAATAAAATAGACTAATGATATGCTTAGATGAGATTAAGTTTAAATAGATCTATATGAAGTCCAAAATGTAAAACAAGTGAAGACTTGGTTTTTAAGGATTCATTTTGATGCTTATTGTTAAATATTTATATCTTACTCAATAGCAAACTAAAATAAACTCACACACACTTCACATTGCATGCATAAATAGGATTGATATACATATAATCGGTTTGCGTTTCACTAGGTTTGAAATTGTCAAAACTGGTTTTTAAGCTAAACCGACTGGTCGCTTGGGTACTAAGTGAACTGGACGACTGATGTTCATTCGTGATCAACATCTGATAATTTTGCAGGAACTGGTCGACCTAATGATATGGTCATTTGAGAACTTTACTAATTGTAATGACAATTTTTTTTAGATGAAAATGAATATTTCAAATGAAATGAAACTATTTGTAGTTGCGCTTGTATCTAAGGGTTGGTGTAATAGTATGTAAGAGTAAAGCATACCTACATGTTTTTATTCATTGCCTGCATTACAAAGTATTTTAGGTCTATCTTACCCATCATTGCAACAATGATATCGTTTTGTTGGGACTAAATTTCTTTTATTCATTGACATGCCTTGTTGAATTATAAAATCCAACTGAAAAATAAAAGAGCAAACAAACATATCAATTGAATAATAAAAACCCACACCATTTCCATACATTATCACTTTAATGAGTAAATGTGAAAAGTTTACAAAACCTCTTCTCATTCTTGTTTAATGAAGGGACGGTGAACAAAGTTACCAGTATCCATTTTCCCAGGAGGCCAACCTAAAGATTCACAAACACATAGCTAAAGCAAGATTGGAATGAAATCATTAAGTAGAATTTTGGTGCTTGTGGAAACCCAACTTACCAACTCTTAAAGGAGGAAAATCATGGCTCCTTTTGAAGCAATTAATAACATTCCTCATCCTAAAGGAAAAGAAAATTAGTCAGTCATACAATCTACAAGAGTTAAATTATATTGAATTCTTCTTTTTTACTTCAATTGAAAAAACACTATTTTTCAAAGAAAGTGCCCTCAAACATTAGATACTCAAAAATGCAAATTTGCTTATAGCAAAAGTTTTTTAAAACTAACCATGACAAAGGATACATATTATATGATGAAGAAGTTACAAATTATCTCATAAACATAATACAAGTTCCAAATGTTTTGTTGATATGGACAAATTAATCCACTAGGGTAGATTCATTAGGATTAATTTTTCAAGAACTATTTAATCTCATGTAACCTAAATTTCAGTAGTCATGGATGACTATTACTTCTGAATTTTTCAGTTTTAACGTGTGAGAATGATTCTTGCATTCTTTAGTTCTTGAAGTGAATCTAACTTATCGAAGATTAACTAGCTTCATGGCATCATTCTACTTCATTCCAATAGTGTTGGTGCCTTGAAGTAGGTTTTTATTGTGTCACACTTTTATCATATCTATTTCGGCTTTCCGGGATCAGATCTCAATCTTGATTGTGGGTTGCGTAACCATGTGACTATGAGATTTGCATCATTTGTGGCATATGATGACATGATATAAGAATGATTGTGGTTCAAAACATTGTATTTGTGTCCTTCCTAAAACCCAATCAAACACCAACACCACTGTCATAACCCATTTTGGACAATTCCTAAAAAAAATTACATTTTTTTCTTTTCAAAATAAAAATAAAATAATAATAGGAAGAAGACTGATATTTGGAAAAAGCAAACTGAAAAGGATTTTAAATGTAGAAAAATCAAGTTGCAATTTTGGATAGAATCGGGAACCTAATTGTACCCCATTATACCTAAAACTAAAGAGACAATATTGATTCAAGGTCAAATTAAATAATTATTGGATGAATGTGCACAAAAACAAAGCCAAAAGACATAATTAGATTTTTAATAGGCCTGTTTGATTAAATCATGGGCCAAATTAAAGTTTAATTATGTTTATGAATTAATTTGGGTTCAATTGAGGGATTTAATTAGGTGCAAAGACTTAATTATACTTTAAATGGGTCAAATTAATTTTATTAGGCGCTTAATTGGTGAAAAATTAAGTTTGAGAGCTCAATTTGGGCTTAATTGAAAAGATTGAAAATTTGGAAGACCAAACTTAATTTTTACAAAGTTAATATGTTCAAATCAGGGATAAAATTGCAACAAAATCAAAGTTTTGGGATCAATTAGGGGTTGGATTGAAGAAATTCGCAGTCAATGACCATTTTGCAAAAGACGCTGAACTATGGCTGATGCGAACCCTAGCGGAACTTAATGGAATTCACGAACCCAAGATCTATCTCATTCAAATTGAGTATGAAATTGAGCTTATCATAATTGATGCGAACCTCGTGATCACGTGGTCACGCAACCCACAATCAAGATTGAGATCTGATCCCGGAAAGCCGAAATAGGTCTGATAGGAGTGTGACACAATGGAAACCTGCCCCAAGGCACCAATACTATTGGATTGAGTAGAATGACGCCACGAAGCCAGTTAATCTTCGATAAGTCAGATTCAGTTCGTTCAAGAACTGAAGAATGCAAGAATCACCCTCACACGTTAAAACTGAAAAATTCAGAAGTAATTATCATCAAAGCTGCCAAAATTTTGGCTTACATGAGTTTAAATAGTTCTTGAAAAATTAATCCTAATGGACCCCCTATGTGGACTTATATGAGGTCCACTCAAAACTGACCCAAAACCCTAAACTGGAAAGCCCATAACTTAATCCAAACAAGCCTTGGATCCTAACTGAAAATAAAGTATTAAGTAAGCCCAAACAAGCCTTGGGCTGTAGCTAACAAAATAAAATAATAAAAATAAGTAATTTGTCATTAAATACCACCAGCCCTTCTTTCCTTGTGTAGCTAGGATGAATAAGGAATCCTTATAAGAAAAGGATTCTGAAACATTAATGAATCCTTGCCACACTTGAAGATTATATTGCAGCTCATTAAAGATCCTTGTGGAACTAGGAAATTCCCATAACCAGCTGCCACATCCTTGTAGGAAAAGAATCCTAACCAAATAGGAAGTCCACAAGTCAAATGGAAGTAAATAACAAAATTCATACAGCCTCTGTTGACTAGTATTGTGGTACCTTTCGAAACTCCGATTGACCTAAAATTTTAACTCATAGTAGGACAACATGTCTGGAGAGTCCACATAAAATTTTAGCTCGATCCACGGTCGGATTGAGAATTATAACTGTTGCCGTAAACCTGGACTGTTGCGCTTTTTACGCCAAAATCTGAATCTAACCTTACTTGGGTCGTATCACAAGGCTGAACCGTATCATTCCCTCCCTCTTCAAGAAGATTCGCCCTCGAATCTTGAATAGGATTAGTAGCGACTTCAGTAGCCTCTTGTTTAAGCCTTCAGAATTCCCTTATTGCTAGCACCTTTCTCCAACAACACTGTATAGAGGTAGTGACTGGCAAGAATTTCAAATAAGCACGCCGTACTAACCACTTGCGTATATAATTTTGAATGATAACCACAGCGGCTCTCCTCCGTCTTTCATTCTTTTGGCGCTGCACCTCTTTTTCCCATAAAGCTTGAAGATCATAGAATAATCTTCTACACTTATCAACTTCTCGTTCTAAAACCCCCAAACCATGGCTTAGTTTTTCGCATCGTTGATCAACAATCCTTCTCTGTTCCCTCTCTCTTGGTGAATACATGACACAAATAGGGAAAAAAAGAAGAAGAAGAAGACGAAGACAAGAATAGAGTTTAAACATGAAGAACACTGATTTAGACTCAAGATTGCGAATTTGACTTTTGTTTGGACTAGAACTTATCGAAAAAACAAACAAATGTGAAAGTGATGAAAATGACTCAAACAACAGCCAGATATTGAAATATGATGATAATATAATGGGAGGAACGAAATCAACAGAAACAAAACAAATTTTGAAAGACAACACCAAACAAACCCGTTACAACAAGACAAAACCCGATTCTGGAACCTAAAGAAAACGCAATCCAAATGACCTCGAATTTAATATATAGTATTAGGATACCAAGAAAACAACAAATCTCATCTTATAGGTCGTTCTATTATGTCTAGATACCCAAACCCCGTGTATGATCAGTTTGCGGTAAAATTGAACCTACAATTAAGACCTCCAGAAGCCGATATCAAAACAAGCCCAAATTTAATATATGGTGCTATCTTTTCTGTAATACACAGAATATCAAGTTTCAATTGATTCTAATGTGGTTTGCTTATGGTTCACTAAGAGTAGTGTTTTTGCGGCAGAATTGAACCTCGAATTAAAATCTCAAGCAAACAATATCATAATAAGCCCAAATTTTACATATGATGCGATCTCACCCCCAGTAGAGTAAATATGAAGTTTCAATTGATTCTGAGGTGGTTTTCTTATGGTTCTCCAAGAATTGTGTTTCTGCGGCAAAAAATTGAATGATCCTTCAAATTTCAACTAATCCCTCCCTTTCTCTTTCTTTTTTTCTTTTTAATATACTGATATGATTATATTGCAGCTCATTAAAGATCCTTGTGAACATAGGAAATTCCCATAACCAGCTGCCACATCCTTGTAGGAAAAGAATCCTAACCAAATAGGAAGTCCACAAGTCAAATGGAAGTAAATAACAAAATTCATACAGCCTCTGTTGACTAGTATTGTGGTACCTTTCAAAACTCCGATTGACCTGAAATTTTAACTCATAGTAGGAAAACATGTCTGGAGAGTCCACATAAAATTTTAGCTCGATCCAACGGTCGGATTGAGAATTATAACTGTTGCCGTAAACTTGGACTGTTGCGCTTTTTACGCCAAAATCCGAATCTGACCTTACTTGGGTTATATCACAAGGCTGAACCGTATCAACAATGGAATACTTGCTCTAAGACAACAAGACTATAAATCATTCAATCACAACGCCTACACCTGGAAACAAGTAAAATAAGTATAAAATCACTAGCAAAGATTGGTCAATTCTTTGAAGAGTTGAAGTTCAATTAAGAACCAAGAGAGACAGTATTTTATTTTGCAAAAATTAGTTCTTTCAATATTTTCCACAAAGAGTACTTATACTAGAAAGCTAAGTAACTCTAGTTTTCCTAATGGGCCAAACATAAACCCAATTCAAATAATACTCAAACCTCAACTTAAGACAAGGTCGATTTTTCTCGTAATCTGTTAGCAGCATCAAAACTCAACTTCAAATAAATGGTTCTTTCTCGTCTTAATGAATTAGAAGGTGTGGCATATATCATGGAAAAGATATGAAAGTCTATTCTAGCCTAACCTAACTGTAATTGCATTAAAATTCGACCTGTAGCCCTAATTATGATCAAAACACTAAGGAACAGTCAAACTGTCCGATTTGAGTCTTCATATCCCAATCCTTGTGTAATGGTCTTAATTCCACCAACAAGCACTTCTCTAAAATGAGTCAAATTAATCAAGACTTGCTTTTCATTATTTATTATCCTTTTGAAGTCCACCTTAGCTTATGTATCTCGAAAAAGCCCATTGAAAGCCTCTTTGAACCTCTTAGCCCTAAACCTTGTCACTGGACCAACTAGAACCTCCAATGGATCCTTTGGTGTTGCTTGGATCATATCATTCCCTCTCTTCTCAAAAGAATTCATCCTCAAATCATCACCTACGTTAAAGAAAGAGAGATCATCAACATTCAATGCCTATAAAGTGGATTTATCAAGTAAGTATGGTGTTAGTGCTACATTCAATGTTGATGATCTCTATTTCTTTTATGTCAAATGATTTGAGGACGAATCTTTTTAAAAAGAGAGGGAATGATGCGATCGAAGCAACATCAAAGGATCTATTGGAAGTTCCAAATGGTCCAATGACAAGGTTTAAGGCTAAGACGTTCATAGAGTCTTTTATTAGGCTTCTTCTAGATACATGGGCTAAGGTGGACTTTAAAAGGGTAATAAATAATGAAGAGCTAGCCTTGTTGGTAGAACCAAGGCCATTACACAAGGATTGGGATAGTAAAACTCAAATCGGATAGTTTGACCTTTCACTACTGTGTTGATCATAATTGGAGCTACATGTTGAATTTTGATGTGATTCTTGTTGGGATGGAAACTAGACTTCTATACCTTTCCAATTATATATGAAACACCTTCTAATGCATTAAGAGGAGAGAGAATCATTCATTTGAAGTTAGGCTTTGATGCTGCAAGTAAACTACGAGAAAAACCGACCTTGTCTTATTTTAATTACTTGGGCTATTGATATATCTTTCTTTTGTGCGGTAACACTTATATAAGTTTCAGACTTGTTTATTTTATGTATTTTAATTAGTTTGGCTACTTTTAGCTTGATTTGAGTATTATTTAAATTGGGTTTATGTGTGACCCATTAGGGAAACTAGGGTTACTTAGCTTTCTAGTATCAGTACTATTTATGAAGAATATTAAAAGAAAACAAATTTTACATAATAAAATACTGTCTCGGTTTTTTATTGAACTTCAACTCTTAAAAAGCTGACGCGAACCAATCTTTGCTAGTGATTTTATACTTCTTTTGCTTGTCTTTATGTGTAGGCAATGTGATTGAGTGGTTTATAACCTTGATGCTTTGGAGCAAGTTTTTCATTGTGATAAGCTCAATTTCATACACAAACTTGGATTAGATGGATCTTGGGTTTGCGAATTCCATTAAGTTTGGCTAGGGTTCACATTAGTTAGTATCAGAACAATTGATGCGAACCCTAGATCGGACAATTGGTGTCCCTATTTGATACAATCCGGGCAATGAAAAAACAATTAAATTTGGATTCTGACGTAAAATGCACAACTGTCCAATTTCACGACAATAGTTATAATTCTCAATCCAACCGTTGGATCGAGCTGAAATTTTATGTGTAGTCTCCAGACAGATTGTCCTACCATGGGTAAACTTTTAGGTCAATCGGAGTTCTGGAAGGCATCACAATACTGGTCAACAGAGGTTACACGAATTGTTTTTTGGTAAGTTGACGTATGTATTAAAAGAAGAAGATACAAACATTATAAGGGGCATACCCCAGATTTACAATGATAACAGAAACATAAAACAACAGATGGCTACAGGCTAGCCACCGACCATAA
>Ga0307515_10005568_pt1 | contig 25476 bp, 17 predicted proteins | sample 17_EM_MG_FD_194513 | JGI IMG/M metagenome (GOLD analysis project Ga0307515, IMG submission 194513) | Populus trichocarpa ectomycorrhiza microbial communities from riparian zone in the Pacific Northwest, United States - 17_EM | ecosystem: Host-associated > Plants > Roots > Unclassified | place... | reverse complement strand
ATCATGCTCTCAGTAGATAGCCTTTCGTTCTTAATCAGGAGCTATGAATGTAAGTCTGTTTGCTGAAGTTGCAGACGGCTCATCTAATGTTCCAGAAGAGTGGAAGCTCTCGGTTTAGCAGATCAAGGTCTCCAATTAAGTTGAATCAGATCCTCTCAATCTCTAAAGCTAGATGTGGCCACAATATGCTCCTACCTGTGAGATCAAATTCATTAAGCGATGTACAATATGCTACAAACTTCTCTCATCTCATTTGCTCTCCGCACTGCATAAACTTTATTTTATTTTACTTTTTTTCGGAGTTGCGTTAATAAACTAAAACTCTTTGCTTATTTCCTAATCCCTGGCTAGGAAATTAATAAGAAGCTTCCACTTCTCTCCCTTAAGGCCATGATAAAGGTCACTCGTTCTAAAACCAGTACTCTTAAGACTAAAAGGTTGGGAGGATTTTAAGGCTTGTGGAACGCATCTCTTTTTTCTTGACCGCTATAGATAGCAATTTGTCAAAACTCTTTTGGTGCGTAAAAGAGAGGTTAGAAATGCCCTATTTATGAGAGTTACATTGTCAATAATATAATCTTAATATATTTTTCATGCCAAATGTAGACCATCCTCACGTGCCCAATATTGTCAAAGCAATTTGTGCGATGGTTAGAGAGATTTTGTCCACATTGTACGATTCTCCTCGACTTTTTTGGATCATGGTTATACATAGTTTTTTTTTTTTACCATGATTCTCTATAATATTAGGTTTAAAATTATGTGGTAGAAAGGAAATAGCTAAAAAAGTGCATATAATCTGGGAAGCAAAGAGACAACCACACATTAATTCGAGTTGCTGCAAAAAATAATTGTGCTATAAATGGCAAACACTACATGCATGCTACATATTTATAAAAGCCAGACCTTTCGCATTATTGTCACCAAATCCATATTCAGAAAGGAGCAACACTTATATTGATTGTTGGTGTTTAATGGCATCGTCTAAAGCATTGCTGGTTTTGGGGGTTTTCATGCTCTTAATGACCACATTTGTAGCAGGAGATGTGGTCAATACCATTAGAGACAAGCCACCATACATAAGTTATGAAGGTCTTGGATGTGACCCAAAGAAGAATCCCCGGTGCCGCCTTAACCCAGCCCCTTCAGGAAGAGGTTGCAAAGCCGAACATCGATGCAGGGAAGGCTAGCGAGGGGAGCTAGTGAATATTCTACACCTTTGGAAGTAGGCCACCATCATTGAATAAGTTTATTCTTATGGTAGCAATACGATCATCAATGGATGGTTTCTTTTGCTCAAGATGATTATTTCTTCTCCTTTCAATTTCATTTCATGAATTTTTTCACATTATATATTATGTTGTAATAAATATTACATTAACAAATAATCTAAAATACGTGGTAAAAACATTATAGATGTCTAATGTGAAAAGAGAGTTTCACCCTTCTCTACACAAACCAAATAACTTGCAATTAAGTTCATATGATCCTTTTCATATGGACACATTTATTTTTTTCAAATTCATTAATTATTTTAACAGTTAAATTACTGCATTTTAGGGGAAAAACAAACTTGCATCCAAGGGCTTTATGTACATTTTTTTTAATGAACAATGATATTAATTTATTGTCCTCATAATAAAAAAAAATTAAAACTTTCTTGTAAGAGCTTTTTTGTCTTTGATTGTTGGTTTTTTTGTTATACTCAGGTGGACTAAGAGGTATTTTGGTCTTGTAGTCACACATACACACACAAACACACACACATGTATATTAAGTACACGCCCTAGCTAGTGGACACCTCATGTGCTCCTCACTTGCAGTGGCAAAACATCGCATTTTGTGACTGCGTTGGAAGCATATATTAACGTCCTCTTTCTAGTGGTGCAACCTATGTGTGGGGCAAAGCGGTGGATGGTCTCTGGTGGGTTTTCTTTTTCTATTCCTCCATCTTTTCTCTCTTCTCGTTGCCAAGGTATGGTGGTGTCCTATCATTTATTTTTTGTATCCAATTTGAGTCATGAGTCCAAGATTAACCCCATAGAAAGCAAACCCTAAAAATAACAAAGTAAAATTTTAAATCTTCAAAATAATAAGGGATGAAAGTGAATAAAATAAAATAAAAAAGAGATCAAAAACAAAAGAAATAAAAATTAAAAGAATGTGGACTAAATTTGATATAAAAATAATTTGAGATCAAATACTGAGGGATGAAATTAAAAACAAAATTCAATTAGAAAAAAGATTATAAAAAATTAAAAAAAAAACAATAAAAAAATAAGGTTAAAATAACACCATTATATTTTGACAAAAAAAAAAGAGAGAATAAGAAATAAATCCATCAAACCCAACCACCGCACCAAGATTAGGGTTTCTCTTTTGAAAACGATATGGTGCTGTTATTTGTTTTTTATCTCTCTACTTTCTAGCTTTCTTAAAACGGTCCCTGAATTTCAAAATCCTTTTAATTGAAGTCAAAATCATTTATAAGAACAAAAAATTATTCAATTAAGCCCTTGATTGAACTAATAAAACCTCCCTAATTATGCCAAATTGATAATTTTGGTCCTTAGTCTTTTAATTCCTTCAATTACAATAGATTTTAATTCAATGAAACCCTTGAAAAATTCATTTTGTCCAATTAAAACCTGAAAAAGTTTCATCCAATCAACTTTTAAAATATATTTTTGGATTTTCTAGTTTCGTGATTTTTTTGGAAGAATTTTGATTTTTTTAAAAACAAATTAGGGGTAACAATTGAGTTATAACCATAATGATTTCATAGGATATTAGGAGACTAACTGATAATGAATCTAACTAGGTTAGCAAGCTTAGGTTTTTGTCAGAACCTAACAACATGTCAATGTTGTCAATTGAGTCTAGTTCCTAGAACAATGATTGTACCCATGCCCTAGCCATGCAACTGTCAACATTGCAAAGATTGAGAAAAAATATTCAAGAACATCCCATCTATGATAAGAATTGCAACTAAACTGTCATGCAAAAACAAAAAGTTTTCGTTTTAAAAAATGAACCAATTATACCTCCAAAGACTGTAAACCAAGAAGAATTTAAAAATCCAAAGACAGTAAGCCAAAAAGAATCCATAAAAGAAATCATGCTGCATAAAAACAAAGGGAACCCATCCAAACCAACCCCAAAAGAAAGGAAAAAAACGATTAAACAGAACTGAAACAAAAAAAAAACTAGAAACAAAATATTTTGAAGCCATTTAGCAAGATAAACTTATCGCATGAAACTAAACATGCATTAAACAATGAAAGAATAGAGAACATAGTGAAATATAGAAGTTGTTGGATTTAATTGTTTTTGGGACAGACTCCAACAACAATGAAACAAAACAATAATGAAATCACCAGGAACAAACAACTTCAGCAAGCAAAAAACTTACATAGCAAAATCATTCTCAGAAAATATTGTCAATTGTCTTTAACACAGGAGTTAAGCCAGAAATGAATAAATATGGCAAGAATCCAACACTAGTAGCTAACTAATACTTCAACAACAATTTGAAGCCCAATTAAACACGCAGTAAAGAATGGTGGCCAAGCAAGGGAAAAGAAAGGAATTGAAGAACCCATTGATGCTCAGACACTTAGGCAACCAAAGCAGAACGAGAAATTGTTTCGTGATAATAATGGTTTTGCATGGTTTGCTTGTTAATTAATCAATGATAATGTTTATGTTTCTTAAAATGTTAATAAAGTGAGTTAGGCTTTCAATTCTACTTCTTGTTATTCTTTTAAGTGAGTGTACATGACATATTTTTTAAGAGAAATAAAGCAAGAGATAAGATTGTTGGTGTGCATATGATCTACACGCAGTCTAAAATTGCCTACAACAAAGCTCGGGCAATCAATCTAGTATAGTCTAAACCTAAAAGGGTGAAGTTTAGCTAATTTTCTCAAGTTTATCCAATGTGGTCATTAGTATGGAAAGTGATTTGTTTTGAGTATAAATAATATAAAATGCATTTTAGAATGCAAGTGATTATCCATATTCTATATCACTATAATTTTCAATCTTTTTGTCCACGCAAAATTTCTAGCGGTTAAAACATATGTTGCCTTTCTTGATTTTTCAAGTTCAAACTTCGAGGTAAAAATATGAAAAACTTAGGTTGAGTATTGATATATCAATTGCACATTAGATAGTGCATTAGGCAATACATTGTGCACACATCACCATAGTTGAGTTTAAAACTCAGAATAGTTTAATAAATGAAAATAATGTAAATATATTATTTCAAAGATATGCTAGTAATGAAACTCAAATTTACGATCAAATGAATATTTTTCTTACCATTTGAATCTAAGAGTTTATTTGAGGTTGCGGTTGAACTGTTATTTCATTATTTTTTTGATATTTTTTTCTTAAAATTATAAAAGTCTCAACACTAGTTGCAAGCATTAAACACACAAGATAATCTTGAACTTGGTATGTATTTGCTGTAGTCTCTTGGCATACATCAAGTTTCGGCATTTGTACTCAATAAATCTCTTGTGAGATACCAACAGTTTCATCATTAATAGTGCAAGCTCAGCAGAATTCCAGAAAGAGCAGAGTTTAGTAATCAAATGTGTGGAAAAAACACCAGATAACAATGTTTGAAACTACATTTCTTTTAATTGATAAAGGTATATGTATAATACAAGAAGGCAATGAAATACAGGGAAATAAGAAGCGAAAATATATAAATGAATGAAAAACACCAGAAGCAAACAACACAACTCCTCACACTTTTGAACTATTCTTGAAGTATCTTAAACATAAATACTAATTAATTTTTGAACTAAATGAATATCTTAAACACCAGAAGCAAATAGCACAGCTCCTCACCCAAATTTTTACATTATTTTCATGTCCAATGTCTAGTTCCATTCTTTTTTTGATCAAAATGTAAGTATGTATAAAAGATCAAAATATACAAAGCTGAAGAACTAGCAAGTTCATATACAAGGATATACAAAAGGGAACAGGCTCCCTGACAAAACATTTACATCAAGCTCATCTAAAAAGAGTTATCGAATCAAAGGGAGGAGCTAACATTGGTTAAGTGGAGAACCGAATCTAAGATGAGGTGCCCGACCTAACCAAAAAGCAAAAGGCAAGGAAAAATAGCATTGCTTAGCAGCAACCAAACACAAGACACGCACAGTGGAAAGCCAGGACTGCTTCAAAGCAGGTAGCAAAAGGAACGCAACATACATTATACACAAAGAGAGAAAAACAACAAAAACAAAGCGAGGAAGTTCCATTCTTTTTTCCTCATCTAAGCTTTTTTTTCATAGTTGAAAACCCATAAACACCAAGTTTAGGGGTTTTCTTAAACCTTATAAGCATTAATTTATAACCTATAAACATTCTCTAACAACAATAGTGAGAGAAAAGATTGATAAAGGCCTTTTTAGCCATGCAATAACAACTAATGGTTGTTCCTATTCTATTAGCACTACTAGTGCCACCAACCATTCCTCTTTAAATGAAAACCACCCTTTTGTACCTCTACTAAAAGTGCATAAATAATTTTCTTTAGATAAGAATGTAATTAACTTGATAATGAGAACGGTGAAAGAAGAAAAAACCATTACTCCTCCATCCCCTAAACAAGTTCTTATTATGTTGAAAAAAAATTAGCAAGTCAAGGTTCGAAACAAAAGAGAGGGTGAGTGAAGAAATGGTTGGAATGTCATTGCAATTAGAGGATCATCAAAAGGGATATCATGTAAAAGGTTTACACTTCTAGATGAATTTAGTTAGTCTTGAACCTAAATGCCCCTACTAAGGTATAAGGTCAAAGTGGTTTAACATCCTGAGCATAACTATTATGACCACCAAGTCCAAACCTCTGCCCTTGTTCCATATATCTTGATCATTAAAATATCTAAGGAATTTATCTTTATAAAGATGAATTTGAATAGTTATGATGGTTTGAGTTACCTTTGATAACACATGTAAAATATAAGTGGTACTCTTAAGTTAATAATCTAAATAATGAATACTAAGTGAAAACACCTCCCCGTTATTTTTAGTGGCTCAACGATAAAATGGTACAATAATTTGCACCTCAAGTCCATACTTGGTTTTGAGGGCCTATGTTTTGAACTCGTCACTCAACACTGCCAAGAAAAGTTCCACTAATGTTTTTTAATCATCACATAAATGAAAAATAAGAGTACCAAAGCTTACCTCTCTAGCTTTATCAATAAAGTACTAAGAGTTGATGGCTTATGGAGTTAGTGGCCATATAAACCTCGAAAGACAAGAAGTATTATGCTAATCTATAAAGTGAGTTCTATACTGTTTTAGAAAGAAATCTCTTTCAAGTAAATTTTGTAATAGAGATCTAAATTTACTTAAAAGATGTTAATGATGCAAGATAGGCTCACCTTTATTTGTTAAGGTTAAAGAAGAAAAGAATCCAAAGAGACAAGTCTCTATATAATTTACAAATCCCAAAGAAAACATTAAAAGGTCTATTCACAACCGTTTAGATTTTTTAGCTTTAAACTACCTCTCTAAATATCACTCAAATGGAAATATATGTTATCATATAAAGAGAAAATTATAATTTTTCCAACCTTTCCATGAAAGATGCCCCAATATCACAATCCATAAAATACTATCTTTTATACTAAGACCTCGTGAAATTGATGATTGCTTTATACTAATGAAGGAGATATAAAGTCTAATAATGAAAGGCTACTTTAAACAATTTATAAAAAATTAGACCAACTCATACTAGAACTGAGGAGAGCCAAGTGAGTATCTTAACCTTTATACAAAGTTTAACTTCATTCTAGACAAGTTCTCAGTAGAGGAAGACTTTAATAAAAATAAGGAAGTTAAATAGAAAGCATATTCTCACCATCTTATAAACACCAAATCATTGGTATAAACCTATCATTCATCACCACCACCATCCTTTCTAATCACTAAATACATTGAGTCCTTATGGATAATAGTAGCATTGATCATAAGTGTTTTCTCCAAATAGGTCTTTCGCCTAATAAAGATTAATACCTCCAAGTTATGCTCGATCAAGACTTTTTTAATAGGGATAAAGAGAGAGAAAAGTAAATATAAAGGGAGCTATTAAGATACTCGTTACCACGAGCACGTACCCTTAGTGCAGAATATTCTACTAAATCTTCATGGTCATTAAAATAAACCTAGCATACAATACCATTATTAGAAGACCCCTCCTTCATGACATTAATATAACCATTAACACTAAGTGTCTAACTTTAAAGTTCCCTACAAAGGACAACGTGGTTACGATTAGTGGCAACCAATTAATCTTTTATAAATACATCTTTTCGTGTCTAAAAATGAAGAAAACCATCATGTTTAATAACCAAAAAGGTTTGACATTAAAGAGAAGAGAAAGATCGACTAAATTCATTAGAGAATTGCAGGATATGGTTTTAAAGGAGGAATATCTAGACTCTTTAATGAAGATTGGTTCAACTTTAATGGTTGAATAAAGTGAACTTGTTGAGATCCTAAAAATTAAAAGATTGATTTCATTTTAGGTTGGTGGATATTCTTAGAATCATCTAAGACAAAAAGACTTGATATCAATTTTTTTTCTTATATTTGTTAGAAGAAAAAGGGTTTTGAAGGGTGAAAAAAAAAAGACGATATCCAATAAAGTGGTAAACTTCTAAAAGTGAGAATCATTCAAGAAGTCATATACTCTTATTTGGTTTGCCAATGTCACCGACTTCAACAAGTCTTGCTTGAAAGATAACTTCTTTGTTATTAATATTGATATGATGATTGACTCAATCATTGATTTTGAGTTCTTTGGATGACAAATCTAGCTACTATAAGATACCCAAGTACCCCTATGATGAGAAACAAAAACAACCTTTTTCATCATAAATAGATGAACATATTATAAAGCCATACCTTTCAACCTCAATAACATAAGGAAAACCTATTAGATGATGGTGGATAAGGTATTTGGCGACTAGTTAGGTAGGAATATAAAGACCTATGTGGATGACATGCTAGTTAAATATATGAGTTTTAAAAAGCACATCTGAGGCCTACAAGAGGTATTCTTAGTTCTTATAAAAATACTACAGAAATATAAGTTGTTTTAAGTATGTATTTTTTATATGTGAAGTAAATTATTAGGGTTACTTGTAAGCATCAAAAGGATTAATCATAACCTTGAGCTAGAAAGTTCAGGCCATTCTATACATGATCATCCCTAATTATTGAAAGATGTATGAAAGTTTCCTAGCCGACAAGTTGTCCTGAATTACTTCATTTCCCAGATAGAAAAACAATGACTTGTTTTTTTTTGCTCCTTTAAAATTTCAGTAACTTTTAATGGACTCTAATGTGTGAAAAAGTAATTGAAAAGCTAAAAGTCTTCCTATCTTTTTTGTATAACTTATCACAATCAATGGAAAAGAATACTATTTTGTCTATATTTAAAGGTATGTGATATTATTGCTAGTTAGGCTTTATAATATATAGAAAAAAAGGTATCTAAAGGCGGAAAAAATGGTCTTCGTATTGGTTAGCACATTTAGAAAATTCATCCCTACTTTTAGGCTCACCTAATTATAGTGCTTTCCGATAAGCTATTTAGATAGATCCTCTATAAACCAAACATACAAGGGCAGTGAGTCCATTAGACCATCAAGTTGGTAGAATTTGGACTACAATATAAGATTTAACTAATCATTAAGGCTCAGGCTCTCACTGACTTTAAATTGAATGTTCCTTCAATGATTTTAGGATAAAGAAATAAACAATCTCCAATTATTAAAAGAAAGAAATTGTTTATAGATGATGCCTCTAACATTCATAAGAGTGACACTAATATAGTCTTTATTTGTTCAAATCAATATATATATATATATAAGTTCATCTCTTTCAATAATATGATAAAATGAGCTCAACCCAATATAAGCCTTAAAAGCTTACACTCTTCAAGTATAAATATAGGGATAATATATAGTAAGGGAGCCATCTATATATAAGTACCACTAATGGGCATTAAAATACCTCAAATCATCTAAAATATAGGGGGGAAATATCATAATCTCACAAATGCTAATGAAAAAAAAAAACATATAGGAAGATCTCTTGTTAAAAATTTGGTAACACCAATCTTATTGATCTCTTATTGGGGTATATATACAAGTCTTGGATAAGCCAAACACCAAAGATAAAATTACTTGATGATCTACTTTATGGCCTAAAATTCTTCGTGAATATCATTATAGAAAGATACTTAAATGATGAAGAGATCTCATTAGTCACGATAGATAAACATTTATATAGAATGTTATATTTATCAGGGGGGCTTGATTACAAAATTGCAAAAAATCCAATGACCAAATCAGAAATGTTCATTTTGAATGTTAAAACGGTGTCATTTCCTTGACAACTGTTCATTACCTTCTTCATCTACAATGGTCTCGACAGTAGAAGAAAGTGGAGCTGCTTCAATTAGGGGAGCATGTCCCACGGCTGATATCCCTCGTCACCATAATGCACGTCGGCCGTTACAATCTTCCTGCAATAACCACGGAAATGCATGCATTCTCGGGCTATAAAAGCCAGAGGAGAGATGGACAGAAGGGGGAGAAAAGAGAGAGAGGGAGAGCGTAAGAGAGTAGAAAACATAGAGAGGGAGAGTGTGAGGAAGAGAAGAGGAGTAATAGAGGAAATACAAGGGTGATAGAGCGGAACATGGGAGAAGAACTAAAGAAAAGAAACAGAGAGAATGAGAGAACCAGACGCAGAAAGAGGAGAAAAGAGACGGACATGAGGAGAAGATAGAACGGAAAGGAAGCCAGACGTAGGAAGTGGCATCATAGCTTCTTCCTAGAATCCTAACGACAAGCTCAAGAAGGACTTCTCCCAGCAATGGCTAGGAACTAGGTAAGCTTTTCACTCATTCTACTTCCATTTATAATTGCACAAACACTGTGCATGTGAAATTTAATTACATTGTGGCTGTAGTAGGCATGTGTGAATTATTCATGCATGCTTGCAGTTAAAAGCCAATCAGGTCACTGGCTTGGCCTAGTGACCTAGCTAGGCTTGCTGAGTCCAGCCCAGCCACATGGGTCGAGCTGGGCCCAGCTAAAAAATAAATAAAAGGAAATTTTCTTCAAAAATTATTTTAAAAAATCTATGATTTTCCTACTGAATTTTTTTTAGTATTGGTTTGTATTTTTATACCGTAAAGATACAAATCCAGTATTAAAACACCCGGTTTTCTTTAAAACTTTGCAAGATAAAAAAAATGTGTCTTGCTTTCTTGCATATGGCCGAGTTTCTCAAAGACAAAATCAAAAAATCATATTGTATTTTTTAAAAAAAAAGGTTTTAGCATGCATTTTGGCTTTAATAACCAGTTTATTAAAGTCATGAGAACTAGGCCAATATTTCAAAAATAACAAAAAAAACCTATTTTGTTTTCTTTTAATATTAAGGATTATACGTTTATATGTAAGGCACATTCTTGATATTAAAAAGGTAGTTCTTTTAATGATGTTAGAACGGTTAGGTTTAACCTGATAAGATAAGGATCTCCTTACCGAGGAAGACAAGAAAACAATGCAACTTACCTTAGGTCGAGCGTAATTGGGGTGCCAATACCTTTCTTTTACACAACCAGTCCCCATACCCGATCTCTAAGACCATTTAAGGTTCCTAGTGACCAATATACTAGGTGGCGACTCTCATTCTATTTTTCCACGAATAAAAGACAAGAATTCCTTATCTCTCCCTATTTGCAAGATAAAAGATGTATTAATTACATATTTATACAAAGTGTTAAATATATAAAATTCAAATGCTTAACAGAACTCGAATTCAATTTCTATTTTTGCATTTCAAAACATGAGAAAGATGTTTTTTTTTTGGTAAAAAGTATGCTTAGAAAACTTTTAGGATTTGGTCATATGCATGAAAACAAAACATTTTTTTTTGTTTTTTTAAAAGAGAATTAATTTAAAAAAATTTTGAGATTTTTTTTTAATCTTCAATTTTTTTAAGAAATGTTTCGGAGAAAACCAAGTATTTTAATACCAGATATGTATCTTACAGTTTAAATATACAAATCGATATTATGCAAAATTATTAGAAAAACATACGAGAAAATCACAATTTTTTTTTAAAGGGCCTTTGAAATTTTTTTTATTTATATATGGGTTGGGATGAGGTAGGTCCAGCCCGACCCAATCGAGTTGGGCCGATAGGTGGCCTAACAAACCCTTATGCTTTTTTGGGGGGTGGGCTGGGCTGAAATGGGTCCAACCCATGATCTACATGGTTGCTGGCCCGGCTCAGCAATGCAAATAGAACAATGGTTTTGCATGCAAATTGCCATGGTTTTCTAGCAAAATAGGGAGGAGAAGAGGGCTCCCTGATGTGAGGGGTGGCTAACTAGCAGTGCTGGGAATGTCCATGTGATATTGGTGGTGGCACTGGCGGCAAAGGCGTGAAGAAAGAAAAGGAAGAAGATGGTTGGCAGATAAGAAGAAAAAAACTAGGAAGAAAAGCTGATTTTTCACCAACTTTGGGCTTTGATTTCTTCTTACTCAATGCATGGAATCCACCCCTATTTATAGGGTATGGAAGAGGGACATCTTGTTTTTATTGGTGCCAAATCTTGGCCCTTAATTTGATCCGGAAAGATTCCAACCATTTGTTTAGAGTTGCTATCATGGCCTAAAAAAGTTGGCTGCTGAAAGCTGGTCGGGTTGGCCATTTTAGCGTAGTGTCGCGACTGCTGTAGGGATAATTTTCTAGCGAGACCTACTTTGGGGTGTAGTACAATGTCAGCCTATTATGATGGTGTATTGTTTGTCCAGTTTGGTTGAGAAAATAATCATTAAATGCCCTTGAAAAGTAGGCACCTGAACAACTTTTTAGGCCAAATGAAGAAGACAATGAATAATAACAAGACGACGCGTCGTTTAAGATATTTTGTAAGATACTTCACACTTTGAAAGTTTGAAGCCAATCAAGGGTGTAATTAGAGATAAGTCACAAATTGAAGGACTAAAGCGCAATTGGCAGAAAAGTTACTATTCATCTTCTTCTCCAGCGAGGCTGCCCGAGGGGCCTCCTTTCCAAGGCGTTTGACACCTCGTTTCTTCCCCAAATTAGATGAAACCTGCATGAAAATGATCCTGTGATACCTGAATACATGCTAGTATAAACCGTTTGGGCTTATCGAGGCTGCAGAGGTGGCGGTACCGCCCCAAAGTAGCCAACCCGACCAGCCATTTTCCGGCACAAAACTAGCAGTTCATCATTGCTTCTTTGAAGCAATGGTTGGAGTGCTTTCGGGTCGAATCAAAGGTTGACATTTGGCACTAGAACAGAAAAAGTGTCCCTCGTCCACCACCAATAAATAGATGTGGTTTGCATGCTCCAAGGAGAGAAAAATTCTGGTCAAAAGACAACCAAAAAACCAGCCTCCAATACTCGGTTTCTGCTGCCAGTAGAACCTCTCTTTCTCTCCACCGCGGCGTTCAGCCACCAACATCGTCACCACCGAATTGAACACCTCCATCTCCATCACAAGAAACTACTTGACCACCTCATATAGTGAGCGCGCCGCCGAGCCTCTCTCCTCTGCAACGTTTCTTCTTCCTTCACCAGCAACCAACACCAGCCACCATTCCCTCCACCGAAGCCTACTAAGCCACCAGCCGTATCTCCTCGTCGCAGCCAAGCTTCCACCATAGGTCAGCCTCCTTCCCCTTCCCTTTCTTCTTCTTCTTCTTTTTTAGCGGATGCTCTATTGTTGACATTGCACAGTAGAGAGTAATCCACTGTTCATTAAAAAAAATTAAAAAAATCCAAAAATCTTTCTAAAAAATTTTGTGATTTTCTCGTGTATCTTTCTATCTACTTTGCATAATATTGGCTAGTATTTTTATACCGTAAAGATACAAATCCGATATTAAAATACCTGGTTTTCGTCAAAACATTGCAAAAAAAATTATAAAACAAAAAAAAATATTTTGTTTTCATGCATACGCCCAAGTCTCTCAAAGATAAAAAAAAAATTATATCGTTTTTTTATATACATAAAACAAAAAAAAATCAAAAATATATTTTAACATGTATTTTAGCTTTAATAACAAGTTTATTATAGCCATGAGAACTAGGCCAATATTTCAAAAATTTCAAAAAAATATTTTTCTTTTCTTTTAGTATGTAGGATTATGAATTTATACGTAAAACGTATTCCTGATATTAAAAAGGTAGTGGTTTTTTATAGACATTAGAACGGATAGGCTTTTACCCGATAAGATAAGGATCTTCTTACGGAGAATGACTTTTCTTAAACCTTAGATATACCAACAATTAGAAATATAATAACACCTTAGCTTTTTATCAGATAATCAAACAATGCAGCTTACCTTAGGTAAGGCGTATTTGGAGTGCTAATACCTTCCCTTTACATAACCAGTCCCTGTACTCGATCTCTGAGACCAGTTAGGGTTCCTAGTGACCAAAATACTAAGTGGCGATTGCCTTTCCCGCTTTCCAGTGATTAAACACAAGGAATCCTTGTCTCCCCATATTTCTCAATTTCCAGATACTTACCTAAGATAGGAACATTCGTCGCAACGCCTCACACGTGTGACAATATTTTATTTTTTAAAATATGAACTGAATTCTATGCAAATTAAAACATTTAATTTTTTGTTTTTTTAATTCCTTTTTTTGTCTTTTTTGGTTTTTTATCATTTAAAAACAAAAAAAAAGCACACACACACATCACTATTTTTACTCTCACACCCATAATTACATATTATAAAATATTAAAAATCAAACACATTATACAATTCAAAAATTACAAAATAAACCCTAAAAATCTAGGAATTGTTGGGAAGTCTTCTGAACCACCAGAACAGTGGTGGCGTGTCCTCTCCACGCACGGCAGCCATTGGCAGCGCGTGAAGGGGACTGGGTGGATCTGGAATGACTTCCTCCCTTCTTGCTTTCCTTGTCGGCGGTGACTTGCAAAACAAGAAAAACACAAGCAAACTTTCCGGTTCTTTCTCCTTTTTTAGATCTATTCTCGGTCTTCTTTCTTCCTCTCAATTTTCTGTTCTTTCCTTCTTCTTCAGATGGAAGATCTGATGGTTGTGGAGAAGGAAAGGTGTGCGGCTTGTGGGGAATGGCTACGAGTTTGTGAGCTACTTGTGGTCAGTTGCAGAAGATGAAGAAAAGCGGGGGCTGTTTTGGCTGGTCTGTGGCCATTGCTGTTGAGGAGACCAAAGGAGAAGAAGACCCCGCTGAGGGGAAGGCTTCGGTGTTAATAGTAGGTTTCTTTCGGGTTGTGAGATGAAGAGATCGAGGAAGATGGAGAGGCGGTTGTGGTTGAAGAGAGTGAGGGGGAAGATCTAGCTTGGTGTTATGGGTGGAATGGAAATGGCTTCCTCTATTACTGATCTTAGTCTTAATTTGGTTAATTGGTGGAGATTGCAATCAGATATCAATTGGATAGATAAATAAGAAGTGAAAATTGTATAGAAACAAGAAATGATTCACCCGAATCTCTCTCCATGCGTTTCTTGCATTACAATTTTTCTACGTAATTTCTATTTTGTTCCAACCAATTATATACACACACAATTTGGTTGTTCCGAAACTTAAGGGTAATATTCCTTATTATATGTGTCTCCTAATAATATTGCAAAATAAACTAAAACGGTGCGTTTAGTCGTTGGGTGAGTTCCCGCTCTGATCTTTGATTTAAATTCCCCCTGTTCCTATTATTGTTTGTCCCTCATCTTCATCTCCTATAGTTTCATCAGTTACGACATGTGACAAATCTTCCCCCATTGAATTAACCTTATTATCAAGGTTAAAGTGTGGAAAACGAGTTGCAATTTCCTCTGCATATTCCCAAGTAGCGTCTGCAGGTGAGAAACCCCTCCAATGAATTAATATTTGAGTAGCGGTCTGATTCTTTCTCTTCACGATGCGTCTGTCCATTGTTGCTTGTGGTTGTAATACAGGGTTTGGAGGCATTTGTGGCAGGGTAGTCTGCACTGGTTGGCTCCCGACATGCCTCTTAAGTTGTGAAACGTGGAACACTAGGTGTATGGTCGAGGAAGGTGGAAGTTCTAGTTTGTGCACCACGTTGCCAATCTTGTTGATCACCAGGTAAGGATCGAAGAACTTTGCTGATAGTTTCTGTGATGATCTGTGGACTACTGATTTTTGCCTGTAGTGTTGGAGTTTAAGATAAACATAGTCCCCTATAGAGAAGCTCCTTTCGTTGTGCCTGTTATTAGCAATTTGTGTCATCCTGTTCTGAGCAGCTTGTAGGTTCCTGTTGACTTGCTTAAGCATTTCTTTTCGCCTGGTTAGAATGTCATCAATTGACTCCACCGTAGAGTCTCTAGGAAGATAAGGAACATGTATAGGAGGAGGAAACCCATACAGTATTTCATAGGGAGTGAGCTGAGTTGAAGAATGGAAATTGATATTGTAGCACCATTCTGCAAGTGATAGCCATCATGCCCACTAGTTTGGGTTGGTCCCTGTCATGCATCTGAGGTAGTTTTCAACACATTTATTTACGATCTCTGTCTGACCATCAGTTTGAGTGTGATATGCTGAGGAGTAGAGTAAGTTAACCCTTTGTATGGTGAACAATTCTTTCCAGAATTTGCTCAGAAATACTGGATCTCTATCACTGACAACTGATGCTGGAAGACCATGTAATTTATACACATTATCCATGAATAACTTAGCCACTGTAGGTGCTGAATAGGGGTGGCTAAGGCTCATGAAATGAGCATATTTGTTGAAGCGATCAACTACCACCATAATGACGTCCTTGCCTTCAGATTTAGGCAGCCCATTGATGAAATCCATGCTAATATCAATGAATGGAGCATGAGGAATAAGTAGAGGTTGTAGTAGCCCTGGAGTGGCTACATTCTTATGCTTGTTTTGCTGACAGATTGACCATGCTCACACAAACTGTCGAACGTGTTTCTGTTGGCCCTTCTAGTAGAACAAACTTCCCACCCTTTTTGCATTGGCCATGCTTCCTGAGTGACCACCCACGGCTAAGTTGTGATATAAAGAGATTAACCTTCTGTGTAAGTCTAAATCACGCCCCACCATAATTTTTCCCTTCCTCTGTAGGTGGCCATTGACCCATGTGTAGTGTGAATGTGATGTTGGAAAGGCTTGCAGGTTTTGAATGACAGTCTGCAAATGTGGATCCTTTTACCAAGATTATGCAATCTCCTCCATAAGCTTGGTAGAGACTGAGGAGACAACCAAGGAATAAAGTAATTGGCTTGAAGTTCGTGAGAGGGCATCAACTTCCATATTGTCTTTCCCTTTTCTGTATCCGATCTCATAGTCATACCCCATTAATTTAAATATTAACCATTGGTGCTGCATATGAGTAACTATCTTTTGGTTTAGGAGATATTTAAGACTTACATGATCCGTGCGAATCTTAAAATGCCGCCTTAGGGGTATTGCTTCCATTTGTTGACTGCATGCAGTATAGCCAACATTTCCTTTTCATAAATAGACATGGCTTGTTGTTTAGGGCCTAGAGACTTGCTGATGTAGGCAATGGGATGCCCATCTTGTATAAGTACTACACCTATACCCACCATGAATGCGTCGGTCTCTACAACAAACAATTTATCTAGAGCTAGCAAAGATAATACTAGAGGAGTGGTCATCAGCTCCTTGAGTAAGGTGAATGTAATAGTTGCTTATAGGTTCCAGCCAAAGGCATCCTTTTTTAGGAGTTATGTCAAGTGTTTGCAAATGGATCCGTATCCCTTGACAAATCTTCTATAGTAGCCAGTAAGCCCCAAAAACCCTCTGAGTTGCCGTAAGTTCCTAGGCAATGGCCACTCAATTATAGCTTTGACTTTGTTGGGGTCGGTAGCAACTCCATATTTGGATATAATATGGCCCAAGTATTCGACTTGTTCGTTGCCAAAGCTACACTTACTTTCCTTTATCCTCAAGAGGTCGAAAATAGTCTGTAAATGTTCATAGTGAGCTGCAGATGTCTTGCTATAGATTAATATGTCGTCGAAAAATACCAAGATGAACTTCCTAGGGTGCTCTATAATCCACACAGAGTCGCTATGTGGAATCCTTCTTCTTAACCAACATTATTAGGGAGGCAAAAGGGTTATTGTTAGGCCTTATAATTCCACTTCCCAACATTTCCTCTACCATTTTTTCGAGCACATCCTTCTGCAGCCCTGAGTACCTATATGGTCTCAAGTTAACAGGTTGACTCCCTTCCTTCAAGGGTATAACATGATCATGGCCCCTAGCTGAGGGTAGTCCTTCAGGCTCCTTAAAGAGGTCATTGTAATTCTCCAGCAATGTTGTTAACGTGGTATCCTGGTGGTGATGTTGCTTTACTGTCAGGGAGCTAAGAGCGAGATCATCATCCTCCAAGACTTGTAGACTACATAAGTGAAGTTCTTCCACCTGCTCTGGACTGTTTAATAACCCCTGAAGTTGTGCAAGCTCAATAGCTTGGAATTTGATTGGACTCTCTCCCTTCAGCAACACCCTCTGGCCCTGCCAATTAAAGGACATTCAAAGATGCTTGTAGTTGCACAGAATGTCCCCTAGCATTGACAGCCATTGAACACCTAACACCATGTCATAGTTACTCAAGTCCATGATGAAACGTTTGCTTCAAATCACACCCCTTGTATCTCTCATTTCAGGCCCTTACACACTGAAGTACATGACATCTTCCCTCCATTGGCAGCTTGTATAGTTATAGGGGTGATGGTGGTTAAACTGTTCTGTATTTTATGGGCTAATGAAGAGTTTAGGAAGTTATGAGTGCTTCCCGAATCCACCAGAATATGGAGAACCTGCTTCCCTATGACTTTCATCGTGTGGAACCCGACAGTCCCTTCTAAAGCATTTAATGAAATCTAGGGTATTAGTTCTCCAGTTGGACATCCCTCCTTACACTGCTCCTCTCCTCTAATTTCTTCCTCCTCGTCTATAATACTTAGAGAATACAACCTCTTGTTTTTTCACCTATGATTTAAGACAAATTTGTCATCACACCAGAAACACAACCCTTTTAATCTATATTCTTCAAACTCTTGGATTTTATAGATTTGGTGGGTTTATTGGCAGTTTTGTTGAAAGAATTTTGAGCATTGTTATTTGGCCAATATGTAGGATTAGCCTTGGGTAAGTTGGCTGCTGTAGTAATATTTGTAGGAGTTAAGTTTGGTGGTTGCATGGTTTTTTGTGGCAGGTTGTGGCTGGTGGTGGAGGCTGAGTGTTTTGGTGTAAATCCTGTATTTTGTCTGTGAGCTAAGGTGTTGGCATGCAATCTAGTAAGGTTGTAAGCTTGCCTCAGGTCTTTGGGTTCAAACATTTTGATAGTGTTTTTAATCTCCAATTCTAGACCCCCTAAGAATATAACTAAAGCTTGTTTCTCCCATATGCCTGCCTTATTCCATAGAATCCTTTGCATGACAAACTCCAACTATTGTGCCAGACCACTGAGCAAATTCTTTATGTCTTCGATCTAAGTTCCATGACAGTCTATGGTGGTGTCCAACTTCTAGCCTTGTTCTTTCACGAGAGTAACGAGCAATTCATACTTGTGGTTGGTTTCTCTTTTTGTTAGTTCAGTGGACTCCTCAAGCCTTTTTATCTCTGTAGTTCGTGTGTCTGGCGCCATAGCCTCAGCCAAGGAAGGTTAGCTCTGATACCAGTTGTTATGGGTGGAATGGAAATGGCTTCCCCTGTTACTGATCTCAGTCTTAATTTGGTTAATTGGTGGATATCGCAATCAGATATCAATTTGATAGATGAAGAAGAAGTGAAAATTGTATAGAAACAAGAAATGATTCACCTGAATTTCTCTTCATACGTTTCTTACATTACAATTTTTCAACGTAATTTCTATTCTGTTGCAACCAATTAAATACACACACAATTTGGTTGTTCCGAAACTTAAGGGTAATATTCCTTATTACATGTGTATCCTAATAATATTGCAAAATAAACTAAAACGGTGCGTTTAGTCGTTGGGTGCGTTCCCGCTCTAATCTTTGATTTAAATTCCCCCCGTTCCTGTTATTGTTTGTCCCTCGTCTTCATCTCCTGTAGTTTCATCAGTTACAACATATGACATTTGGTTTTGGCAAAGAGAGGGGGCTAGCCGAGAGATGGAATGTGGACCAGCTGGGAAAGGGAGAAGAATTGAAATGGTAGGGGGTCCTTGGCTCTCTAGTTCTGGGAGAGCAAAAAAACCAAGGACCCCGGGGGATGGCGGTTTTGTTTCCAAAACAAATGAGAGTGGGGGGTTGCGACTCCTTTGGCTTCAAGAGGGAAAGCGGCGGCTGCCTTCCTTTGGCTAGTTTTGGGAGAGAAACCCAAAGGAAATGGGGGCGACGGCTTGAAGGTTTAGGTTTAGGGTTTTTTGTGTTTCTTTTATTTGTCAAAATTGCCTTTTCTTTCGTGTATGTTGTGATCTCTATTTATAAACAAAATGGCTTGGTCCCTAAAGCACATTGGTCCCTCAACTTCTTTATTTTTTGTAAATTTTGATTTTTCTTAATTTTTTATATTTTTTTTGAAAACGAGAAATATCAACGTCGACTCAACGAGAAAAATCAATGATTTTAAAAATAATACATGAAAAGTCGAACGCGTGCGAAAGACTTTTGAAAATTTAAATTCTTTTGAGATGATGCTGAAAATGCTAAAAAAGATGCAAATATATTAAAAAAAACATATTTTTTTTATTTTCGTTGTTTTTCGCTATTTTTGAATTTAAAAAAAAAATATAAAAAAATAAGTTAAAAATTAGGTGGCAACAAAAATCATGCAAGGAATTGGAATCCGGCCTTCAATCACTTCAATTTTTACTTAAACTTCGTATTTTTTTGTCAAAATAGGTTCGAGTACCAAAACTAAATTCTATTATTAAAACCTATTGTAAAAATATTATTGATACAAAAAAAACTCTAAATTACTTAAAAATTAACTCACTTGCTTAGATTTAATAATATTATTAAAATATTTTTTATATTTTTAGTATTTTATATTTTTTTTAAAAAATTAATATTAACCCACTATAAATTACATGTGAATATGCTAGTGTGTATATATTTTGCCTGTTCACTTTTGTGGTAGATTCTAGCTACACGTGTATAAACTTTTTCAATTAATCAATTTCATAAGGATTAATTTCATTGCATTATTTTCAACAACAAGACACCGTCATCAACCAGCAGCTAGCCCCATCTCTTGTATTTGGCTGATGGGATACTGATTGATTACCCATTTCAACGATTTTTGCATTTTCTTTCGTTCAATGTAAAAACTTATAGTTATTAAACCGTATACGAAGTAAAGCTAGGGTTTTAAATTATTTAAGATAATCTAGATTAATTTATTTTTAATAAAAATATTTAAACGAAATTATTTTGAATAAAAAAAATAATAAAATTTTTATTAAATCAATCAAATTAAAAATTAAAAAACTGATTAGATCCTCGCAATTTTTTTATAATAATAAAAAGAAAATTAAAGATTAACTAATCACAATTGATGGTGATTAGTACAATGTAACAATATTTAAGATAATCTAGATTAATTTATTTTTAATGAAAATATTTAAACGAAATTATTTTGAATAAAAAAATTATAAATTTTTGATTAAATCTATCAAATTATAAATTAAGAAACTGATTAGATTCTCACAATTTAATAAAAAAAATTGAAGATTAAGAGAGTGTTTGGCAGTGTGGTAGCGGTTGCTTTTCAAATAACTTTTCGTGCCGAAATGCATGCCAATGATTTTTTTTATTTTGAAAAAATCATTTTTAATATCAGCATATCAAAACGATTCAAAATATACAAATTATATTATATTTTAATAAAAAAATTAAACTTTTTAAAAACATGATTTACACCGGTTCCCGAACGCATTCTATGAGCGTGTTTGACAGTGTGGTAGCGGTTGCTTTTCAAATAACTTTTCGTGCCGAAATGTATGCAAATAATGTTTTTTTATTTTTAAAAATAATTTTTGATATCAACACATCAAAACGATCCAAAACATATAAATTATATTAAATTATAGCAAAAAAAAAATTAAATTTTATAAAAACACGTTTCGAAACGAGTTCTATCTAATCACAATTGATGGTGATTAATGAAATGTAACAATATATGAGATGAATCAATCAATCAAAAGAAAATGAAGGGAAAAAATGAGTGATCCTCCTTGAATAACGACAGATATTAATGAATCAATCAATCAATCATATTGACTGGCTTCCGTACAATTATTAATTTATCATTGATCATGATAATGTCTTATCTGGACTCCATGAGATGATGCATGTGAATGAATGTACCTTGTCCATGCCTGACTTGACATCCCAAAACATAAATGCCCTTTTACAGTTGCTCCATTATTTGTACAGTTGCTCCATTATTTGTACAGTCCACAGGCATATTTATAATATATCACGGTGTTACAATAAATTTATTTTCTTTAACCTGTTTTGAAGAATTGAGATTAAATCTATTTATTTTATAACTAAACTAAATTATTTTTATATATACATGGATTAGTTTGTTTATCAATCAAGATTAAATATATTATGTTAACTATATTAAAAATTTGGTGCGTCTAGAGGAACTAATCGTATCAAACTTCGAATTAGAAAAATAAAAAAAACAAAGAAGCAAATCTCCTTGATTATCAAGTCGATCCCATGGAATGGTTAGTTCACTGTAATATATTTTCTTATATTTTCTTTTGTTCTTTCGTCGATTCTTTTAATTTTTATTTTGTTAGTGAGAGAATTTGGTGAGAATGGTTATAATATTAAATGATAAAATTAGAAGAAAGAAATATAAAAAATCATGAATATCACCGACCAACAAGAATAAGGAGCAACCAATGAATTAAATGGATTGAATTCGTTTATACATAACTCAAAACGCATGTTCCTTGATTCCATTGAAAATTGAGGATGCTCCTTATTAAAATGTTTTTAGGCTTTACCATCAAATGGGTACACTATGACTCCATCCACTACATCATGTGAATGATATCATGTCATGTGCTCAGCAGTCATTGGAGACATGAATAACCTTTGTAGTATATTAGTGAATGAGAAGTATCTAAGTTTTTTTTTATGTGCACCAAAAGTCCTTCCCCCCGCTAGTTCTGGGTTTATAACAAGCATGCCCACATATTCTGCACTCGGTCAACTCTGTATTTTTAAGGTATTATAACATGAAGAAGTTTGGACATATGTCAATTTTCTGATATCATAGGCTGAGGGGTTTTATCATGGATTTAATAGTATAGAAGTTCTCTTTCAACCATTCATTTCAAGTGAAATGCTTCTCGCCCATTTAACAATTATGTCGTAACTGAACTCACTCAACCCATGATCTAACTTGATGGTAAACACTTGTGCAACGACTGATAGTTTACTAGCTATGATTTGTGCACTCATCCCATAATGGTTCGTCAGAGTCTTTTGATAGATAAAAAAACTAGCCACATATGCATTTAGCTCTTCATCTATGACTAGACATTCACCTAAATAACCTTGATTCATTCTCATCGCATCCATTACCATATTTCTATAAGGATTACTATTGTCATCTACAACTCAATGCATGTTGCTTAAATTAAAAGTTGACCCAACCATCCTTTCTACTATGGTCACGTAAGGAACATATGGTTTTTTGTGTGCAAACCAACACATGAATTTTGCAATGAACTCTTTTTGTAGAAGATGCATCATTACGATATCTTGATAGAGAAACTTTTTATTTTTACACTTTTTACATGGATATTTAATATCGCCCCCACTAATATTTTTTGGATTAGATAATGTGTAATTTATAAAACCATCAACCCAATTACAATAATCCATTATGTGCAACCATTTGGGGTGAATCTCGATACATCCATGAACAATCATCCATTACTTATATCAAACATGTAACAGTCCGGCTGTACGACTCGATCAATGTTAAAAGTTCCCAACATATCCTCTTTATTTAAGGGTAATTTTTTTTATTACTAAAAATTCAGTAGAGTTTCATTTGTATTTAAGACATCCCAAGTTATCGACTACTATCAATTTACTTAATCAGCCCATCATCACAAGATCCCATAATTTCGGACCTTATATCAAACCTCATAATTCTGCACCTCATACAATCCACACAATATATATATCCTACAAGTAAGTTCAATATGAACATAGTCCAAGCATCATATCATAAAATTTAAAAGAAAAGGAATACTAACATGCAAATAAAGCATTTATAACATAAGAAGTGTTCTTAAATATTTCAAAAGGGTTAATTACAAGATAACTAAAATATTACATGCTAAGCTGAACTTTTATAAATACATCAAGGTTTACACAAAAGTATACTAGATAAACGCGTTAATTCCCTTTTGTTTAAGTTAAATATTTACACAAGCTTCACAAAGTAGGGTCCTAAACTAATGATGTCCCTAGATATTTGATGGATCGGTTACATAAATAAACATACCATTATGTTGATAAAGAATATATACATGTAATGAATACGAATGAAGCATTAATTTTCTATTGGATCCATAAGAATTCTAATAGAGAACTTATATATATATATATATATATATATATATATATATATATATATATATATATATCTCACTGTGCAAGTGTTCGTATGACTCAATTCTTTCATATTCTTATATAAAGTATTCACGTGAAAGTCTACTGTTACTGTCTAACTTTGAACTGTTACTATCTAATTTTCAACTGTTACTGTCCAACCGTTACTGTCTAGACATTGAACTGTTATTGTCTAACTTTGAACTGTTACTGTCCAATTTTCAACTGTTACTGTCCAATTGTTACTGTCCAACTTTGAACTGTTACTGTCTGAATACTAATCAGATTTTTAACTATATCTAAAGTTCTAAAACTCCATTTGAAGTGAGATTGATCTCGTTAGAAAGCTGAGACACGAGGCTACAAGTTCTCTAAAGGGAGGAGAACCCAGTTTTGCCTCCAAGACAGTCAAAATTGCTCATTAACTAATTAGTGCTACTGCCCTACATAATCAGTCACGACTCAGTCTCAGTTGGTAACCCATAATTGGAGTTTTACATCTCCAAATTGAGCTAGACCAGTTTCCTTGGTTAGCTAACATTCAAATCTACAATTTCTATGAGGAACCCGATCCTAATTCCCTCATCCTCCTACCCAAAATCTCACCGAAAGTTAGGAGACAAGTCTGTCCAGATTCGTCTCCCCCCCTCCACAAAATACCACACACATGAATTAACTTAATCTTAACAATAAGTACTTTTCCCCTAATTTATGTCTAAGAACCCTAACCTATGATTCAATATCAAGGCATCAATTCTTTATCGAATTTAAAATGAATTTTTTAAAGATTATGTTTAGAACACCTTACCCGGTACAAATTAAGATTTTGATCTTCAACGAGTTGAAGATTTTCAACTCCCTCCTTTCTTTTCTTCTTATTCAATTTCTTGGTAATCCTTTGCTCTTAAGTGTTTATCCCATCTATAACCTCTTAATTTTGGATGAGTTCTTGAAATTTTAGTGTTTCTCTCTTGATTTATCAAGAATGGGTATAAAACTCCCTATTTTCTCTCAAAAATAAAACAAGACAAAACTTAGCTGATTTGGTCAAAAACTCAACTAGACTTCGTGACTTAAACCTAACACAGTCAATATTCGACCATTAATTTATTGATTTTTAAAAAAAGTTATTAAAATAATATATTTTTTTTTAAAAAAAATTTAGCTGACCCTCTGTACTAGAGCCTTTCCCTGATCTATCTCATGTTATATTTTAAAACTACGGTTCCAAGTTGGAATGGATGGATTGTGCAATATTGAAATTGAATACTATCACTATAAATACTGCTAAGAGTATGACTCTCTTAGTAGTTCAATTATAAATCGTTATTAGCAATAGAGAATGAAGCACTCAATTGGTGCAACCGACGGGCCTAGCTTGAGTCAGTTTTTCTATTTTTCCTGATTAAATCTTAATGGCATAAGTTTCCCTTTCTTAATGTTTCCCCAACCAGCTGGTCTAGCTTCCCTACTGCTTTGGGTAATGTATTTATAGTGTCAGAGAATATAAACGCATGTATAATTGAACATAGTCATAACACAATAATTACTAAGGGAGAGATTTCTTCTTCATATTACAGGCTTCTCCATATATATATATATATATATTGGCGTCTAGGTTTTATTTTTTATTTTTTTATTATTTTTTACATATAGGTAATTTTATCTCTATTTTGACCTAAATATCCACATCTTTTTTATGTCACAACCACTAAAAAAATAATTCAAACAATATAACTTGACAGTATCTGAATTTGGAATTGGATTT
>Ga0307515_10005567_pt1 | contig 25478 bp, 26 predicted proteins | sample 17_EM_MG_FD_194513 | JGI IMG/M metagenome (GOLD analysis project Ga0307515, IMG submission 194513) | Populus trichocarpa ectomycorrhiza microbial communities from riparian zone in the Pacific Northwest, United States - 17_EM | ecosystem: Host-associated > Plants > Roots > Unclassified | place... | reverse complement strand
GATATGGGGTGGAGGGCGAGTCGGTATGTTCTTGAGAGTTTGGTTCGGGAGCAGAGGGGCGGCGGGGTCGGGGTGGGGAGGAGGGCGTTTTTGATGGAGAAGCAGATGAGGGGGGGCGAGGAGCGGATGGTCGTTGTGTTGGAGGGGGATGCGAGGGTGTATGTGCTTGCCGGGAAGTTGTATAGGATTGCGGTTATGTTGAATGAGCGGAGGAGGGAGAAGAGGAGGTGGAGGTTTAGATAGGGGTGTGGCTGGAGAGGGAACGGAGGAGGTGAGGCCATGGAGAGGGGAGGTGTGGCGAAGGTAGGGGTAGACTATTACTTATTTATAAGAAGGATTTCGATGTACTACCGCGGTTTACTGATTGTGCAGAAGATAGACCTACACTACCCCACTTATGCAATGCCGTGTAGTCTGCAAGAATTTTTGAGCTGTCATTGTTAAAAGCACTCGGTCTCACATTCTAAGCAATCGGCGGGGTTGTTTTGCTCAAAGCTCTTTACGCCACCATCAACACGGAGACAGAAGAACACGCATTTCCAAACCAGTATCCAATCCCCGAGCCAGTGCCAAACTCTCCACACTACTTCTTCACATCATCACAATCTGTCGTAACACTAAGTTCCCTCCACTCCTCCACTTCCTTCCTCTGCCTTTCCCAAACTCCCCCTACAATCTCCACCGCATCACTCCCTACCAACAACCGCCCCGGCAGCTGCCTACCCTCACACCGTCCACTCTTTGTCAACGCCTCCACAATCAGCTGCGCCCCCTTCTCCGGATCCCCCGGTTGCCGTCCATCATACGCATTATAGGCCTTCCTCGTCTTCTCCGTCGCCTCATCCAAGTCGGAAATCCGCTTGGCAGCAAAAACCCGATGTCCCCCGCTCAAAAAGTTCGTGCGGAAGTACCCGGGCTCGATACACGTCACATCGATGCCTAGATGCTTCACCTCCTCCCGCAAAGCCTCGCTGATCCCGGCGATTGTAAACTTTGTAGCACAGTATATTCCGCCGTTTGCGGAAGACCTCCATCCCCCAATAGAGCCCATGAACGCCACCGTCCCAGAACGCTGCTTCCGCATCTGTGGCATCACAGCACGGATCATTGCCAGCTGGCCGAAGACATTGGTGTTGAATTCGGCGAGTACCTCGGAATGGGAACTCTCCTCGATTGCGCCTTCGAGGATGTACGCGGCGTTGTTGAGGAGGATGTCGATGCGGCCGTGGATTTTGATCGCCTCTGCGACGACTGAGGAGATGGTAGACTCGGGGGCGGTAATGTCCAGGGCCAACGGGGTAGCGCCGAGAGAGGCAAGCTCGGTCATCTCGGGTTTATTGGGGTTGCGTGCGGTTGCAATTACTTTGTCGCCGCGAGCTAGGGCGGCTTTTGTTATGGCTGTGCCAAAGCCGGAGGTGGAGCCCGTGATTAGCCAGACGAGGGGGGTGGTCATGGTGGCGTATTGGTGTGTGGGTTGGACGATGTTTGAAGGGGGAGTTTAGTCTTGAAGTTAGTGAAGAAATCGACCGTCGTCCTGATCAACGGCCCCATTTATAGACACATCCGCGACCCTTTCACGCCAACATATCATCACATCGTGAGTAAAAAATGAGGTTGTCAAATTAAGAAACTCTTGCATGCGGGGTACTGCAGTTTGTTGGTTACTTGATGACGCTGCCAATGCTGACAATAATTCGGAGGTAGGTGTTTGCCTATCGGCGATAAGCTTTGACAATTGTTTGCTCGCATATTGCGTCGGAATTTATTCTTGTAAACAGCGTGCTTATTAACCGACTTCTCCGATGCAGCCTCACTCATCTCCGCAGAAGCATCATGGAGGTATCTACCGTACTATCTGACCGTATCCAGTTTATTTGTAGCGGCTCAGGATGCCAGATCCATTGCTATCATTCGCCCACTCCCTCAGCCGCGCTGGTATCGCAACTTCAGGGCGAATAAAGGGCTGCTATCGAGGTTGCATATGCTACCTGCGGCGCTACAAATAAACCGGATATGGTCAGATTCTACGATAGAACGCAAGTTCCCGCTAATGCAACCTAGAGCTTCACATCGACTTGGCGACAATAAACTTGGTCTGGGCTCCTGCGTGCCGAGAAACGCTGAGCCTGAGGTGCAGGAGCCGGGTCCCGTTTCCCAGAAAATTTGTGATATGAACAAAGATACCGATCTGTGTCGATGGAGCTGTTGTATCTTAAGGCGATAAACTAGTGCATTATATCCAAGTAACGAAGCACGCGAGATCAGTGAAGTAAACAGCCATCAGCTGCTTGTCTCTCAAAATTGAGCGCCATAGCTACTGTAGCACTAACTCAGATAATCAGCAACGAGGTCTAACGGAATGCAGTATTTTCTACTGCAGGACTAATTAGAGTGACCTCACATCATGATTTGCACTTGCACTTATATTCATCAGCGGGCGCGGGGGTCGGGTATTTTGGTACTCAAGTAGAACGTTAGGATACGAAAAGAAGGCCGCAGGACCAGAGGTTGACCAGAAGTGGGCACAACCCTAAGCCCTACTTAGGTGATAGGTGTCGCTCGGGCTTCTTTTGCCCCGGTAGACATAGGGGACCCGTAGGCCATTCCTCTACCTTTAATATCCTCTGACGTCGTTTGTTTTATCCCCTTCCAGCAAAGACTAAGCGAAGACAAAAGAACATTCAACCTAGTCTCGGAGTGTTAATTACGCTTAAGTTCGAGATTATATTCCCCCCTCTGGCCATTGGAAAGCTTTGCGGCTTTGGGGCTTGCCCTAAAGCCCTGTCAGCTGATCTCATTGTCAGAGAATCGCATGGGGTCGGTTCCATCTTCCACTCGCCGACACCCACCATTTTCCTCATAGCATCAGCATCATCACCACTCCCATCATCACTATGGAACCATGCACGTGCGAGTTTCAAGAGCTCAGGCAACTATCCGCTGCCCAGGATCGGCGATGGTCGTGATCGGCCTCTACCTCGTATGGCGCATGCTCTGCCTGTTGTGGTACTTGTTGGTAAGTCCTTCCGGTCATTTCGGTAGTGGGCTGGGGTTTAACAGTGCAAAAGTTGCTTACCAGCTGCTACCTTTCGACTTCATCGATAGTATCATTTACAAACACATAGCGCGGTCGATATATATTCGGATATGGAGCGCGGATTCGAAATGGATGCGAGGGGGTTTATGCGAAAGCTTGTAATCATCAGAACTATAATCAGACCTATCAAGAAAGAATACTGAGTAGGTGCACTGGCATCCTTCCTAACCTCATATTGATCGTTAACTAATTGTCTTGTCACTAGGTAGGTACTCTGCTGTGGTCACTGTTGGTCTGATCACTGGAAAGGGGAGGAGGGACTGCCTCTTGGAAGTTCTGCAGCTTTCTGGTGAAAGATCTGAGTGCGTACTTCTAGGAGAAGGAAAGCAATAGCGATGCGGAGGAGATCATAAAAGGCTTTGAGGGAGCGCTGTTTCGTTGTGTTGGGTACGCCTTGCTAAGTGCTTCTTACTATTGCTCATTTTCACTCCGTTTACACATTCGCACTAGCTGTACCTATACTCTAGCTATACTGGCTTACTCCTTCAATTGTAACGAATAAGTCACCTTCAAGCTTCTTACTTCCGTCACTACCATCCAATCAGAGTACTCTATGTGAAGTCACTTGTTACATATCGCGATCAACTCTTTTCATCGCGCCCTAAGCCCCATCTTTATTGCAAGAGTTTTTGTCCACATCTATCCAAAACTACTTCTCTATCCATTCTCATGAGTTTTAGAACTCATAACAGTAGCTAAGCTCGACTTAGAGCCTGACATCACCTATCAACTTCTTTACAACCGCGATCTCGCCCTCCTCCATATCAGCGCTCGCTAAACTTAAGCGCATTTGCGATCGCAATGTCTTCAACCTCAAGCTTGATTCTTTCCTTGACCAAGACCTTCAACAAAAGCAAACGCCAACAAAATCCTAGCGCAACTTCTCCTTCAACACAGCCTCCAGCCTCCAAATGAGCTCATTTTAATGCCATAAAGGCCCCCGTGTTTAGGGTTATGGCTTTGGCTCTGGTATACCAGTGATAATGTGGTGATGCAAACTCCGCGAGAAGGCCCCTCCAAATAATGCCAAAATTAAGGCATTTCTCGGTCACTTTCCCTTTTAAATGCTCCGATCTAACCTCCATCCCAACCAAGCAGTTCTAACAATCTAAAAATGCTCTCCGACGAACCTTGCACTCCACCAAATTGTGTATAACGAGTCATCTGTTGGTCGACGCGGGGATTGAGTATCTTTTGACTCTAGGTTCGCCAGGATGTACCCCGCAGTTGCGGTGTTAGCTTACCATCAACCTTGACAGCGTGGCCTCCCTCCTCGCACCATTTTGCTTTGAGATTGCCGGTCGATCTTTGAGTTGAGACGAGTGTAAAGTTCCTAGGATTTTTTCCATTACATCCATAATATTATTGATGTCCAGTTTGTCAAAATCGGTATCGACATCCTATTCAAACGTCAATCCAAGCGCTTCTCTTGAATAGTATCAGGAAGCCGGCTGTGGGGCACTTACACTAGTGGTACGCTCGATACTGCGGATGCAGGCTGCAGCTCCCCCGATTATGCAACACTTGATCTTATTTGGTTCTGCGATGTTGGAAATAGCAACGGCTACTTTCATCTAGGCACGGCTAAGCATTATGCAGGGTACCAAGAACAGAGGTTTACTTAATTACTTAAGACGTGGAGGTGGTTGAGACATGAGCGGGTACGAGGATTGAAGTTGTGGAAATTATGGAAATGTGAATACACGAAGCTGCTACTCGAACCGCAGTGAGCGAAGTGGGGTTGAACAGATGTAATCGGATAGAGAGAGACAATTGGAATACGATCGGGTTCGGAGGTGGCCTCCGGAGGTCTCGTTCCACTTAGTGATCAGCGATTCGTTGATGCTGAGTGCGAGTACATAGAATGGACGACTGTTGTCAAGTCGGACTCGATCAAATGCTAAAACGGACATTGGTGATTCTTTAGCGGGATGCAGTTGATTGGTTTTAGTGGGATGCATGTGGATTGTGGGTTGCGTTTGGGCCGAGGGCCGCCCGTACCTGGAAGCTTTTGTGCCTATTATGAAGTGGGCTAGCTTATTGGTCTCGTGCTCAGCCTTCTATTGTCCACGCAGGCTGAAACTGTGGTGTGGTCAATATCATACGCAGAAATATAGCTTTAAAACAAAAGGAATCATGCTGGGATCTAGTCTCGTAGGTAATAAGTTCTCTTCTCTCTCTCGCTCAGCGCTGTGGCGTTGGGATTCAAGATGTTATGTAGTCGTCATGGGAACACATCTCACAGCTTGCTCAAATGATTAAACACTGGTTTGAAGGCTAGCAACAATGAGGCCGTTCCTGCCATTCACCTCCAAATGCAGAGAAAAGAGAAAGATTATGGAAGCGGTATAATTATAATGACGAGCTGCTGGTGAAAGAGACTGCGCTTTGTATAAGACTAGCTAATTTTGGATTTGACCCTATTCATATTTGGTAATTAATACTACTTTATGACAGGCTATCTTCTTTTTGTTCTAGGTACTTTCGCTTTAACCGTCTCACTCTTGTTTAGGTGAGAAAGAACATAGTATTTGTGCGTCCAGGCAAAAGGCTGCCGTATCACCTCACGATTCTGCGTCCTAAAAGATGTAAAATACGAGCCGCGAGAAAGAATGTCATATCTAAAGACCCATTTTCTCGCCGACGATATCCCGAAGCCGTCCTGCACCTCGACGGCGGTGGAGAGGTTGCGCGTTCCCGGCTGGAGGTATGGCACGATAATATGAGGCGCGCGAAGAGTTTGCTCGGGTCGGGACGAGTAAGTTTGGTTTTGTGCGAGTCCCGACTCATTCGAGTAAACGTATGCGCTCTGGCCGGGCCCCGAGGGGTTTCCAATTGCGGAGGAAGCGGAAAACTTTCCAAAGTATGCGGTTCAACGGGAGGAATCGCTTCGCTATGTATCAGCATCCCACATTGTTAGCCCTATGAGTTCATATTCCATCACTGTGAGTGTGGGGTACATACTGTGGAGTTGGAAAGCCAACTAGGCTGGGGATAGGGTTGTCACCGTACCCAAGCACAGCGTTGTTGCGCTCCGAAGCACCGCCGTTTTGGTACTGGTCTGTATTGGCGACTCGATTGACTTCTTCACCTTCGCCTGACGAGCCTGTGGATCTTGAGGAATCTTGCAGTAGCGAAAACCAGTGATCAATGATTTGATCGTATCCTGTAAGATTAGGTAGCGCTTTCAACTGATCTTCAAAACTGTTTGTCGTTTGATTGGCGGTATTCAACCCGGCGTGGCTGTTGGAAGCTTCAATATCATCCGAAGAAATATATTGCTCTAGTTGGGCTTCGTGTGGCTCTGGGCCAAGAAGAGCCGGTGGAAGGGAATGAAGCCCGACGCTTTCCATGTGTTGACGAATATGGCGATATCGTCTTTCTATGCCTTTGCCTGCAGCTGGGTCGAAGTCGAAGTGGCATAGGGGGCATATGCTGAGTGTTGATATGTAGTGGGTGCGGTTTGATTGTTGATGTAACAGGAGGTGTTCGATCCAGTTTTCCGGCGATCCGTAAGACTGTTCTCCAGTGTGACAGTCCTCATAAAGGCAGAAGTACGGCTTTATATCTGAAAACACATGTGCTCTGGCTCGCGGCAGATTGGTTAAAAAAAATAGCAGACTATACGACCATCTCAGTAGGTTTGCATTACCTCCATTGGCGCGCATTGAATATCGGTTGCTGTTGACGCAGACAAATAGGGCAATCAAAACACCTTCCTGCGTTTTCAGGCATCGGGGGTAGGCGCGCCAAAATTTCTCCTTGGGAGCTGGGGGTTTCAGAGCCAGTAGCAGTTGAGATCAGGTGTGTTTGGAGCATCGAAATCTCGGTTACAGGATTACTGAGATGGCTCCCAACTACTGTGCTATGCCCTCCGGGTAAGGGAGAGGTATCGTTGCAGTCTATTTGGCTGCCGCTCTGGATCAATTCTCGGGTTCGCTGAGTTACAGTAGCGAATCGTAGAATAAGGTACTCTGGGGCAGCGCAGAATTTATCCCGGATCATATGCTCGTAGTAACCTGTTATCGATTGTGGTTCGACAGGCGCCGGGATTGAGAAATCTCCGCTCTTTAACACTGAAACCAATGCAGGTAGCAGCGAATACAATGAGTCAAGCACCTCATGAAGCTCATCAAGCACGGACGTTTGACTTGATACGCTTTCGACCTCCGACTCTGGTTCAGATCCTTCGCTATGATAGTCTTCCCACGTCTTTTCGACCGGTCTAAATATGCACGTTGCATGGCTCAATTGATCTCGAACATCATTCCCGACTTCTATAAGAACGTCCGATTAGCACAGATTCGCACACCATATGCCTAACGCACCGCCCTCTCGGACGACTCACTGTATTGCAGCCTGAAAAGACACTCCGAGATATCTGAGATTCGCGATACTGTTGGCTCTTTCAGAAACTTCGAGTAGTCAAGCACTTCGTCCAGCTTGCCAACTTCAGAGTCGAAGTCGCTGAACCAAACTATCAATCGACCATAAGCGCGATGTAAAGAAGTGTCATGAGCCATATCATCGCTCTCCACCTCTAGGGCGCTCGATAGAAACAACAAACAAGAGCGAACTAAACGATCGGCAGCAGCCATAGTTGATGGTGGAGATGGGAATCGAATCGCGTCAATGCGACGAACCTGCATCATGCGGCTGAGTGTAAGTCAAGTCGAGCGTTAAGCTGCATACCAGTCTAACCCTCCACTGGGATTGCCATGCGAGCACCCCTGTAGGGCTGGACGAATTGCATTCGCAGCCAGTGAACAAGTTTTGTGGGGTAGTTACAATATTTCGCGCGTCCGAGCGCCCAGAGTATTGTAGCCCCCGAATTCAACATCCTGAATCACCAACACCAAAAAAGAAGTCACTGGTCGTAGTCTATGTGAACTTTAACTGTTGTGGGGGTTAGTTTCACTTGACCAAAGAAATTCATGTGTCGGGTTGCCGAGTTCGGGTGTTCAGCCTATGGTCTTTCCCTACAACCCTTGGGGTTACACCGTCTGAATTTGTCGTCTAGTCAGCCCCTGGAACTGACATGTGAGCTTAGGGAAGTGGGGAACAACATTGCACGCGTCCAGCTCAATTACATCAACTCATGCATCAACTTCCAAGATTCTCATCAGGCTCACTACTATCGATGCAGCTCATGCCAAATCGCGAAACGTGTAGCTGAGCCACCGTTCAACCGACACACTCACTAGCACCTTTCAGCGCTGCCATAGGGTATTACGAGTATGTGTCGTCTCCCTCGGCTGCATCTTACCCTACATTCTAACCCGTGCGTAGCTATAGTACCAGACGCAGCAATATCAATACCAATGGAGGTGCTGGGACTAACAATCGGAGCCTTCCCACTGATCATTACAGCCTTCCATTCTTATACCCGCATACGGAATTTTTTGTCGGAATACAAACAGCTCGATCGACATTTACAAAGTGTTCTAAGAGATATCGATACGGCGCAATGCCTATATACCAGAGCAATCGATATACTGTTATCGGAGGTTATCAAGGACGATATGCGAGACATAATGCTGCACGATATGTCTAATGAAACCTGGAGAGAGACAGGTTTGGACGAAGAAATTTGCGCCACACTGGGAAACTTAGGCCTATGGCGGCCGGTTGAGAATTCAATTCGGGGTATGACCGAGGTGATGAAAGCGATCGAGTCCATTTTGATCGGTTTAGATCGCAGTAGCGATGGAACAAAGGCAAATGTAGCAATACGAATGGTATGTGATGCATTTATGGTTCTCTTGGTTTAATATAATACTAACCAAAAGTATCCGGCTTCCAAGATTTCTTGCTTCATTTCTTCTAGATTTTTTATTCCTGCTTCTTCTTATTACCATAAATTCCATCGGATCGGCTTGGATACGCCGCAACTAATGTCTCGCTCTAAAAAGCTGAAGATAATTGCGTCGGCCACCATTATAGAGCTTAAAAATTTGCGCAAGGAAATGTCAGAGCATAACAATAATCTTCAGGCTGTTGTCCTGCTCTCACAACAAGGTTACCATTCGCCTGGGGAATCGGCTGCGGAATGTCTTCGGACAGCGAGACTAACTAGGGAAAACAAGATTCAAAGAGGAGCCCTAAAGTCAAATGACGCCCAATCGGTGTCCATTCAAGTCAGTGAAAGAACTCGGGACTCCTCCGAATTGGCTACTATTAACCTGAGAACTGTCCAAGTTGCCTCAAGAAAGCTCCATGGAATAGTTTGCAAGGCCTTGCGTATATCTTGCCGATGCCATCTCCTCCATCTTTGCCTCGACAGCATGGCAATAGCTACCAATAACCAGTCAGGGTCTGCGGCTAAACCAAAAGCTCAATTTCTCTTCTTGCTTTCACATTCAGGAAGTAACAGCTGCGAACACGGGCTTCCAACTACTGATCGCCCAATCCCTTATCTGTACTTCACATGTCATGACCCCGACTCAGCGGGTGCACTGTTAGGCGAGTTTGAACATGGCGAACCCGATGCGGTGTACCAAGAGCTCTTAGCACTGGACGAACAGTTCGTGAAACATTTCCGGATCCCCAACGCCCCTACAGATGACATAGCGAGCTTTACCCTGCGACGTGCATGTTCCCTTAAAGCCCTCGATCCGAGCCCTGTCGTCTCGCTTGACCAACTAATATCGTGCTCACGGGGAAAGCTCGAGCCCCTCGGCTGCTGTCAGATTGCAGCGAACCTGACGAAATCGGTGCTCTCTTTCTATGCTTCACCTTGGATACGCGACTGGACCCTCGAGACCATCCAGTGCTACGACAAATCTGTCAATCCCTTCCAAGAACTGTGGGTTCCGCATGTGCCGGTGAAGTTCTCGTCGGGTATCGGGGCCCGGAATAGGGAAATCCACGCCTTAGGTTTGATATTGTTACAACTTGGTCGAAAGCAACGGCTCGATAGCAATAATCTCGATGGGGAGGATGAAGACGTTATTCTTGAAAAGGCACTTAACGATTTGCATACGAAAATGGGCACAGCTTATCGAGAGTTGGTGGAGAAGTGTATCTGGACCTGGGGTCAGGGGAACTTGGATCTTATGGAGGAGGAGAATTTGAAGGAATTTCTTTCGGATATCGAGGAGTTAGAGAAACTCATCGTTAATTACACGCCACGGTATGTACACATTTCATTCATGTATACATCTGTTCCGACCTAACTAGTGGGTGCTAGACGTCGAGACCTATGCCGGCGACTAGCTGATACCTCTGCAATATCACATTAGGAGAACTTCTAGATCTAGAGCTATATTGTAGCAATGCTGCCATTGCTTTGGGTGCGGCGGGTTTGATGATTGTTGCTACTTATTTTGGTGGGTTCAGAACGGTAGTGTGATGAGAAGCTGTTATGTCAAGTAAATGGTGCAGATAGACTCCTGGTGTGTGGAACGGGTAGTCGGTGCTGCAGTAGTACTTTTGAGCCGAAGTTCAATTGTTACTTGAGTAGGATTGAATTAGTGTTTATTCTACATATGTACTAGCACCCCGCTGCGACTTTTCATTGGGCTAGATATGTACTAGATGTGATGGTAGTATTGATGCTTAACCATTTCTTTTGATAGCACTATCACAAGTATTCGAGTGGCTAATTATTCTGGCTCTGTTGTGACATGCGAAGACAGAAATACTAGTAGTTACAGCTGATCATGTTCCCAGAATTTTGCGTCTCTAGCAAGCTCAAACTTCCAGCCAGTTTACTGTACAATAACACCTATAAAAAAAAAAGGCCCGTTTGGGTGCCTTTGGAAGGTCTCTGGTTTTGTTTTGGTGGGTTTAGGAGAAGTTTACTGTGCTACAGCATATTACGGACCAAATCGGATCTCTTTTGCCCAAATTGGCCCTGAAGATCTGAGAACCTAAACAAATGGAAGACGGTTTGAAATTAATTTGATGTTCAACTAGAGTTGGTCCTCATAAGCTCAATCTACTGTCGGTCCGAAATGTAACCCATATCACTGAGTGCCGAATTCGGCAATATGATATAGCAAAGTCACCGCCACATAAATATAAAGTCCTGGGCTCACAGTGTACTCTCCCATTATCCCGTAATTCCGGGGGGGGGATCGCATCGCTAGATCGCTGGAGGAAGGGGCAAGTGGTACGACAGATAGACGGATTGTGGGAGGAGATATGAAAAAATAGTTGCAGCGATTGAAATCTGGGGTGGTACAAGGGGTGAGGATGAGGTGAGGTGGGGTCAATATTGAGGTGCAACTGGAAGAATTGTCGAGGTGACTTTGCACAACCAACCCTATGGCCTACAATCCACCAGGACTTACCAGGGCGTACGCTGGACGACGCTTTACGCATTTACGTACTTCAACCTGAGTCTGACGTTGGTTTCTTTTCGAATGAGTGTATCTGTAGAGTTTTTTTATTTTTTTATTTTTTCTCTAAACCCCAATGTTTGAGCCGCAATCTTGGTAAAAAGAATGGTACGGATTCACAACAGCCATAATCTTCCAATCAACGATCGTTTTGGCTTAGATGCTACCGTTTTAGTTGATCGATCGGATTCGTGTAGGTAACGAACTCTAGACTGCCTGGCCCTACTAGGATTGTCATGCAGCTGACTTAAGTAAAAAAGAAAAGAAGGCGTTGCATATTTATCTTAGTGCCACATAAAATCGTGAAAGACTCATAGGGGCTTTTTATTCACCAAATTAAGCTTTCTTAAGGTAGGTTGTCACACCTCATCTTGCTCTCGTGCCCAGACTTTTTCGCCTCGCTCGGCGAAATTACACAAATCGTAGGGGATGGCAGGCGAGATCAACCTCATCGCTTTCAGCCGTGGTTCGACGTGTCAACTCACAGGCAATTACCTGCAGCCCCACAGTATGCATGATACAGTACATGACATTATCTTACTATCCAATGAAGCAGCTAAAACATTTTTCGCTATTCAATTGCAACACACCACTTCCAACTTTGCACTCTAGATCTGTAATATATGTCGGCAATGCCCCTCTTCCATCTGACGCGATGTTCATACGTACAACTGAGATTTCGAAGGCAAATTACCATCTCGTTCTTGTTGATGGTGGCACTAATGGCGAGCAGCTGCCGTTTTAACAATCGCATCGCACCTGCTTAATCGCTTAGTGCACTTGAAATTATACACAAGTACGGAACTGGAAGGCCTGTCAAGGGTAAATTGGTACTCGTGCACCTTGAGTGTTAGGTTTCATTCCATTGGGCTGGGGCAAATAGTTCAATTTTCAGCCGTTTTGTGAGATAGCTATCGCTAACTGTTAAATCCACTGTAGACATAAGCTATTTGTCTCTGGAACCCGCAAACCACTGGTGTAGCCCCCCATCTCATACGCGGCGCATATAGGTACAAAATGAGTGCTCAACGAACATTGCGATCCATCATCGCAATCGCGCTGGTTGTGAACGAGGTGGCGGCGTTGAATGACACCACTTCTAACGGCGATGAATTCTCCAACAATTTATTCTCCGATCTGGCCCCACTTTTGACGCTTTTCGGAGAGCAGGTATGGTGCTCTCTATACATGACTGTTTTTAGGGTTAATTCTCTTCTCTCGAATTCGACGGCTCACAATCTGTAAATACAGGTTTCCAAGCAGTTCATGTCAGAGTCGCTCGGGTGGTCTGATAACATTATATTTGCCATGGCCCCTCTAGGCATCATCACCGCCATTGTTGGGGCAATTCGCGTCGGTGGACCTACGTGGCTTAAAGCTATTATCGGAAGGGCCAGGGAAAATCGCGCAACTGCCGAGGCAGAGTTGATGTCTTCCATATCGCCTGAAGTTTGTGAGGTATGGGATGGCGGACAGGTTGTGAGGGTGGTGGGATCATTGCCAATTCAGGAGCTACTTTATGTGGGTGCACATGAGGAAAATGAGGTACGTACTTGCACCTTAGACCAGGCTTTAACGAAGGAATATCTTAAGGCCGACGGTGAGTTGGTCCACTTTCTTTACCGAGAAGGGGGTTACTAATACTACTCCTGAGACAGCGACGCCGAAGATATCTAGCCTTGAGAAACAGGTCGAATGCTTGGAGTCGGTGGACCCTGAAAACCATCTCGCAGACGGCCCAGGACGGGAAGACCAGGACGACGAGGAGACAAACTCTGCCAACGATCGCCTCCCCCCGAATATATCCTTGAATATCCACAATCGGACGAGCAGGAAGGAGTTGCATTGGGTCGCTGCTATTGGAGTGGTGCTTCAATTTGGGGTGCTTGTATATTCTGGATTTGCCACTTATCATCCTAAATTGCGCTTTGCGAAAGGAGGGCATCCTGTAAAACCTTATGCATTCCCTACCGCCGCACTGGGGACTCTCCTACTGGCGGTAAGTATGCTGATATGCTCGCATGTCGTGGAGGGAAGCACCGAAGAGCGGAGATATAATGCTACTCCCAAGTCCAGAGCAGGGGTCCGAATCCTGTGGTTACAAAAGTCTCAGTCTGAACCAGTCAATGATCAATCCTTTGATTCCTTTGCAATCCTTGCGAAGGACCCACGCCAAATTATTACGACATCTAGACGGACCGACAGCCAACCGGAGGTCAATGACAGCTATTCGGAGGGTGAGGATGTTCCGGAGCGTTTTAAGATTCTAACAACAATTGGAACAATGCTGGGTCTTTGCGGGTTCGTTATACAATTTGTTGGTCTACGTGGGATGCACTGGTCAGCTACTATTTCGCAGTTAGCCGCAATGTTGGTGATGACCATTTTGAGAGCATGGGTTCGCCGGGGGCTTGCAAACCGTCCTAAGACTCTGCGTTTACCTTTGGGGCATGAGATTGACTGGCTGGCAACTAAAATCACCTCCGAGGGCGAGCATCTTTGGGGAGGTTCCAGGGAGGCTGAAAATCCTGCACAAAGCCGATGGCAGCGGATCCGGAACACGATTCAAAAGACTCGGGATATGACGCGGATGATTCTGAGTACGACACCGAAAGTACAGCCCCGGGTCAAGCGTCAGAAGAGCGAGAGCAACAATGTCCCTACGCATCAACAACTCTGGCAAAGGGACATAGTGAAGTGCGGGAACGCTGCCAAATACGAGCCTTTACAGCTTGACGGAGAAGACGAAACCGCCTACAACAAAGACAGAGATCCTATATTACGGGAACGAATAAATCTTGGGCAGATCACACGGTGGCCTGGTCCCGGCGCGGAAAGAGCAAACTCCCTTGCAACTGCGATAGAAACCGTAATGAACGCCGTTTTCCCTGCCTTTGTCTCCCCCAACCAGAAGACGGTATATACATGGTCAATGGAAATATCTGCAAACAAGAAGATCAAATTCTCATTGAAGCATAGTGACGAGAAATGGAGAGCTGACGTTGGCGAGATCGAAGCTGCGCTATCTCTGTGGCTATTTTCTGTTCTCAAGAAGGAAGCCGAGCCGGCAAGGAAGAAAAAGTCGTTCGAAAGGAGGGGTACCCAAGACGACAGTGGCAGTGAGAATACCTGGTTGCAAAACGAAATAACTGCGAAAAGACAGAATATGCGGTTGTTTGGTTCTAGTGCGAACTCTTTACGCAGAGACTTAGGGTGGTGGATTGGAGGAGAAAACATGCGAGTTTTTGAAGTCCACGAAACGACCGTGACAAACTCCGATCAACTACAGATGAAGACCTACAGTCGCAAAGCCGTAAAATTTGAAATAAAGGAGCTACCCGATGAAGAAGATACCACGCAAGGCAAAGCTGATTCCGTGGAAATTCTCAGCCACAGAGTAGTGGGGTTCGTGCATTCTGGCCCTGAGGACTCAACTCAGCCAAATCCTACTCCAAAACTCCAAACATCTGAGCAAGACCCACAGAACAATGCCATCAACGGGGATAACGTCACTGCAGTTTCAGCGCAGCCCAGAACCAATAGCATCATTTCGGGCAAGAACGAGCCCAACGATCAGCCTACCGCCAGTATCTGTTCGAGTAAATATGAGCCCAACGACAAACCTACCACCAGCATCGTTCCAGAACCTAACGATCAGCCTACTGCCAGTATCTCTTTGGGTGAGAATGGGCCCAACGACAAACCTGCCAGCATCGCTTCGGGCAAGAATGAACCAAACGACAAACTTGCTTCAGGAAAGAATGAGCCAAACGACCAGCCTTCCACCAGCATCGCTTCGGGAAAAGATGAGCTCAACGACAACGCTACTGCCAGTATCGTTCCGGAGTTCAACGATCAGCCTACCGCCAATATCTCTCCGGGCAAAGATGAGCTTAACAAAAAACCTGCCAACATCGCTTCAGAGCCCAACGATCAGCCTAGTGCCAGCATCGCTTCGGGAAAATATGAGCACAATGACCAGCCTTCCGCCAGTATCGCTTCGGGCAAAGATGAGCCTAGCGATAAAGCTACCGCTAATATCGTTCAAGAGTCAAATGATCAGCCTACTGGTAGAATCACTTTGGACAAAGATGAGCCTAGCGATAAACTTGCTAGCATAGTTCTGGAACCTAACAACCAGCTTACCGCTAGCATCGCTTCAGACAAAGATAAGCCCAACGACAAACCTGCCAGAATCGTTTCGGAGCCCAACAATCAGTCTGACGCTAGCGTAGCTTCGGGTAAGAAGGGGCCCAACGACCAACCTTTGCTAGCAGCGGTATCAGAGGTCCCATTAGATCTGTTGTTTGCTCAAGAGATGTTTTCTTGTTTTATGTGGGCAGTGGCAAAGGCACTGAAGGGCCCTATTCAAGGACGAACAACCACTCATAAAATTGAATCATCGGATGAGACTTCTTCATGGCAATCCTTCACCCTCCAAAACACCACGCTGTCGAGGATTGCTCAAGATGTACACAGGACTGGACTGGGATCTCTGGAAGATGTATATCTGAGTATCATTCCGCCTCTGAGCATAGAACGGAAGCTTCCAGTTGCTAGTGTGGTGATTGAATTGGCGCGACAAAACGCAAAGAAGCATGAATTGGCAGGTCACTGGAAGGAAGCTGGCAACATATATCGTTGGCTTTTTGAAAGATGTAAGACGTTCGGTTCCGACGACGTTGTCGCCCTAAGTGCTACTGCAGTATTGCTGGAATTTTTCAGGTCTGTTACCATCACTCTCAATGTACGGACGAAGGAGCAATATGAGCAGTCAGCTATCGATGTGTTAAAGGAGCTGCGATCAACTATTACCAAAGAATTGAAAGAATTCGACGCCAATGTCTTATCCAGCCTTGGACAGATGTATGTGTTCCAAGGGCGGATCGAGAGATCTGATGATCTAAAGGAGGATGATTGGAAGCTACTGCTAGGTGATACTTGGAACAGTTCATACAGCAGCCCACCGACACATTTCGGGTTTTGCGAGTTGCATGAGATTGCCAAGGATGGGGAATACTACAAAGTGGACAACTCGAACGCGAAACATATATATGCGCGAGATATCCTCAATTGGACGCCGCTACATTATGCTGTGATTAGTGATGATGAGAGTACTGTGCAAAAATTGTTGTCAATTCGCGCGGATGTCTACGCAGCGGATCTTTCCGAATGGACACCATTGCATTACGCTTCTTGGGGTGGGAACCATTCTACTGGCTGGCTACTGCTGCAGGAGGGGGCAAGAGTGGATATGGTGGGAAGAGATGGAATTACACCTCTACATTGTGCAGCAATGAATGGAATGATTGACATTTTGGAATTGTTGATTCAGGGAGGGGCAAATATCGAAGCACAGGACGTTTCGCGGAAAACCCCTCTGCATTGGGCTGTATGTAATGGACATAAGAAGGTTGTCGATGCACTTTTGCAGCAAGGAGCCCACCTATCAAGCCGTGATCATAGCGGAAGAACTCCTATGCATTTAGCAGTAAGAGCAGAGGCGGTGGCAATTATCAAGCTACTCTTCAACAAGGACAATGGCCAAAAGGAAGTCAGAGATAGGAGTGGACGCACGCCTTTGCACTGGGCAGCTCGCAACGGCCATGGCGCGATCATCCGGCTACTGATCGAGACCTTCGGAGCCGATAAGGACGCCAAGGACAACGACGGGTCGATTCCGTTGCACGACGCTGCCGAAAGCGGCCATGAAGCGATCGTGCGGCTGCTGATCGAGACCTTCGGAGTCGATAAGGAAGCCAAGAACAACACCAGACGGACGCCATTGCACAATGCAGCCAGCAATGGCCATGAAGCGATCGTCCGGCTGCTGGTCGAAGCTGGGGCAGATAAGGATGCTAAATCTAGTACCCAATTCACGCCACTACACATTGCGGCTTATAACGGCCACGAAGCGGTTGTACGACTGCTGATCGAGACCTTCGCGGCCGATAAGGACACTAGAACCGCTGACAAGTCGACACCGCTGATCTGGGCGGCTTACAATGGCCACGAGGCGGTAGTCCGGGTGCTGGTCGAGTTCGGGGCCGACATAGATGCCAGAGATGAGATCGGGTACACACCGCTAATTTGGGCAGTGTACCATGGCTACGAAGCGATTGTCCGGCTGCTGGTTATGGCTGGGGCTGATAAGAGAGTCGAAAATGACGACGGGACGACGGCGCTCGAGATGGCGACCCGCTATGACTACAAGGCGATCATCCAGCTGCTCCAGTGAGCTACTACTGCCACCCCTACCCATCGCCTTTCAGTCCTGTAGTCTTTATATACTGTAAGCTACTACCTGCTTGGATTTGCGATGTATAGCTGAGTTGCAATCACAGAAATTTCGTACTATTTCTACGAGCTTCTCAGAGTCCCGTTGTATGAGTAGCGGTTGTCAATCCATTTGTTTAATGGGTGAGTGTAACTAGTTGTTTTGTTTCTGGTAATCGTTGAATTCATGGTTATGAGGTGTATTTATGTTGGTTTTATGCACATTGAGAGGTACTTATGTGTCCGATATCAATGTAAGTAATCTATTTAGTTTTTGGGTTGGTGGATAGGGGCGTTCGTATGACGAACTTAGGAGGCACTAATCATTAAGTCTTCCTTGTCTATAAGCTTAGACTTCCTCCCTTGGACGCATTTCTTGCAAGGAATCATTAATAGCCAGTCAGCTGTTTCGGTCCTCGAGCCCGAAAGGAAATTGTACGATGCATAGAATAAGCAGCCATCAAGTCAGTTGGGACGGGAATGAATGGGATGAACAGGTTGAGTTCAGAGCGAAATTCTCCGGGGAGTTTCGGGAGCTAAGATCTCAATGGGGGGTTTTTTTTTGCTTTTTATTGGTTATTCATGAGGTTTTGGTATTTATGGCACTTTCTGGCGATTGCCTTTTTATGCGTAGGTACTTTCTAGGGGTGGATATGTTTGCGTGTGTTTTTATATCTAGTTCCAATTCGCATTTCTCTTACGCCGGTCTTCATTGAGACTTAAGTAGCTTCTCTATACCTCAAGACCGAGGAGAGATTGGATTGCGTATCTGCACCTTTTATCAGTGCAAGACAACAGATCCATCTCTTCCCTACCACCATCGCTGAGAATCGCCATTCCCGCTACCCCAACGAAATTTCACTGAATGCCGCTCGGTCACGTGATATCGCGGCATCTGATCGGGTACTAATTGTGTTATGGTGGAAGTGATCGATCGCGGGTAACTGCAATCTTGTCTAAAATAGGTGGGGGCGGATGAGTTGGGGCTAATTGTAGTAGGGAAAATACGTAGAATCGATCGCCGCGGTGGAAAAAGCAACAGATACTTGATGCGGGTGGATGGCTCCTGCATCGCATTTGTATCTGCACTGCACTCCTAGCTTCCGAAGCCCTGAAGTACCGCTGTGCCGAGCACCAAGCCTTCTTGCCCAAGACGTTGAAATAAGCTTTGCGATCGCTCGAGTCATTTGGTACCTTACTCTTCCGCGCACATCCGCCCTCTCAGTCGCTGGGCCCGAGAAGCGGCATGGCACCAGATTGATTGCCGAGATTACTGCACTTACTGCTAGTATTACTTTTTACACTAAACTTAAAATACTTATAGGCTTCTTTGAAAAAAATAAGAATTTATATGTACTCTTCTGCATATACACATTCAACCCCTCCCGTTCTCCCCGCCTGCACACCGCCGGATGTTTCGGTCTACCCCACATCGCCGACCACGTGACATTGCCGCACCACTTCCCCACCATCCCCGCCATACTCCTAATGACAAAATTCATACTAAGTAACTACACATTCTCGCAAGCGGGCGTAGGTATCATACCCAGGTCACGGTGGCGTGAAATGAGTTGGCTTGAGCACACGGCTTCAGAAACTGAGCCTTGACTCGAACTTTTATTGGTGCCGATTAGTGGTTCAGATCAGCAATTTCGAAATCTGAGCTATACCAAGGCGCTCTGGCGCATAGGAATGTCTTCGATCGTGAGGAAATTCTACCATTTTCTTCACTCTTGGTAGCAATATTGTAATACTTTACAATTGCACAAGCTCGCGCGAGTTTTCTCCATCATACGCTCAAAATCCAGACCTCGTCGCTCTTCGGGGCCTGGAATCAGACCAAGACACATAAGTAGTTGAAAATTATCGCAAATTGCATATACATCCTAACACCATCCAACAATAAAACAAAAACTGCCCAATCATGAGTACCATAAATCAACACCAACTTCTAACCAAAAAATCATAATGATTAAACCCAAAAATAAATCAATGAATCAAAAAGGGAACAGTCTGGATGGTAACGATTTTGGAGGTTTCGAATGTGAGATTTGAAGGCTTAGTGGTGCATATCGAGGCGATTCGATATTGTATGTATGATACACCGGGAATTTGGGCTGACAGGCGTAGGTGGAAGGAGATTTGGCAACACTCTGTTGAAGGCGTTGCGCAGAGTAGCTACATATAATTAGCTACAAGTAACGATGCTACTATGAGGGGACATATTCAAGACATTACTTCTTCGCTTTCGCCACAACCAAGTGCTTCCTCCAGTTCATGTATGTACTAAGTAGTTTCTAAAGTATCTTCATGGTTTGCACCCAGGTTCTTTTGTTGTGCGTACAACAGCCTACGGCTGTAATGCAAGTCTCTTCTGGAATCACCCCGACGGGCGTAGAATACGGCAAGTGACTGTAGGGAATCTAGAGCCAGTGGGTGATTCAGTGTACCCAAAGTCGTCCTTTCCTACCCCTCCAGTGCCCGAAGGAAAAACTGCAGCGCACTTTCGTGGTTTCCGCAATTATCATGGGCAACTCCCATCATTCGGACATTTTTAAGAACGTCGGGATGGTCAACATCTAAAGACTTCTCCAAGAGTTCGTGTGATTGACAGCAATACTCCAGTTCTTTTTTGTAATCCCCTAGCAGGCCACAGGTGTCAGCAGCCACCCCAACGCCAAGACAGCTCCTCGTTGTTGTTTTTGTTTTTTTTTGTTTTTTTTGTTTTAATCATACTGTATTCACTCTACTTAGAGTATGACAGCCCTTTAATCCCCTCCGCCTCCGGGCTGGCCGGCTAGATGGCGGAGCTCCACTCCTGCTACCCGTCGTCCCCTTAGACAGCTCCTCGTTGTGAGCCCAGCTTCGTGCCGCACTTCCTCCATCCTTCGACGGAATCGATGAAAATTTTTAATGCTGTCTGGTGATCCCCCAAGAGACGGTAAGCTAGCCCAACCTTCCTTCTGGTACTAAGAGAATCGGGATGGTCCGTGCCGAGCTCAAGCAAAAGTTTTGAGAACTCCAGGTACTTGTGCTTATCAAATCCGCGACAGATTTCTACCGCCCATCGTATTGCCATTAAAGTATCTATATGGTCTACACCATTAATCTTCTCCTATCCTTCCAAGAATCTGTGAATGTATTCTAGAGCTTTCTCATGATTATTTAACCGAACGTAAGCCTTTGCAACTATACATGTAAGGTCAAGTGTTTCTGCATGGCATTTTCCGTATATTTTCTCAACTCCTCTGAGCTTCTGAGTGTAACATGTAAGAGCTTCTCGGTATGCCCCCCTGACCCAGTACAAATCTCCTAAGTTGTGGATGACATCGTATGTGCGGTAATGATGATCGCCAACAGCTTGTTGAAACCCTTCTAGCGAACGTTTGTAGTAATCGATTGCTTTGTCTCCATCGCCGATTCTCGAGAACAATACCCCCATGAAGTTGATCGTATTCAAGGTGTGAGTCCGTACGTTTTCTCTTGCTGTTCCAACGCGCGTTCGTACCATCGCAATGCTTCATCGTAGTTCCCGATATCTTCGTGAATAACACCTACATGCATTACAAGCCTTGACTTGTCAAATCCATGGCCCAATTTCAGCGCTTGTAGTTCTTCTGGTTCCTTCAATTTTTCCATCGCCTCTATTGCCCCCACCGGCTTTGTCGCCACTTCAAAGGCCTCGTCGAGTTGATTTTGTATTCACAAACATCGAGACAAATTTCACAACGCTACGCAAGAACTGAAAGAGTCGGGAGACAGACCTCCTGAAGAGATATTCCGCACGAGGGTCACGACCCCAAGTGTAATCCAACATACCGAATGCATGCACATAGTGCTCGTGCGATATGAGAATCCGCCTCATTTCGGTCTCAGAAATATATTTATTGCAAAGGTTTATATGCGTGTCAATATCCCGTTCGAAACCCCAATTTAAAACTCAGTTCATCATGTAGCCCAGCTGCTACAATATAAATCGCCTGCTTGCAAGGATCCTCTGTTATGACACTGTAGTTTTGGGTAGTATCTTCTGGGTCCGGTATCTTCGTCGACTTATTCTCTCTGGCCCAAAGCTGAACGAGTGGGTGTATCTAGAGGCTGATACGTTCTGAAATTGGGGAGGTCGACGTCTTACGTTGAATTAATGATAGAGACAATAAGTTGTCAATTGCATCGTTCAGTCGAGCGGTATCTAGAAAGGATCATGTCAGAAAGACGTGCGAAAATCAATACAATTGGCCTTGCCGTTGCGGTAGAATTCGCAGCTTTGTGTGCTCAAAGCATTTCTGATATTTTCCAGTCTCTGTAGGTATCTTCGAAAGTCACAATCCTTCGAAACAATGTATGCAGCCGCTTGTGCAAGCGCTAGAGGAAGTTTGCCAAGTTTCTCAACGATGTGCTTTGCACTTTGTATCTCTGAATACATAAAAATACTGTCAGTGCCAGAGCGCAAACATCAACCAACGGTCTGACTGACTGTCATACTCTAAATAGAGTGAATACAGTATGATTAAAACAAACAGTCTGACTGACCTTCCTCTGGCAAATCCTCGGCCTCTTTTACGGCCCCCGTAAGGAGTAGCTTTAATCCGTCTTCCTTTCCCCTCAATAATACGGGAAATGGCTTCCCATATTGGCGAGAACTGCAGTTCCTGGAGGTGATCAAGATACAGCCCCATTCGCAGGCCGGAAGGTAGCCGCTAATTCGAACTGCATCCTGATCATCATTATTGTCCACGAGCAAAAGCCATTTTGTATTTTCCTCCTTTTCAAACCACTGGCGAACAACTTCCCAACTCTCGACATTCTTTACCAGTGTTCCCGTAGAGAGTATGCCGCCCGGAACTCCTAGGACGATGGAAATTTGTTCGTATCTGTCTGAAGGAATGAAACCCTGGTATTTCTTTGCATAATGTACAATGAGTCTGTCGAATATATGCAAACAACTCGTTTCCATAGTTCCTTTGTTTTTGGCATCGACCCAAAAGATGGATTCATAAGATTCCGCGTGCATATGAGCGAATCGCAGAGCGATTTGCGTCTTTCCCACCCTGCCCATTCCGTGGAGTACGACAACCATCCTTTCGGTAACAACTGCTTTATCTAGTTGACTAGGTAAAAAGAAATGGCTCAAATCCTGGAGAATCACTACCCTGCCGGAGAATTTAGTATTCTTCAGAAATGGCAGCGTAGAGTGAACTTTGAACTCGTTGATGATAGGAGCCTCAAGCTGAATGGCTACTAGTTCACAAATACTCAACGACATTATTCCATGCTCGTAATGGAGAACGTGGTACATCTATTCGGAAAGTACTCCTCGGTTAGCCGGACAAGTACTTAGGGGAGAACCGTGTGTATATTCTATGATACAGTGAAGAGAAGCAGAGAAGGAGAAGGACTCGATTTATATACAGAGGATCATCAGAGAAAACTTTGATGCTTCGCCACTCTTGAGTCACTCGCCACAGGATATGGAACATTGTAAAGTACATTTGTGATGAGTGACAGCTCACGACTTAAATGTAGTGACCTGAACCAGTTCACAGCCAATTCTAGTATCTGGCCAAGAATAAAACGAAATCCATCTACATATAGTAGAGCTACACTGTGCAAAAGGGGTGGAATTTAACCAACAATTTGCGAACCTAGAGGGAGGGTTTGTTTGTTTGTTTGTAATCATTTTGCATTCACCCCGAAGGGGTGCCCAGCTAAGTTACCATAAGCCGGCCGACCACTAGTGGTCATGGCATTTTAACCCCGTCCCCGGAACTTCCTCGGTCTTCAACCAGGAGGGCACAAGGCCGTTGAAACTCCCAATCTCTCTCCTAGGCAAAGTCGTCCCTCCTACTTCCCCACAAAAACCGCCAAAAAAACACACTAAAAAAGCAAACTAAAACAAAAGAAAGTCATAAAGTACATTCTTGCCCTGCAGGATCTTCAAACCATATAGGCGCGATCTAAACTGCAAACTCTTCCGACTCTCCTCCATTCCTAAGCCCTGCCCAGCTAACCCTTTCGGGGTCGCCAACTTTCATATCTTCCCCCACGGCAGTCATAAATCTCAGTAACTCCGCGGTCATCATTATATTTCGTAACGACCCGACTAGATCGCGGTCGCTCATCTTCTTTTTTCCCTTCCGGGGCTTCCGACTCCCCCCTCTTTTGTTGTCCTCCCCTCCCTCCAGGTCGTCTTCCACCCCTATCATTTTCCTCCTTCCTCCACGTTGTAGTATTTATGAGTTCGGTCACTTGATCACCTAATCCTCTGGACCTCCCACTATCATTTCGCATTCTTGGATTCCGCACATACTGTCGGCTTCCTCCCTTTTCTTTTCTCTCCCCTATCATCCTCCCTCCCGATTACCGTTGCCGAAGCTCCAGCATATCGAGAAAGCATTAAGCTGGGTGGTGGGGATGCTAATCTTAGTGCTTTACCCGGTTGCCCTGGTTCCACATCCGATTCGTCAATATTCATAGGCGTCGCGTTGTCCTCTTCGACCTGCTTCGCCCAATTTCGAGTTGTGACTTCTCGTGCCAATGGCGTTCCTACCCACTTCCTCGGTGCAGGCAGTACTGGCCATGGCCTGATCGTAGGATCCTTTATTGGTGTTCATGGTGTCGCTGGTGGCTGCAATTCCGGGTCTGGCGCATTCCCCCTAACCTCACCCATCTTTTTATTTTCCTCCACAAGACTCGCCACAGTTGTTTTGAGCGTCGACACTTCTGTTTTCAGGTTGTCCATTTTCGAGTAGAGTTTTTCGAAATGCCCTTCCATAACTGAGATAAAGGCCTTGCCGACCAATTCCTCAAATATTTCTCATCAGCAAAATGTATTTCAGTCACTGAGAGCCTCCAGGAGTGTCTGAGAGGATGTGGAGTGTAAACTTAGAAGCATCAATTTCAGGAGAGTATCAGACCCTAGGAGGGCATTCCAGCCGGCGTTTGGAGTAACTGGGATCTCTGATGAGTGGTACAGGAGCACCATGGGAGCGGTTGTGAAAAGTTTGGAAGCACCTGGGACTGTCGCCCAACCAATGCGGGAATCCCAAACTAACTCTGAGAGATGCTGGGTTCTTATGGATATTCATTCGAAGGACTGCAGGTGTTATCTGAGATTCTCCGGATGTACACGAGCAATAAGAATACCCTCCATGTATGATGCATAGATTATTGTTCATTATCAACCTCTAAATCATACTATAGTACCCAGCATCTCATCAACATTCTATTGTTTGCATCGCTACATTAAGGAAGAACCAAAGAAAATGACGAGTGATTCAAAAATGAAAGTAGGTAAAACCGAAACAATAACCTGACAAAGCGATCGGAATGATATCAATCGAACATAGTCTCAATGTCATCCACCAAATCTCCCATCTCATCAGGGCCGACAAACGCAGGAACACACAATTCATCAACGGCGCAAAGAAGCTGGAGGTGCTCCTTATATTTCTGAATGATTCGGGCCTGGCGAGTGGGTGAAATTGAATTCCAATGTCGTTTGGCTCGATTTGTGATATCTTAAAGGGTTGGAATTAAGGTTAGCTTGCAGTGAATCAAAATGGAGTTTGAAAGGCAATATGATGAATTCGGGGGAAAAAGAGGTGCGCCACCAGGAAAGGAGGAGTGCCTGATGTCGTGTGAGGTGGTCAAGGGGAGTGCTGATGGTGATGCAGAATGAAATTGAGGGGCGCAAATCCAGGCCAAGGAGCGCCGACGGGGATTGAGGAGTGCCTATTATTGCGGACGAGCACCATTGGGGG
>Ga0307515_10005566_pt1 | contig 25487 bp, 23 predicted proteins | sample 17_EM_MG_FD_194513 | JGI IMG/M metagenome (GOLD analysis project Ga0307515, IMG submission 194513) | Populus trichocarpa ectomycorrhiza microbial communities from riparian zone in the Pacific Northwest, United States - 17_EM | ecosystem: Host-associated > Plants > Roots > Unclassified | place... | reverse complement strand
TTTTTAAATTTTTTTTTTATTTTTTTTTTTTTTTTTTTTTTCTTGTTTTGGGGGGGGGGGGGGGGGCGCCGGGGGTTGTTGGTGTAGGGAGAAGGGGTGGGGTGGTAGCTGGATGGGGTAGATTTTGGAGGGGCAGCTGGGTTTACAAAGCTACACTTGATGTAATTTACAATTTGTTTGGATAGAAAGTTTTATTTGTTACTAGAGAAGACTTTATTAAAAGGAGAGCCTCTGGCAGTCTTTTTTGGGGCGTGGTTGTGGCGGTTGCGCGGGCGGACCGTATGGTCCGGGAACCGGTTACGATCCAGGGGATAACTCTAGGTTGCTTGAGAGCGATTCATATTCTCGAGTTGCTAATTTTTCTCGATCCTTTTGAGAAGCCATCAAGTCCTCCTAGCGGCCTAATGTAAGCTTTGCTTCTACAATAAATAAATCTGAGATCTTATAGAGCGCTCAAAGCGTTGCATTTCTAGTATTCCGGTAGGCCTATTATATTTGTAGCTTACAGTTTTGGCGGAATTCTGGTCAAAATGTTAGTATTGAATGCTCAGAGTGGTATGCCATGGCCATATCTAAACTTTCTTAGACTTTGGTAGAGGCAGCAAAGGGAAGACATGAAGATCGAGATATCTTCAAATCTATAACCACCATGATCTTTCTGGGAGTACTGAATCATGGGCTGGAAATCAACCAGCTCCGGATCATGGTCTTCGGACACCCGAACGAGGACCTTGTCACGGATCTCAAAGCTGGTTTTCGTTCCTGCAGCTGTTAGACGATGCGTTCTCCGACGTGCATGAGCACCGCAATATGCGGATCATATCCCAATCCCAGCAAATAACGGACGACGGTACGGTCATGAAATTTACCAGCCGAGGGTAGAATTCCCAAGCGATACCACATGCCCGAAGGCGGTTTTGGGCCTATCCTGGGCTTTAACCGGCTTTGTGTTAAATTCTGTATTTGTTTGGACTTTCATTTTTGCTGTGTCATTGCAGCTGCAATGGGTGTTTCTTTGTCTTTAATGAGACGAGACGGCCACGAAACGTGGAGGTAGTTCCTGTGTTTCCTCATCTATGGAATTTGTGAGTTGATATCAGTGTACGCAGAAAACGTAAAACGGGGAATGGAAAAATGAGGACCCCTTGATCGAAATGGTCTCGAAAGAATCCGCAGTACGGATAACAAGATCAAGACTTGATCAACTACCTATGGATGCAGATCACTCGAATCTTGCAAAATTCACCTGGAGAGATGATAAATATTAAAACGCACTCCGTGGAAAGATCATTGAATGTCTCCAAAAGACAAGGAAACAATCACCACTAGACTCACCCGATCGGCACCGGCACCACACCTCAAGTGTTACCGATGCGAATGTGTATACGTCTCGTAAGTTTCATCTACGCCTATCCGGTGTGATCTGACCGGCTTTTCCTATAGAAGCCAATCAGCATCGACGCCCATTGATCCAAAATAGACAGACTTCTGCGAAACCAGGAGAAAGGAGGGCATCTCTTTAAACCCATCGAAAACTACCGCATGCGCGGCGTTGGGTTGGGACATTATGGCTCCTGGGGGCCGGAATTAGTCTAGTCCAATGAACCGGACGGGAGCAATGAATTGCTTGCATTGAAACTGATAAGTTCCATCCAGAGCGCCAACATTTTATAAATCATATTGGAATGCAGTGAAAGGACGTATCATGGATTCATTAGGAAGAAGTATGTTTCGGATACCTGAATTGTCTAAAGTATGTACCCTAACTAAATATTTTACTGCTTAGCATCGTGGATCGATTGCCGGCTTATATTGAATAGTGACAACTCGGTAGTGCTAGAAGACAGCGCTCAACTCATCTCCGTCACTTTCCAGAGGTTCTACATGAGCAGCCATCTGACAAATATCTATCCATACTTTGACAAGAGTCGACACATTCCTACATATCAGCACCCATTGAATGGAGTCTAGGTAGGAGACTATGGCCCCCACGGTTTGGAATTCATATCATTCCACCAACCGGAGGGGCAACGTAAGCTGGAGGCATTGAAGCTAACTGGGGGCCCCCACGTTGAAAGTGGCAACCCCACCGTCCGGGTGGACAACCTCTGCCAATGGGTGAGGTTTTAGGACTGAGAATTGACCGGACGCTAGGGTATATAAGCAAAAATGAACCTCCGGCTCCCAATCATAGGCCGTAAGTTACACCGTGTGCCGACAGAAACGCTCGAGACGAGGACGTTGTCCAATAACTAGTTGTAGATACCTGGGTCACAGGAATTTATATGGGCGAGTAACAATGAGGTTGCCATTACTGGCCTCGTAGGACATACCGTCTACCGGAGATTTAGTTCAGAGCATGGGGAGGATTACCGAAGGCTATGAAATCTGGAAGGTATTGAAGCAGATGCTTCCTGCATGTGTTTAAAGGTGTGCATTAGAAGGTCTGCAGATCTGGCAGCAAAACCGCAGACAATCAATGATACATGTAGAACTGCATCGTGAATGAAGATATAATCGCCGTATGTACTCTAGCGGTGCTGAGGGCAGGTTCCCGCCAGGCGTTGGACAAGGGTCTACACAGCTAGTGTTAGCGTAACGGCTACAGAGGAAGTATCGGTTATACGTTGTTGTCGGTAGGGCACGCACTGGAAGCAAGCTGGGATCCAACTTATCGTTAGTCTTGCCATCTAATAGTTTGTAGCTACTTGTTCTACCAAGACTCCAGGTCTCTAAGTCTGCGGGCCTCAAGATCAGGATGGCGTTGCAGTTGACGTTGCAGTTGACGTCGCAGTTCAACCCCCAGCCGACTTTGATAGTATGATAGATACTCATAGCATCAGGAGCACGGGTCGGAGCTGAGGCGGAGTGGTGAGTAGATGTCAGAAACTTATAGTGGAAGAACAAACTTTGATCATGCGTGATTATTTTCCGAGTATTCTATATAATTCTTACTTTGGGTTATGAAAGATTTAACACCCGCTATACTAGCGTCATCGCAGGGTGGAGATTGATACTTCATAGAGCTCGCCCCAAATGACTTTATGGCTCAAACTAAACGTAGGCCCCAGTATATCTGATTTCGGTGGAAAAACTTTGGGATTGGCTCATATTTCACATTTCGCCGATGATACAGTCTGGGCAGTGAAAGGTGGCTGCTCCGAGTATCCACTTTTGCATTATAGATCCCAGGTTGTTTTTTTTTGGAAGAAACAGATCCATCCTGTGGAAAAAATCGTGAAACAAGATTGGGGAGTGGCTGGCTGTAAGACAGCTCGGTAATACTTAGTACCTAGGCAAATAATGTTCCGCGAACCCCTGCCAATTCCCCACAGCGAAGCGAGAGAAGGTTCCTGACTAGTCCTATCACTGATTAGCGCGGTAAATCACTTCGGCATGAAATGACGACTTCTTGTGTTGGTTGCGAGCAAACACCGAGATGTTTGATGCTTAGCAGCTGTGCAACCTCTGGCCCAACAATCCAAGTGTGTACACCGACTACTCTGTTGCACAGTTATATATATACATTTATATTTGTTTAAATGATCAATAGGTTCTAACTCACAACATCAACCAGGCTCGCAGAGTTCTATCTCAGTTCAGTGACACTGAAACACTTGAACCTGCTGGATCTGTTTCCTCCCAATCCAACTCAGGATTCTGTTGTGTAGAGTTACTAGAGCAGGATGGATGGATGGATCTACCGTTTCACACTGCACGGGCTCGAGTTGGACCAAACAGTAACAGCATGTAGTGCAGCCACTTAAGATGTACTATCTTACAATAAACATATAACCATCGGATGTCTGCAAACTCTGTACTAGGTATGTGCATTCCATCCCTTCGGTTGGGAATCAAATAACAACCGCAACTACCCAACAGCAGGCAACAAGCAGCTAGCAGCGGCCAGCGGCCAGCAGTATGTACAGACAAGGCCTGCTACCTTGGAGCCCAAACATGAGCAGCAGCATATCCCAAGTGCCCTGGACCGACCAAGGCAACGGCAAGGCAGCGGCAAGGCGACACAAGCAAGACGACACAAGCAAGACGGGTACTCGGGTTCACACATCCCCGCAACCATTGGCCACAGTGCGCCATACCGCTCACTCGTTACATTCACCTCCTCTTGAGGATCTCATCACCTCGCCCCTTCTGCTCCTCGACACCCCGTGCACCTTCACCCAGTCGGCCAAACATTCGCCCACCATCCTCCCTTGGTGTTTGTTGTGTGGGGGTGTCGTTCGGCAAACGACATACACTGGTGACACTGCTTCTTCGGTCGAGGCACTCGGACGTCACCTATAAGCGGTCTTTTCTGTTTTTTCTTCTTTTGATTGCTCTCCATATTGCTACTACTGCTACTACTGCAGCTGCATTGTCATTCACTTCCTTGTTGATCTTTCTGTTCATCCTGTCTTTTCCTCTCATTCTTTCGTTAACACACGCTTCTGCATTTCTATTTATTCATTATACCCCTGGCAGGTCTCCAACTGCATTCAATCGGAGGACTTCCACCATTGGCTTCCTTCTAATACGATTCCCGGATCTTTGTGTCCCAATTACTGCCAAACCTAGACTACCCATAAGAAGCATCGTGCGCCGTTTAGTCTCGAGGGGTTCAAACGCAAGCGTAAGTGTCTCTGATCCTGCAAACGAATAACCGTCGAGGTCTTTACTGATGTGTGGTTTATTCGCTAGGGACTTCTAGGTTTGCTTTCAGCTTTCTCTTCCGACGAACGCAAAATCCCTCTCTACCAGTGCCCGATAGCCCTCGGGGTCGGATTTATCGAAATGAGCTTCTGGGATGGCATGGAACTCTGGGAAAAGATGTTATTCGTAGGTACTATCTCCAATGCAGAAATGATCAAGTCTCTAATCGTATCTTCATGCAGGTGCTTGCGGGTGGGATGGTATTCATATCTCCAATCAGTTAGTAGTTAACTACAGAGATTGACTAACTTCCTAGGCGTTCACATTTGCATATGCCACCCTAAAGTTAATATACCGCAAACAGAAGACAAAGAGGCTTGCCAAGCTGGCCGAAACAGAGAAAGTTCACCTGGAAAACGTCCGGGGTAGCCGTCACGTTATCAAGCTAAAAAGCGATGAGATCCCATTCGGCATAAAGGCATTGGAGTCCGGTATCGAGGTGGAAGGTATCGTTATCTCACGGCCCGTTACACCGGATAGTAGACGCAGTCAACAAACTTTAGTCGGCTCCGAAAATGACTGCTTGGGGTTGAGAGGGCAAATTTCCCCTGGTCTTATGGTTGCCCGGGGCCAGAAGATGCGACAATCCGGTCGGCCCTTGGTGTATCAACCAAGTCCATATATCGCCCTCCCAGTACCAGTGCATCGTGTTAACTCTGGATCGTCCTCATTACGGTCAAGTACCGCATCAATAGTTTCAACGCCTTCTGGATCTGGGTCGAACGACGCCTCAATTTTTTTAGGCCGGCGGGGCCTTTCCGATCCTTTGCTGCAACAGTATGCTCCGGTATCTCCGGTCTCATACTCTGCTTCATCGATACCAAGGTCAAACGCAGGGAATATACCGGATTCTGTAACCCTCGCCAGGCTCGAAGGGAGATTTTTGCCCCCGTCGCCACAGATTGACTACCTAAGAAGGAATAGTTGCACTACCCACAGCTTATCAAACCCATCAAGTAGGTCTCAGAGCAGGACACCATCCCCGCCAGATGGGGAACGTACCTCAATAACATTGGTATCTATCCACGAGGACTCCACAAGAGAATCTTCAAGGGAATCGGATTCCAGTATCGAAAACGACGGGATAGAGGTTCCTTGCCGGGCTGAGCAGACATCGGGGTATCTAAGTCCGGACATAGCATCCGCCCCAACTGCCTACAGATATGTACCAGAAACCGCCTATGGTGATCTGTCACTACTTCATTACCATCGACTATCACACGCTGCCGAAGTGGGCCAGTTGCTTCCCCGCCATAGTAGAACCCCTCGAGTACTATCGGGTACCGAGTTCATCAATAGCCCACCACCGACTCCCGTCACTTCGCCAACAATGGTGCACCCAGTATACAGCTTCGACATCGATCTCCGGCCCACGATTCCAACGGCTGCTGTGTTGGGAAATGCAAATCCTGAACTCACGTTCTCGGAGCAAACTGGGCCCTATATTGAGCAGTCACTCCAATCCGGCGAAGCGGCACGGGTTATGGAGGAAGTATGGAATAAGTCCGCGGAAGCGCAGGTGGTAAAAAAGGAGATTGACAAGCCACCTATCGATCTAAAGCCTGAAGAGAAGATGAAAAAGGCGCTTAACATGCTTCGGAAGAAGTGTGTCAGCAAGACTACGGGCTCAATAGGCGTTGACTTGGAAGCTCAAGTCTGAGTGGTGGTTTCCGTAGGGTCATGATTATGATGCTCTGTTTTTGTTTTTTTTCAGCCCGTTGACTTCTTTTTTTTGCTTTGTCCCGGTTAATGATTCTTCATAAGCATAGGAAGGCGTTTTCCATTGTCATTGGTTGCTTTAAGCCTTTTTACGATACCCCCCGCATCGCACTGCATAGATAATCGGTCGTTTTGTTTTGAGAATGGGCTTCATGTACGGCACCGGAAGTTTTGCAGTTCACCCATGAGTACTTCGCATTCCATGGGAGAGGTGGAGCAGGAACAGGGGATTGGGGTGGTACTCCAGAGCTGAGGGTTCTGCATGTTGGTTCGACTAAAGGATCTGTAGGATCTACGGGCTTTAAAATCCTTGTATAGTATTAGTACAGAGTATGTATCGCCACCTGTGTGATAGCAGACACAAACGACGAGAATGAAATATAGAACACGGAAGTAATGAATGATGAAGCATAATAAGAAACAACAAACAATCTGAATCATGACATGATGTATTTTTCTGCGGTCCTACGAGTGTTTAAAGCCTGCCATTTTTCCAGATATTTACATACATCCAGGGTTGCTAGTCATACAACATACTATCATAACCCCCTCAATTAATCACAACTTTTCAACTATCACCCCGGAACCCTTATTTCCTTTCCCGGTAGCCTCTTGAATAGCTTTGGTATGTTTCGCCAAACTCTTCTTGAGCTCATTCTGCTCCGCAAAGCCGGTCGTCTCCAGTAGTGAGACAACAACAAAGGAGCCTGCACCGGTTGCCCATTCCTGGATGTTCTCTTTGATCCGGCCATACAGTACAGCATGGAAGTTGAGAGGTGGATCTATAACTACACCGAGAGAAAATATTGTGTTATCTCATGAGAGTGACAGGGGATAGGTAACTAAACTCACGTTCTACTTTCTTCTCCTTGTTATTGTAATGACCTCCAGCCACCAGGGTCTTCAACATCCTTCCACCGGCTGCGGTGGCTGCTACATGTGATTCGCTATTTGGACTCCCTGTGGCCAGTTCGGCAACGGCGTCAATGGCCGATGACTTGTCGCCTGTTATGCTCCAGTCAGTAAGGTGAATATTTCCTTGAGTATGTCGTGACTTACCAGTTGCGCCCATAAAGACTTCGGTAATGAATTGACAGCCGAAAGAATCTTGTGCAAGGTCTGCTGCATGATCTGCAACACCTTGTATTACAATCGGCGACAGATGATTCCGCAACTCAGTCTGCCGCACTTCTGGATTCTTCTTACTATTTTTCGGAGGCTGTGGTTAGTCGACTAGAGAAATCCAGAACTATCGGTGGCCGCAAGCAAAGACGAAAAGTAAGGGAGACCGGATGATAGCAAGTGGGCGTACCTTGTGGCTTCACGGATCTTATCCATCTCCTGGATTGAAGCTATTGTTGGCGGTGTTAATAGCCGGTTCTTGCGTCCCACAAATGGATATAATAATGGTATCCGGCCAAACTTGTGTACGGCAAGGTCGAGCACATTTTGTTGAAGTTCTGAGAAGATCGACTTGTTGACGAGTACTGTGTCGTCCACAACGTCCATGAGAGTGAGAAGAACGAGATGCCCGGATTCATGGGTGGCTAGCTCATTGGCCACTGTTTTCAGGGACTTGATTATTACTTTGCGGTCCTGTTTTCTTGTGTCAATATAATGGTCTCTTTGAGGAAGCAATTTCGCCTTGCCTTTGCATTTCCCAGGGCCAGACACCTCATAACAACTTGCGCTCCGTCTTTGGAGAAAGCAATTGCAGCGGTGTGCTCCTTCACTAACTCAATAAACTCGGTAGCATCGGTTGTTCCGGGTGTAGTGTTTAATATGTACTCAAGCATAGCTTTATGCACTATTGTGAAGAAAACGGCACCCTTCTCAACCACCGCGGTCAAGAGCTCGAACATATTCTTCATAATAACCACACGCTTTTCCGGGCTTTTCTCTAGGATTTTCTTGAGCGAAGGGTCCGCATCACCACCCTTTCCACCAAACAACGCAAACTCGGCTCCGTAGAATTCCCGCACCATTCGTGCCTTCTGCTCAGGGGTTCCGAACTCTCTGAAACAATCCTCAATGACAAAGGAAGCTTCGCGGTGCTTTATCAACTTCTTGACGTGTCCGCAGAACTCATCCACCACCATTTTCCTCGTCTCGGGGGTGCCGTAGTGCATAACCTTAACGACCAGGTACTTCCCGTAGCTGTTCTGTGCCAGATCCACATATGTGCCCTTCAACTCCTTTGCAACTTCCTCGCGCACGCTCTTGGATCCGTATTTGAGCGCCGTCTGGACAACTCTTGAAGCATCGTGCTTAAATACGAGGTCCTTGATGTGGCCCCGGATCATAATCTGATGCTCTTCAATCTTCTTTTTGCGCTCTTCACTCGAGAGATCCTTTCGGCGTATTTGCTCCCAGATTTTTTTCGATTTGTAGATTACGTCGCCCATTGGCTTTGCCTGCTTTCGCTCCGCAATAAGGCGCTTCTGTTCCGTTCTCGATGCTCTCACTTTTGCAACTATGCATTCTGAGTATTAGCACTCCGCGGAATCGTGATGTACGGGCTTATGAAATCACATACGTTCTTCGGTGGTTTTGCCCGTCGGTATAGCAGCATCTTTCATAGATTTGTCCCCATCCGCATCCTGGTCGTCCTCATCTTCTTCGTCGTCGTCGTCGCTGAGGCTGTGGAACTCCTCCTCATCGTCATTGCCAACATTCAGCTCATCCTCACTATCGTCGGACTCCTCCTTCTTAACTACCGGTATTTTGGCGTTTTTCGGAGATGCTGGGGCCGCCTTCTTTGCCGCGGTCGTCGCAGAGTTGACCTTGGGCTTCTTTCGGTCTTTTGGTGCCGATTTTTCTTGTTTTCTTTTGATGGCGGCCATTGCATGAATTTGGTGTTATTGTAGACCTTGTGGTGATAGTGCGCTGAGAATGCGCCGTTGCTTGAAATTGATATCTCTAAAGTTTGGAATTTTTCTTCGACAGGGTTGTTGCAACGGGCGCGCTACTAGCTTGTTGCGACTCACTCGTATTCCGCCAAGATTTCTGCAACAGAGCCGCAAACTAAATTCTATCTCCCCACCACTACCACTACCACCAGTGCCACAAACACACCCACGATGCGACCTCTAACCGACGTTGAAACCGAGCGGCTTTTCGAAAAGCTCGCCTCCTACATGGGCCGCAATATCACACACCTAATTGACCGACTAGACGATCCACACGTATTTCGACTCCAGCGGGAGCGTGTTTACTACGTTCGGGAATCGATCGCAAAGCTCGCAACATCCGTGGCGCGTGACAAGCTACTCTCGGTCGGGACATGTCTAGGGAAATTCACAAAAAAGACTGGGAAATTCAAGCTGCACATCACGGCGCTGGACCACATCGCGGCGCATGCAAAGTACAAGGTTTGGGTCAAACCTAATGGCGAAATGCCGTACCTTTACGGAAACCATGCCGTCAAGGCACACGTAGGAAGGATGAGTGAGGATACACCGGAACATCAAGGTGTGTTGGTGTATGCTATGAATGATACCCCATTGGTGAGTTGAGGGCTTTTTTTGATTTTTGACCACCTAGTGACAGGTCGTGCTAATATTTGTTTTGAAGGGGTTCGGAGTCACTGCACGGTCAACGGCTGAGGTCAGAAGATTGGACCCGACTGCGATAACAGTGTTCAGACAAGCCGATGCTGGAGAGTATTTGAGAGAGGTGGGCCTACATTCCCTCAAAATCTCTGCTTTTGAATCCTCCCGCTAACCACTGTCGTCTAATTACAGGAAGATACCCTTTTCTAGACGGAGGGGAGGGAAAAATGTATTGCTTGTATATGCCACCTTGTTCCGACATTATTGTTGTGACTAAGAAGCTTCTCTTCATATATTCATATCTTAATCGATCCAGGGGGCTGGTCATTGACCTGTGCCGCATATATGGGAGGAACTGTGTGCTTGTATTGATGTGAACTGATGATAAAAAGACAAGGAAAACCTCAAGACTATGTACATTGTGTGTAGGAGGGGCAACAAGATACAAGAGCATATTTATGCTACAATTCGATTTCCGTCCCCGTTGAGTGACTAAACATGAGGTTGCACGGCAAAACAGCCGAGATACTATTTTGTTTGGGTGGTATTCGGATGTGAGTGAGTCTACAGCAAACAAACCAAAAGCTGGCATCTAATCCAAACAAAAATAACACCATAAACATTCACCAAAACCGCTCCAATCAAAGATCTCACCCACAAATTAAACTCCTACTTTTTGTCATACCAATATTCCACCATGAGATATCATCTAAACCCCTTAACCCCTAATCTGAACATAAACCACAAGAAGCAAAAAAAAGCCGGTTGGAACCAATCTATGATGTTCTCTCAATAAACAAATCACTAAGCTCTGGGTTCGTTATTCCCATATTCAAGCCTCCCATTCCGGCTACGTCCTGCTCCAAATTTACCCCATTGAAGTCGCCCAGCATATCCCAATTCATAATATCTTTTGACATCGATCCATCATAATTATCCGTTCCGTCCACTGTCATTCCGGAGAATTCATTAAAGTAGTTGGGTGGAGGAGAATACGAGCTATTGGCACCCGACGGATTGTCCTGCGAAGATGGCGTGTTAACATTCTGAGAGTTTGGAGATGTGCCGAGTGATGCCGGTGAGTGGTCAGGTGAGAGTGTTGGAAAGCTATCCGTCGCTGACTTCTCTGCGGATCCCTCACTCCGGGCACGAGGCACACCCCTACAAGCCGGAATCGTAATAAAAGCCAGATCTTCAACTGGGATTTCTGTTACTGGATGAGGGGTCGGAAAATTATTATTATATGATTTCTCTGGCGGCGCTTCCTCCTACAGGCTCGTCAATACGACTGAAATATCTTCGAGATAAGAACTTAGATCACCTACCTGACCTCTCCTAAACGTATAAGGAAACTTGTTGACCTTGCCGGGGGCTTCGATGTTTCCAGATAGGTCAACATCCAATTGCACCAGAAATGACTCGGTCAATGGATTCTTCTTTTTCATATGACCCATGGCTATGAGGAGAAATTGCAGCGACGCACGAACTTGTTCGTCGCCAGGCCGTGACTTTAGGTATTGTACAAAGACTCGAGCGGCCACGTAAAGGCAAAATGCAATGAAGGGATTCATCTGATACGCTCTATGAGCTCTTGGTCCTCTCGCTCGGACATCTCAAGGAGGATGACGTACCCCTGACAAGTCAAGATGGCATACCATCCGCATGATATTTGCAATTTGAGCTGCAGCTGTGATGCATCGTATTTTTGATTCTGCTGAAACGTTTGATGCCATCCGATGCTTATCTGCTTTGTAGATGGCGGCTTGATGCAAACCTGCGAAGAATAGCATTATCAGAATGCAGCCCTTCTTGAATTTATTTGATCCCTGACTGCTAGAAAGACCTTTGGCTTACATATTGTGGATGTGGCAATATTCATGTTCGTAAACACCACATTTGGATCATCAATCCCGGCAGGTAGTCGGAAATGTGAAGGTAACGACATCTGAATGTTGAGCAATATATGGTCCATATGCCGATGTCTCTTCCAAAATTCACCACTGAGGTCATCATCCTTCTCATCGGCGTCCGGCCTATGAAGATGTGTTAAGTTGCTCCCAAAGAGTGAGGCCATGAGGCAAACTCCCCCAAATGGGGATACTAAACCTGCACCCTCCGCCGTCATCGCTTCTTTCAACGTCATGCTCTTAGTAGCCCGCCCAAGTTCGTACGCATTTTCTGTGGAAGGCAGATTGGTAAGAATCTACGCCAATATCAGCGTGGGAAGCCACGTTTAGATGTGATAGCAACGAACATCCTTTTCTTCAATGTTCAAAGGCCAACCTGTTCCGATAGAAGCATATCTATCCAAGCAAAATGACATCCAGAATGTTCTCCGCCTTTCTTCCCTCTCAATCCAGTCCCGTGGCGGAGGCAGGCACTGCTTTACCTCCAATGCGGTACCATCTAACCTATGGAGGCCCATCATTTGCGATAGCCGTACTGCACGCCCTGTTGACATCCAGGCCCGCGGAAAATACATGAGCTTGAACTCATAGGTAGTGACGAGTAACCACGCTTGAGCAGACGCAACGGATATAATTCCTTCGCCGTGGCCTTTCATCTCCGAATCTTCCAAATATTTCCTGGCCCGCTGGTACAAATGTGTTTGTAGATTGGAATGATCATCGGATACCGACGCAGCAAGTGTCCACATCGCGTATCGCAGATATACCGGCGGTCGTAGGTTCGGCGCCATACTCATACTCGCAAAATACCGAGGTTTGTGGATAATGGGCATACAGGGATGTATCTTTTCAAAGTAGATTTTATGCCTTGAATAACGGTCAATCAGCAATCATGCACATTCAGACACCCAGATCCATCCTATCGATGTAATTTTAAAAACTAAGTGTGCGTACAGAACATCAATAACATCAGGGTCAGGCAGCGCTTCTTCCAAGCCCATTGCTATCATCTCCCATGCCATTGTATGGTGAGAGGTAGGGGCGGCCGGCAGTTGCGATGACCATGGCTGTGGAATATCCATCATCGGCGAGCCGTTGAAAGAACTATGACTTTGTAGATTTGGTGATGGTGACAAACCGTGCCGTTGCAGCCCTCCAAGCATGGGATCCATACCGTCCATATTAGCATCACTATCGCTAAATAGAAGAGGATCCGGATGATGCGATCCAAATGGCAGTCGAACCAGTTGTGGCATCTGATCAGGACTGGTAGATCCACTTTGATCTTTAAGTAATGTCTCAACCTGCGCTGTAAAGATGTGAGCATTGGCGAAGCCAAGTGATAATAGGAAAGCTCATACCCAGGCGCGCTTCCAGAGCTTTCACATATCCCCTTTTAGGGCCGCTCTTCCGTCGAATCTCATCATAGGCACTACGTATCTTAATATTAGAGATTGTGATATCTAATCACTCGAATGATTGACACACCATTCATGTCCCAATCTCGAGCAAGTGCCACAACTAGGCTTGATCCCATCACATCTTAATTTTCGTTTCCGACAAACAACACACGCTATTCTTTTTGGCCTAGGAATATCCGAGGTCGAAACAGTTGGGCCGTGTGACATCGCCCCATGTTCTTTGCCGTTGTCCCATTGATTTGAGTCTTGCAAAGCGTCAGAGGACTGGTTTGACAATGAGGCCGATGATCGAGCTTGAGTCGAGGCCATATCAGTACCAAACACCAATGGTTGCGTGGTTGTTATTATAACCGCGGGTTGAACAGTGATTCACCGGTCGGTCCTTTGACGATGTGGAGATGGAGATGGATATCTTTCTGTCCTTCTGTAGATACTAAGTATGTATGTATGTAGGTGGTTTCCCAAGCACGACTAAGTTATCCAGAGTGGAGGTTGATATCGCTGAACCTAGAATGAAGGTGGGGGATACGAGCCGTAAGCTGGGGGCAGGGATGAAGCTGGCTCTGATTGCTTAATTGATACAAGGGATGTAGCTTGATTGACTCAGAAAATATGGTCGGAGAAGTCCAGGTTTCTCATGAAGGTACAATGGAGCAGAGTAGAATTCAGATGCAGAAACGATAGATAGTACAGAAAAGTAAAGTCAATAGAGAGACCCACAAGTCTTGTGTATCAATCAGCACAGCCCACTCCCCACATAGGTATCCTCAACGGACAGGGATCATCAACACCCATCTAGGCATGTCAGCATGTTATTATTCTTCTTAGACCTTCTAAACCTTTTCAGCAGCATGTGCTTTCTAATAAGACCCAACAGGCAGAGTGTGTGGTAGAGTAGATGGCACTCGCACTTGGCGGTGAAATATCGATCTTGTTCTGGGGCGCCTTGCTCTTGCAGATATTCAGAGTCCAGACACCAGTAGAACAAACTACTAAGCATGGTAGGCTGCAATATAAGTAGGTACCTGATGCTGATGACATGCGTTTGGCAAGAAGTTTAGGAAATCAGCTAAGAGCTTCTCAACGCGGAAGTCTGGGGAAAGGCACGAGCATGAGTCGGCGTTCGGGTTATGAATTCCTCCGTCCTCAGCGCAAATGTCCCACATTTTCACCTGTACCTAAGATTTGCCTACAAAGGACTCTAATATCGTACTGTACACTGGAAATTGGTTGGTACACTAAGTCTATATAAAGAACCTATGGATTGCGCCACACCCAATCGATCGCATTTCCTTCACGGCTGCGCCTATGATTTCGCGCGTCTCTTTCCTTGGTTGCGTATCCGTGGTACGACAACCCATCTGTTTGGATTACCGACCGATCCTGGAAACATTAAAGGTTAATTAAATGCTCCCACTTTGAAAGACTGATGTAGGATAGTAGACTGGGTATAAGCAACTGTGACGGAAAATTAGGGGACTCACTCGTCTTGTACCCAGATTTAGTCTATTGAAATGAATGGATGGTCAGCACTTTCTTCATCTCCACCGGCAAGCCGCAAGATCCAATCGAGATATAAATGTAGATTGACGGGTGACACATACCGGAATTCCCCACGGACTCACTGGGTGCCTGTTACCCTTGCTCTTACCACGTCCTCCTCCGTGAGGATGGTCGGAAGCGTTCATAGCCACACCACGAACCGTTGGTCGGATGTTCAACCAACGGCTTCTACCAGCTTTACCTAATTGTCGGTGCTGCCATGTCGGATTGCTCACGATGCCAATTGTAGCGCAAGCATCTTTCTTTACCTTTCGAACCTCTCCCGACTGCAGTCTAAGTACTACGCAATCCGATTTTTCGTCCCTCGCAATAACAGTAGCATAAGTACCTGCAGATCGGCAGAATACTGCAGGTCCCCGCGCAGAGGAGCCAACGGCGTAGATAAGAGTTCCAATAGGTATCATGTGCAATGGCAAGCAGTTTCCTCTCCATGCAGTCTTCGCGGCGAGCATACCAGGATCGACAATACCCCCCATATTAGCGACTAGATCCACCGGAATTCCTGTCCTGTAAGACTGCACCACATCTCCAGCCCGGAGACCATCCGCGGCAAGAATATAGCTCTTCGTTCCAGTGGCCTCATTGGTGAGCAAAGCGATATGTCCGCTACGTCCTGGGTCTAGTTCAATCCGCTCGACCCTATGTGCCCCTGGTTCCGATCTGAAGAAGTCTACCGTTCGAATCCTTCGTTTATGACCGCCTCCATGGTGCCGGACTGTGACTCTTCCGGTATGATTGCGACCTCCTTTTCCGTGACCCTTCTTGGCGACCGTGAGAGGCTTGAATGGTTTGCCTTTCCACAGGTGGTCGTTGATTGTTCGGACCAAATGTCGAACACCGGGAGTACGTGGCTTGTAGGTTTTCCTGGGTTCGGCCAAGTCAGCCGATCGAATGTATCTGCGCACAGTTGCGACCCTCCGCGCCGAGCTAGGGAGGTTGTTTACATGGCAAAGCCCTTTTCATCTCGATTTGGCGGTGGGGTAAATGTTGCTGCAAAGGAGGTCGCCGGCTCCCCCAGTTTAGAGCTTTGAATTTCGGTTGATTGAAATCGAGCGAATTGCCCACGAAGGAAAGGTGCTGAGGCCGGCTGTGGCAGGATAAGCCTCGAGAGAGGCCGTGTGATCATCATGGCAATGGCGCTGAGCAATCGAAGTCAGATTCGGAGCCGAGTTAGAGCTAATTGCTACACGGACAAAACGAATGCGAGAATGTCTCCTCCGAAATATTTTGGTGCATTACCCGGCCCTCTTATTCGAAATATTCAATGCTGGTGAACTTCAACTTCAATCGAGATGACCAAGTATGTGGTTCCTGAAATACAGCAAACAGGCGCATAAACATGCATGTAACTCTCTCATTCTCCCCCCGATAATCAATTGCTCAATTACCCAATTGCCCAATTGCCTTCTCGACCCATTAGCTAATTGATCACACTAGGCCTTTCTCTCTACAAAGCCCTACTCACACACGCCGCCCACCTACCACTATCACCCCAGAAAAATACAACGATAGCTTTTATAATCCGCCGGAAGTTCCGCAAATCCAAAAATCTTCAAGGTGGCCCCCTCCGAACAGCCTTGCAGTCGGCATACGAAGCTGAAGCCCTCCTCCGCCGCGCATGCCAAAAGCATGGCCCCTCGATCACCGCCGTCACCCAACGGCTCTCGGATCTGAAGCTCGAACACGCCCAAAAAGTCGTCTCAACATTTATGCCAAAGAGGGTTGTAGTGAAACCGCCAACACCTCCAAGTCAGTTGGCACCGAAGCGGAAGAAGAAGATCCTAGCCCTTACCTTAAAACCCAGAGAGAAAGCAATACGCTCAGCGCGAGTTCGAGCTCGCCCTCCAATTATGGGACACACAAATGGGCTTCCAATTCTAAAGCGCCCTGGCCGTAGGATACCGCAATGGGTATCCGTAATTATCAACAAGAAGATCAAGAAGGGCGTTCGAGAGGTTGATGCCTTGAATCACCTGAAGGACAATGTCCTCTACTATGCGCAGATGGAGGATACATGGGATGCCGGGCTTTTACGTTCCGGGCTTTTGGGTCAGAACAAAAAGGACAGCGTTACATGGAGCGATGGCGCGAGGGAGTGCTTGATCATCCTTCGAGCCCACTATCGTGCAAGCGAACTTAAGACATATCAAATTACCTCACGGTTTCAAGAGATCATCGATCAGGCGAGGGTGCAGTATCGTGTCCGTCTACGGGAAAGGCGGATCCAAAAGCGGGCGTGGCGCAAGCAACAGCTCATCAATGAGATGGAGGGAAAGCTCGCCGGGATCCAGAAAGAATGGAAGGCTACTAAGGCTCAGAAGGTACCACCAATTAGGAGCACGCATTCGAATAGAGATAATGTTGGCAGCTAGTATGTTGTAATGAGATGATTTTATCAATCGAGCGTTGTGAAGAGAAGACACTTCCACTACTAAAAGACCTTTATGTCGGCGAACAAGATCCTATATCCACAATACCACCATAAGTCACCTGTGCCACTCATGACGATACAAAGATCCGACACCTAAAACTCCTGAATGCCCTCCCAATGAAGAAATGGGAATATAAATGAACACCAACAAACCCTCCAAAAGACCCTCAGTACCGGGTGATCCAGATGAAAGATCGCTTAAATACCCTGATATCTAACCACAACACAAATAGTAACAAGACGCCAAACTAACACCAAAACAACGGATAACAAAGAAATTGCAGGTAACGTAATCATCATCGCATACGGTGGGGCCTAGGTCTCCGTAACATAGTTTGATATAATAGATCTTCGTTGTCTTCGTCCTCGAACCATTCTGTGCCAACCCGCAACACTTTCACAGTATTCCCAAACCCCACCGCTACGCTCCTCTGCCCGACTTTCGTCACTGGTCCAGCACGACTGACTAACAAACCTTCGCCGCGACTCTCCATATCTAAGTCGTCGACCAATGGATATGATGTTACGACACCACAGGCGTCCATAGTCCATGCCTCCCATTCATCCTCCTCCTCATAAATGGGCTTCTTTTCCAGCTTTTTCCGTCGTATCAGATTGGAGCAGTTTTTTGTTGGAGATTCGTAATCGTCCGAACCTTGATTGTCCATCGACATCTCACGGCGACGGATTCCAGCAACCATATTCAAATTTGTTGGTTCCCAACCTTCGACATTGTCTAACCAATGTGTCGTTTCCACGACGCTCTCAAATCCAGAACATTTTCGTTCTCGCCGGTCTCGTTCGGCACGGAGACAAATATCGCGCATCTTGCCTCTCGAGGAGGAGAAAGTATGCATCATAAACATCCCTGATTCTCGTTCACTGTATGCGAGGGAGAAAGAGAGGACAGACGGACAACCGCAGTAAAGACATGTCCTCTGTTTTGCGTGGAATGCCCTTAAGGAGCCGGGTTTGAACTGGCCAGTCTGAAATGAACGAATGATACTCCCTAGTTACCCATTAGAACCCCTATTGTGCGAACGACCAGAGGGCTCTTACCTGACAAAATATCCACCAGTTCTACATTGCAAGATCGAGAGCTAATAACCATACCTAGGGACGAGAGAGGCAATATTGCACATGGCTCTCCGGGTTCCATGATAGGCGACATAAATGGCGGCGACATCAGGTCCAGTTGTTGAGTGTTCCATTCGCCTTGCGATTTCGCCGTGACAAAAATTCGGCCTCTTTGACACGCCGTTACAATCCTCAGAGGAAGCCGTGGAGTAAAGACGCCATGCGACGACGATACCACAACCCCTTCGCATATTCGATGACACACAATCTCTCTCGTCTTGACATATAATTCAAATAACAACCCATCATTCCGCATTACCACTAGCCGCGGCCCATGATGCTGATCGTCGTTGAAATTCCGGGGCGCAAAAAAGAAAGCACTCGGTTGATGACCCTGCATGTCGATATCTAAAGACCGGTACAGAGATGATTTCTCGATTTGATAAAACGATATTCTCCCAGATTTAGGCGCAATCGCTAGCCAGTCTCCTTTTTCGTCGAGCGTAATCGCCAGAATCGGCCAAAGAATATGTTCTGCGCAAGTTGACCGTATGATATCCTTCAAACACGGTTGGCGATTGCTCTTGAGCTTCCACACCACAATCCGCCTGTCCAATCCAATCGACACCAATATACCCTTCGGTGATGACGCAAGCATCACCACATCTAAAGAATGGCCTTCAACAAGGGTCTGACATTTCAGAAACGGCCCTCCGCCCCCTGGAGAACCAGCCCGGTCCTCTGAAATGTCATGCCTCCGAAGAAGGTAGTTCATTGAAATCGTTATCCCAACCGCCACAACCACGACAGTTATGAAGAAAAACTGAATGTGGTCCTTGAGAACATCGATATCGAGAGTACTAATAATATTAGGCATCTTTCCCGGGTTTTCAGCCCGATCAGACCCTGCCAATTCAAAAAAAAGAGGTTGGTAAGCCTTCGCTACAATTCTGACAGCATTTAGCTTCGCGGCTCCTATATGCTTTGAAGCCCGTATAAGTTCCATCCCAGTGTATTCATCCTGTTTACTGAGCCATGCTAGCGGCGTCCGGGCAACATTGAGAGGCATTCCATGGCCGAGTGAGCGGTGGGTGAATCTGTTGGGGTTTCGAAGCATGTCAATCAACATCACGAGGGTTGTGATCGGATGTTGGTTGTCAAGAAAATGCATGTTCAGGGCTATAGCAAAACATATCATCTACCATGCTGTGAGTCACCATTCACGCCGCCGGTTACTCAAAAGGGGGGGAGGGGGCGTACAATTACTGAACCAGCAATTCGGGTGCTAAGTGGCGATCCCCCTCTAAACAAAAACTCTGTAATCGCATTTGCTTCCTTCGGAGGCATAAACAAGTCTAGGTCTTCGTCTTCGTTGAAGTTGAGGCTCATCAGCTTGTCCAGTGAGTCCTGTAATTCCAAACGGCGTACATCAACACTCAGGACTGCGAGGAAAAAGGTCATATGCAAAATAAAGTCTACTAGCAACGCCACCCCTGCAAATAAACAAAACTCTCGAACAGCGGGCACCGAGACGCGCGCAATAATAGCCAGCATGGCAAGGTCTGTGACTACCGCGATAAACGAAAGAAATCCGACCTCTCCTAAGGCGCCTGATATTCGTTGTGTCGTAGACTTTTCTGCTGGAGTCGCAAAAACAGCATTGATTAGGCGGAACATATTCTCCAAGCCAATCACAATGATCACGAATGGAAAGACCTCCCTAGCCAATGGGTCAATGCAATGAACATTACGCAGGTCGTGACTGGGTTTACCTGGGAACATGTGATACTGGAACTTTTAGTATAGCTAGAATTGTGAAGCTCGACATTATGGACGTGCCAATCTGAAGCATCGATGTCAGATTGTACAGAACCAGTGGCAACACTGGGTGAGCATCAAACCTGAGTAAGAACTGTGACAACAAGTCCGAACCGAGACTTTACGGCTCTCAAACGACGCAGCGACACAACTAAGTATGCTGCAGCACACAGATAGCATGTAGATAATGTGAAAATATCGAAAAAAGAGAGTGGTTGAAAACGAAACTACCAGATATCAATACCAAATCAAAGTTCCATCACTGGATATGACCGCCTTACTTCATACAAGAGATTATAATCCTCCTTGCCATCAGGCGGGTAAACTTTGAATCTTCTATGTTGTTGTGCTTCCCGTGCAATTATCGCAGCTCGTTGATCCCATAAATCTCCAGCTGTTGAATTCAAATCGTAGAATAGGCTGATCACCAGTGCATCCGCAGCAATAAGCTTTTGGTGTGAAAATTGCTTGCCCGCAAAAACAGAACCCCATCGTAATGTAATCCCTGCAGATGAGTGCTGGAAAATATTGTCGTTCACAGTCTTAAGGATGCGGCGATCATTTTCCACGGCTTCAAGCGAACAATTCCAGTAGAGCAAAGGCGAATGAAAAAACATCCCAGGAGGTATTGCCCCCTCATCTTGTAATATCTCTGCTTTCTCTCCCAAGTAGCCGTCACTTGCGGATGATTGACAGATCGCATCCGGTAACAACGTCCGTTGGATTGTCAATCCCTCCTTCAAGACATCATGTGTGAGGGCCTCCATATACGAACCTGCAATCCATGCTTGCTTTATCCCTATGTCAGGCGTCGTTGAAGGGTAAAGAAACGGAGTTGCTGATGTCCAGACGTGATGCGTGACGGAGGATGGGCCAGGCGCGCCATTGAAGTACAGGAAAATCGATGGGTAGCTGAGGATCACCGAAATAGTAACCGATAAGACAATGAAGAGAACTGGGTGTCGGGCAACGGCAGCGCCATGTTTTTCAAAGAAGATGCGTAGAAGCGATGTTGGAGCAAGTCGCGGCGGCTGCGACGTCTGTCTCAAAGGTGATATCAGAGCCCAAAACTGCGATAAGATCTACGGTTAGTACGGTGGCGTATATTAACATAATGGCACGGGTGATTCCGGGCATACCATATGGAACTTATCGTGGTGAATATCGAGGCATTAGAAGAGGAAATTCGTTGGGAAAGATGGCTTATGCAATTGTCTTCGGTGACAAGTCGGATTTGTGCACGGATTTCAACGTCAAACGGCTCCGGGGGAGTGGGGGGACACGTTCGACAGCGACGGACGGGTGGTGGAGTCGGTAGATATGAATGAATCTCGAGAAAGAAGTTGGGTTGATGCGCTCTTCGCACTCTCTCCCGCCGAAGGCCAGTGGCGGTCTAGCCGCCAAAGACAGCGGTTGACCACATACCTCTCTTCAAGTTCTTGATTGATGAGTGTAGATGAACTCTCAGAGAGCTATCAGCACTATCCGATGTCAATTGTTTCTTTTATATTCGATTAACTGGGTGTCAGTAGGTAACCTGATCACATGGCTCTTTGGTTGACCAGTAGTACTTTAGAGTACCGGTACATTCAAAATTATTTACCAGCCACTAGCATGTAACTACATGACCATGTACCTACATGATGGCAAAGCGAACCACTTGCGAACGACAAGTGGGCCATCGTTCCTTCGACTCTCATTCTCCTATCACTCATTGGAACATATCCTCCAACTGTCCATTCTCAAATCCTTCTTTGCACCAGTTTCAGGCCTTCTAAGTCCTTCGTCTGAGCCGGATAATTCTATTCCACAATGACAACGGGCACGATTGGAAAGCCCGAAAAGAAGCAGAGGAAATTGGAGAATAGATTGATCTGACTACTAAACCACTCGCCAAATTTTGAGCCGCACATTAAAGGCGGGGGGCATCTTCGCTTCTGATGGCTTACTGCTCTCGTTCCCAGGGGTTTTCATCGCCCGTTCCTCAAAACGACTGAGTTTAGAAAGGAAACAAATCAGCTGACTCAGAACATTGAGCGAAGAGTTATCGGTGTCCACAACTACCGGCAAGATTCTTACTACACCGTTTGCCCAACATCCGACTAGAATTCTATATTCCGATAATACAACATAGCACAATGAATGTCGCCCGCAATCTTGTCTTAACGACTGTTGGTCAGCCGGTTCAAGGGTTTGCTGATACATCGGGCTTTTACTAGGAGTCAAGCAAGTCTCGCGGTACTTGTTTCAGGTTGCTCATGCAACTCGAGTGATTTAAAGAAACAACAATGATGACGGTCATGACTACGAATATGCGGCCAAGAAGGCCTTCCAGTGTTACACACGACACGAGCTAGCTTGAGACCAAGGTACCGGGGCGTCTTCCTGTTGAGGCTCGAGAGGGCTCAGATCTGTGAGTGATGGCCCATGACTCACTACGATGCCGGCTCGTGGATGAATATTTTGCGTAGACCTGACCTCCCTGTCTACTGTCCACATCTCCGCTTTAATCCGACTCACCACTCATCTTCATCGCATGCATGGAGATGGTTTCACGGAAGAGGAACTCAACCCAGAAGTTTACTGGGAAGGGAAGGAGCATGATTATAGGACGAGAAGTGAGCAAACGTGAAACGCACTTGCCTGTGGTTGACAAGGACAGAGTTTCACACTCAAGGGGTTTGACCGCAGATGTTCTAATTGATGTTCTCTGAGAATACTTTAATTTACAATGCTAAGTAAAGGATATCACTATACAAACGATAACAAACACTAAGGAAGAGAACAACTGAGAGAGTTGCAGTTCAAATTGGGAAAAGACAGAAGAGGCAGTGGGAAACTTAGAGCTAGCGAGCGTGAAACGCATTTATCTGTGGATGACAGTGATAGAATCTCAGATTCAAAAGGATTGACCACAGGCTTCATACCTGGACGTCCCCCTGACCCGTCCAAGATGCCCAATGGCGAGAAGTACACCCGTATACCAGCCGCTTCTTTCGCCGCCGGCAAGTCGAGGTTACAAGTGACGAGAAAAACCCAGGAACGAAAGAGGTGAGAACGTGCTTTGCTACTTGTGTGCAATATAATAAACTATATCAGTTTTATATCAAAGGCTGGTTTGTGGATAGTCGAGGGAAGTAGGATGCATGAAAGAAGCTCTTGGATATATCGATGGCCAGAGAGGTGGGCCAGGACAGATTAGGAACGGCGTGAATGATAGGTATGGTGAATGACTGGCTCTCAATTCTGTGGCTCGGTGTCAATCCTTAAATCGATAACTGTAACTATGGAGCCGAAGTTGTAGTCTGGAAATGTATAGGTACTGTTGTGGCGAGCGCAGTACTTACATGCCCCCCATTAACATTCAATCCGGTTAAGCTAGCAGCGGAACGTGGGATAAAATACCTCCAGGCTACCTATCTGTTCTATTGCCTCCTCAGTCATACTCTTTCAGATAATAGCTCTAGTATAACAGCTTCGGCAGCTCTTCAGGCGACTGGGTTCATCTTAATACCCTCTTCGTCTTTGTACTGAGTTGGAGTTGGAGATTTGTACTGCATCCTTTTATTTCCGTAGGTTGGGACCCATTTGCAGTTTTATGGGTACTAGTACTAGCATATCATTTAAGGCCAGCTAGTCTTCGGATTGTGCCCTTGCATAATAGGCTCCGCTCCCAAGCACCCGGAGCGAATACGGTGTGGTTTGTACTGTCATTAAACAATCTAGAGATGTTTTTTCGAACAAGAGAATAACAGGATCGACCAGCTGATATAATGTGTCCTCAACTTTCCAGCACCGTCCATCAGAAACTCGATGACCTTCGCACATCCGTGAATTGCCGTCCTTGTCCTTTAGCCACTGGTTTTTCGAGTACCACTACCTCTTACTCTTTCTCCCATATGCAACAATCAATACACGCTCCATTTGTGGCCTATCAGATTGTCCTTACTGCCGGTACATGAACTATTCTACATCCTCATGCCAACATTTGTCCTGTTGGCTGCGCGGGAATCTCTCTTTAGATCTCAGGGCTCCGTTAGTCTTCTCCACAACTTCTCGTTGTTGATATGTTAGTACATTGCTTCCGTTAGCTTCGTTTAGGGAACACTTTGCCCATGGCCAAACACATTGATTTTTGTAGCCTGGGAATTAGTGGCTCCCTGTTAAAATGGCAGACATTAGTTTCCCGTTACGCAGAAATATTGTCAACACTCAGTATGAACCATACATGTAAATCGGGGTTATTCAATTTACTGGGCTTTACATCGGCGTTTGGATCAATATCTGCCCAGCTTCTGTTGAATGAGCTGAAAACACCCTGCGGCCGTCTCTAATGGCATCACAACCGCAATGACATTTTGACCGTTGGCAGGACCATTTGGGCATTGGTTTTATCCAATTCCGAACCAGTTGGGAATTACTACTTCCAAGAGTAACGCAACGTGTCTCACCTTACTTTGCCCGAACACTCGCCATGCAGTATCGATCCAGATGTCTTGTTGGCTTTTCGGATTTTTGGGTATTTTTAAACGCTTAGAATCTAGTTTTCCCTATAGGTTCATGCCACGGTGCTCTCGTGCCCAGACTTTTTCGCAAGCTCGCTCGGCGAAGTGAACTCGGAAAGCCTGGTATACGAGAGCAATACCACGGCTTCTCCTGGCTCAGGTTAAGTGGATAACGCGCTACCCCGCATATAGGTTAGGGATAAAAAGTGCAAAATAGTACTTTAGCGGGGGTCCTCCGTTTCAGGTGAGGCTCATATGAGGCGCATATGAGGTTGATCTTGCAATCACCTTGATTTGATTTTGCATACTCATGACAGTACAGGCACAGTTGATACCAGATAGATTTGCAGCGGTTGCAGCCAGCTGCGACCATGGTATTCCTGGAGGTCTGTCATGCCTGCTAGACTCATATTAGAATCCTGATAGGATTTCAGTAACTGCCTGAGTGATTTGTGTGAGTGACAGTGGCAGGATAGTCATAAGTTTGAGAGGTTACCACGAGCCAACAAATATCCTCACATCAACATGATATTTCAGTCACCCTCACATGAGCCTCACCTGAAACGGAAGACCCCCGCTAAAGTACTTTTGGTTGGCCCGCCAAGTGGTGGTTAGGACCGGGACTAAAATAACCCTAGCCCTACATAACTTCCCTCTACCTACTCGTAGAATACTATGCCAAAAAAACCCCGTTTATTGATGTGACTGCAGTGCCACATTTACCCGAGTGCAGCATGACTCCCAGAGTCCAGTGAGTGTAGCATATTACTAAATTTAACATTCTA
>Ga0307515_10005565_pt1 | contig 25489 bp, 27 predicted proteins | sample 17_EM_MG_FD_194513 | JGI IMG/M metagenome (GOLD analysis project Ga0307515, IMG submission 194513) | Populus trichocarpa ectomycorrhiza microbial communities from riparian zone in the Pacific Northwest, United States - 17_EM | ecosystem: Host-associated > Plants > Roots > Unclassified | place... | reverse complement strand
TATCATCAAGATAGAAGTGAAGCTTAGTAATGAAATTGAGTTTAACATACCAAGAATCATTTTATATTCAGATTGACATTCAGATTGCCGTGAGACAATACTCCTGGCGATCTCGCATAGTCCCGAGGTTTGTTGAGCCCCAAACCAGATTTTCAGGAAAGAGGGGTGCCGTCATCGATGCGAATTTTCGAGAAGCGGCGCGCAGATGAACAACACACGAAGAGGACATGGTTAAGCTGTCAAACGTGTTAAGGGTGTCCTTTTCATACGGAAATCGCGCATGCCAACACGCAAATACATTTAGCTGCACTGCTAACTAGTACCGACGTTGATTCTCCAGTAGAGACTGGCAGTCATGCCGATAATAACAATTCGGTTGATTCCGAGATCCGTAAGGGTGATATTCCAGGAACAATATCTGGATCGATGGGAAGACACTTTTTGATGGTTGGAAATGCTATCTTCGAGGGAAAAGGCGACGAGGAGCCCTTTGCTGCCCTAAACTTGACCCTGGCAGGTATTGATGCCCAACACAGAGCCTTAAGAAACCAGGAAGGGATTCGCCCCGTCCTGCTCTAGCAGAAATGCCAGCCATTGGGCCCGGAAAAGCTGCGGCTGTCTCAATTGACCGATAGAGGCCTCCTGATCAGCGTTGAAGCAGGCTTGGTGACGGAATAGCGAAAAACAGATGGGTGTGAGATCCTGTTGTGGTAGGGGAAACGAGGAAGAGAAATTTTCGGTTCAGTGGGGAAAACACGTGATGGGTCATGGCCAAGCAATGACGCTAAGCGAAATCCTTATCTTGGCAATGATGTCACGTTCTATCTCTTACTTAGCCCATGAGAGAATCCGCAACATCACTCCGAATTAGTATTAATTAGCCCTGGCGTGGCCTGACATACGTGGCAAAGATATACCACGTACTTATTTCAACCTGAAAACTCTTAGGCCAACCAAGAACCCCAAGATTCTAAGCACGGCCACATGCTCACATTACTTCTCGTTGACAAAGTATAGTAGCCTATCGAGGGCTAGAACACGCAATTACATGCTTTTTAGGATGGCAATTGACTCGCATATAAAATGGGATGATGGCAACGTGATTTGATGGAAGTCAGGATCGCGCTGACTACCTTGTTTAGTTAGCCAAAGAAACGCTTCCACCAAAGAAACAAGGCGGTACGGTATCAAATACTAGTATATTATATCAATAGCAATGCCTATTGGTGTAGGAGGAGTGGTTATACCGTAGCTGAAACATCTAACCCTGTTTGTGAATTCTTTACTTACAGCGGGTCTAGGACATGCCATAAAAGTGCGGGGAAGCTGAGATGTGAGTTCATTGGTGCGATTGGCAGATAAAAATGTGTCACGTTGGTGATTGCTTGATGTGATGTTAGAAGCGACTCCTCATCTCAATCCCTTATCACTCCTCAGAGTCTTGTGCTCAGATATCTCCATAACACCACCTCAAGGCCAAACTGCCATTGTATTCAAACATTATCGAAATGCCTTCTCCATTCCACCAGAAGTACTCTTCGCAAAACCATAAGAACTTCAGCCCTATCTCGACCACGCCAGATCCGCCAGCTCCCGAAAGAAAAGATTCCACTGGATCTTCACCTCCATTATCCCCAACGGAGCGTAGAAGGGTACGTTAGCCTTTCTTTCATCTAGATATCTTTCACCTGGCCTTTCAGCCATAGCATCAACGCTACGCATATTCTCTCTATACGAACAGGGCTAATTCTATTTCTATGCAGTCCTCTGGTACAATGAGGTTTGCGACCCTCGAAGCCCTTAAAAGACCACAGACAGAGGAGCACACAACTCGTCGAGCTAGTTTTCAAGATGCGAAGATTGGTTCTCCCGGTATTATCGGCTCCTGGTGGAATAGGTACACAATATACTAGTCTTTCTATATAGTGTGCAGTTTCTGAATGTTCAATAGCTTTACCAGAGGTCCGACAAGCCTCCAGGATCCAAAGCCGAAGGAACCACGCGACATAACTACTCTGAAGCAGTAGATAAAACTCGGGTGGAGAGGTTGAATTTGGCTTCCCTTCGAAGGAATTGTTTTGAAATAGTGACTGAGCGGACATAAAGTTCTGGTTGATGTGGTGTTCTATGGCGTTGTTCTTTGGCAGTGAATTTCCGGTCTTTTCCATTGTATTATCCTCCCGAGTTTCTAATACATTGATGAATGTAATGTAAGCAGTTTGTATATTTGTTTTCATCCAAGAAAATATACCAAAGAATGCTGCAATGCTCCGATAAGAAGGAAGACATAAATATTTTTAATTAGCCTCAGTGACGAAGTCAGGCCTTTGCTGTAATCATTTGCCCTTTGTTGATCAACAAAACACCAACAAACTAGCATCCTAAGGTTTCTCCTACAGAAGACGCCTTGATAGGAAGGGGTAGGAGTGTGTAAGGAAAGGGCTCTGGATGACTCAGCAAAATATTCGGAAAGCCAAACGTGCCAAACAAAAGACTATCCGCGATTGACATCACCGAGCAGGACACGTTTAAATTATTCAACATAGACTTCTCAATTATGACGACCAGAACCACTACCCACCAGCCAGACAGCACTGCAATAAGTCTGACCCGATTACTCTCACGGTTGGAACATACTTTACTTTCCCCAGAAGCAGATCCTAACCTTCGGAAATCCAGCTATGAAAGGACCAAAGTCGGTGCTGTAGGTAATCTTTTGAACAAGGCCTCTCTCTACAGTCCTTCGTCTAACAGTTTCCAAGAATCTCGAATATGCTCGATCACTTCTCTTGCGCCTTGAATATGACAGCGCGAGCATTAAAGTTCAATCGCGAAAGCAGACAGTTCAAGCAGACCTGCAGTCGAAACGCAACCTCATAAAGCAACTAAACCAGCGTCTTTATGAACTGAATCAGCTGGATGATGAGTCCGATGATGGTTCGGTATCAGAAGATGAGAACGAAGACCTCTTTCCTTCCTACGCGCCAGCGGTACGGAATACTTCAGACACCATCAACCAGGTGAACACTGGAGGAGATCAGGCACTTCAGGAAGCGGCGGCGAGCCCCACATCCACACTCCGTTCACGGCGTTCCCAGCCCGCAACTGCCCCAGTGGATACCAGTACAACTACGAGCGCGTCCCTTTTCCCTGCGAATACCCAATCTGGCGATCCTAACCTCGCTCAAACCGAAAGCCTTCTCTCCCATAATCGCACCGAGCAAGAGGCGCTGACAAATTCCTTGCTCTCCATGGCACAAGCTCTTAAGTTGCAGTCAATCCATTTTGGTAGCACATTAGAGTCGGAGAAGACGATATTGAACCGAGCTGTTGAGGGATTGGACAAAAACACGACGGGCATGGCGGCAGCAGGACAGCGTATTGGCACACTAAAACGCATGACAGAAGGCAAAGGCTGGTGGAATCGGATAAAACTCTATGCATTAATAGCGGCGCTATGGTTCCTTGCATTTTCAATAGTGTTCATCTTACCAAAATTTCGATTTTGAAAGAATGCTACGGTATGGCGTTGGTGGAGTATCAGGTAAGGATACATGGGAGGTATATCTGCATCATTATGCCAATAGCGGCATATTCGATGTCATATTCTCAAGTGATTTCTCATAATCTAGCCCTGCGTTAACTCATCCTCATCCTCTTCATTCCCACTTCTCAAGGCTCGAATTTCGGGCTGTACTTGGCCCTCGCCGCCTCAAATGCCTCGTTCTTTGCTACTAAATCTGCTAAGAGCTGATGCTTTGGTTGCACCTCTGTCAGCTTGCCCTTCAGCTCCTCTGTATCTTGACCCAAGATCGTAGTGAGCACAATCATGTTCGCAAGAAGGTCTGGGTTCTTTGGATTAAGTGCTATCGCCTGCTTCAACGCAGCTTCAGCTTCTGGTAGCCTACCAAGGTGCAATTCGGCAACCGCTTGGCCAACAAGGGAGTGCACGGCTTGGGTCGCGGGAGCTTGCGCTAGTTCTTCAAAGACATAGAAAGATTGTTGATACTTCTCACCGCCCTGCAATGATTATTAGCACTTGCCCGCGGCTTTAAGGCTAGTGTTCCAATGATACGTACCTCTCGCAGTCCAACCCACGATTCTGCCAAATTCACTAGTAAGCTATCTTGTGCCCATTTCCGTGCCCTTTGCGCCTCCTTCGCAGCCAGATCAGACCGGTTCTGCTGTAGATGTATCTGTACTATGAGTGCAACCCTGCGTTCCAGGAGTCAGCATTTAACCTCCGTATATCTCCAAAATCCTGAAAGCCTTACGCATCCAAAGATCCCTGATGCTTTGCTAATAACGCCAATGCCTCCTCACTCAACCCCGCATTCGCCAATACTGTTCCACAGAGCAACTGGACAGTCAAATTATCTCCTTGCTCCTGCGCCAGTGCCTGCGCAGCCTGTACTGCTTCGTCGCTATCCCATGGGTCCTGTGAGTACTCTGCAAGCGCTTTGACAGCCGCTAGATCCGGTACGCTGTCCTGCCCTTTGACTTCCGAGAGGACGTCGGAGAATTGGCCGAGTGCAAGCTTGGCACGCAGCTTGAGTACCCGTGCGGGGAGTTCGTTTGAGGAGGAGAAGGCCGATGTGTCAAAGGAGACGACCTTGTCGTACTGCCCGGCATGGAATGCGTTGTGGATGTTTACGAGCTCTGGGAATTACGCGGTGAGTATTAAACTTGGGGAATGTTATGGGAGGGAATTGTACCTCCTTCCGTAGAATAGGGGTCCATATTTGTATGAAGGCCTGCTGCAAAAGTGATAGGAGGTTAGAGAGGTATTATTGGATATCGCAGATAACGGTCTATGGATATCGCAGACGACGGTCTATGGCCAGCTGATTATTCTCGAGAAGTGTCCCTGATGGTCAGTACGCGAAATCGTGTTTGACAACGAAATCTTGGCGTATTTGCTTAGAATATTGGAGGAATGACCTCCCCCTTGTCCATTTACACCTATCAATATTCTAATTTCATAGACTAGAGAATATTCGTGAAATTAATGAATAGATATTATACTGCTCACTTTTACTCACGACAGCAACTTCCGATAAATGTGAATTACGGACGAAATGTGTCGACACCAAGATTCGGGGAATCTATATTCTGCGAAGAATCTACCTACAAGAAGCTTGACACTTCATGTTGAATGAGATGAGAAGCTATGAGGCTATCAAGTTGCACCTACAATCTCCGAACTGTGAACGACAGGGCACATGATCCCGGCGGAGCCCACAGTTCAAACAGGGAACCGTGTTTCTTCAAAAGGGTACTGTCTGAGATACGCGCATCCACCTGCCAATTGGTTCCGGTCTCATCACCCACTAGCTTCCACATCCGCTTGAACGATTCGTCGTTGTGCCTGTACCCCACCTTACCTGAGAATGAATACTCTCCCGCCTCAACATTGGCCATTTGTCGCCCAATAACGAGGACTCCAGCTTCTGGGTTGAGAAGAGATACCAAACGTTTGGCAACCTTGACCTGCCCATCCCAGTTGAACAAATGGAAGAAAGACGCAGCATGGATGATATCAATCATTCCATCGAGTTGCTTAATGGATGCATCTGGGTCGAAGACATCCCCCGCGATGAACTTGGTTTTGAGCGTTTCCTTGTCGAGAAAGAGATCATACCCCAATTCTATAAAGTCCATACGCAGATCTGAACCATAGGTGTTCTCTGATGGGGCTCCATCTGCTACCTAGAACGCAGATATTAAGAATGTAATCTAGGGAAGAAAGATACTGCAATAGCTTACCAACCTGCGGATATCTTGTCCAAAGCAACAGCCGATGTCGAGAAACCTTTGCCCATCTTTCAAACGTTGAAGGACTTCGGGATACTGAGGCGATTTTCGAATGCCTAAATCGAGAAACCGAAAGAGACCAATACATGGATAAGGAAACTCGAATGGAAGATCAGAATTTGTGACGGACAACAAAACCAGTTTGTTGAATACTTACCACGTCAAAAGCGCGGTTTCTCTTTCATTCAATCAGTGTGAATTAGCCGTAGCAGAAGGATCCACATACCACTTCTACAATATGGGGTATCACAGCGTCTGGGGACAGTCCACTGTACTTCTCGAAGACTTCTCGAGTCACTTCGTCAAGTTCTGTCAATTCCTTAAGGAACCAAGCAGGGGGTTGCTTAGTGTTGGTATTCGCTGGGTTCAAAATATCGTTGGATTGCTCCATAATTGCTGTCTTACCCACCATTGTCTAGAGGTATTCATGACCTTTTAAACAAGCTCATACCTGGCAGCCTTACCTAGTTAGTATAGACGAGAAGGGTGTCAGGCTCCCATTATTATAGAGTTAAAACAGAAGCAGGCCTAGCCCCGCAATCGGTGTGAATTCCCACCGATGCACCGAGGGAGGATTGAAGGAGAACACGAGCCACTATGGTACGTATCTAGGGAATTGAACGGATGTGAGCCCTGGAAGAAACATTGTCGGATTAGAAGACCGCACGATGCCAGAAGAAGACTTGATGTTAACACAAGGGCTTTCGATGCCAAGATCATCTCGGCAGCGGAATCCCTTTTTGGCATTAACTTAGCCTCCAAACGCCCAACCGCGGGGGACATGACGCGGGCAAAAAATCAGCTGTCGCAGGCGTAAAACAAAAACCTCGCAATTGCCTCCGCGCTGGCAATTAATATACCTCCGCTGTCAAACTTTCTCTTCCCACCGCCTCTTCCTTCCTTCTGTGCTTTCTCCCTTGTTTTCTAATTATCACACTTTTCACCACTCTGTTCGGGACAAGAGCACCCTTCAGCACAAAATGGGAGATATCACACACCCCACGATCGTCGGTAAGAGCCATTCCTCAATTCAAGTGCTCAATCCACGAACTTCTTATCGCCAGCAAAATGGCCTTCATGCTGACAACTCATTACTTCAGATGGCTGGTTTCGTGAAATCTCAGACATGTGGCCTGGTCAAGCAATGACTCTCAAGGTCAACAATGTCCTTCACCACGAGAAAAGCAAATACCAGGATGTCCTCATATTCGAATCTAGCGACTATGGCACTGTGCTAGTTCTGGATAATGTCATCCAATGCACTGAGCGGGATGAGTTCTCGTAGGGCACAATTATCAAAGAAACACGAAAACAGACCGGAAGGCTGATAGTGAGATAGATACCAAGAGATGATCACTCATTTAGCCATGAATGCTCACCCCAACCCCGAGAAGGTCTTAGTCATCGGAGGTGGTGATGGTGGCGTTCTTCGTGAAGTAGTCAAGCACGAATGCGTCAAAGAAGCCATTCTCTGCGATATTGATGAGGTAAGGCAGCTCAGTCTTAATCGGAACACGGGCATTCCAGTTGACACTTTCATTAGGCTGTCATCCGTCTCTCCAAGAAATATCTCCCGGGGATGTCAGTTGGCTTCCAGCACCCGAATGTTCAGACCATTGTAGGCGATGGCTTCAAGTTCCTCGCAGATCGCACCAACGAATTCGATGTTATCATCACCGACTCCAGCGACCCAGAAGGCCCGGCAGAGGCTCTCTTCGGAAAGCCCTACTTCGAGCTCCTGAATAATGCTCTTCGGGACGGTGGTGTAATCACCACGCAAGGTTGTAAGCCCCCACCGATACCCAACCCTCTGCTGTTTTTTATGATCCACCCAGCACCATATAGGTGACACTTCCCGCACAAGCTAACTTCCTCATCCCACATATAAAGCTGAGAATCAATGGCTCCACATGCGTTTGATCGCCAACCTTAAGAAGTCCTGCAAGGAGGTCTTCCCGGTTGTCGAGTATGCTTATACCACTATCCCAACTTATCCCTCGGGCCAGATCGGCTTTATGGTCTGCTGCAAGGATGCCAACCGAGACGTGAAGAAACCGCTTCGAACATGGTCTCAGGAAGAGGAGGAGAAGCTGTGCAAATACTACAGCAAGGAGATCCACGAGGCGGCATTCGTATTGCCCACGTTTGCTCGTAAGGCTTTGCGGTAATTCGTACTGCTGGATAGAGGGTTTGGTGGTCGGTGTCGGAGCTGATCTTTTATTACGCATGTCACAACCATAGATACCATAGGGAGCATTTCATGATAGAAAAAAGTTTGAAGTTCACGCTGATCAACTTTACAACAACGCAGGAAGACTGCTCTATCGTCTGTCGACTTTCAACATGTTCTTTGCCAGAATCAGACAACTACTTGCTTAGCTCCAATTCAATTTACCAATGCACATACCCGAATGCATATCGCAAGGCTGAGACATGAAAGTGATGTGTCCTTCAACGGACGAAATCGTCGATTAACATGAAAAAAGCGTTAGCGCGTCTCTCGTGGATGGCAATAGGAGCGTTTAAGCTCAGCGCAACAGACTTCCTGGCCCGAGTTTGGAAACAAGGGCATTACCTTTCTTAGTTGCTTTTGGACCATGCATCACGGTCTTTAAGACGAATAGTTCCCAGAAGCATACCAACTGCATGAAATATTGTTATCGGCGAATAACAGACGCGGCCCCCATCTCTCAAGCGCCGACGATGGAAAACAGCTCTCTTAGGGCGTTTCCCAGCAAATCAGGCCTGGCTAGCATTCAGCCTTGTCACAAGGCAGGATGACGCTGAAGGCGACGGGAGAGGTGACTCTGAATATAGACTATGCGAGCCAAGATGTGATGAAGCCTGAGGAGACTGCATTTCCATTGACCTTTAGGAGGGTGTGTACAGATTTGCGACTACCAATAATCGACAAGGTTCATCACAATCGAACAGAGCTCGCCGCACAGGCACATATGCAAGCCTCTTCCCCCATGGACCACGTGCAGTGCGGCACAAGGGAAGACGGCAGGCGTCTCCGAGCTGTATGATTTCCAGGGCCTCGGAAGGTTAAACCGTGTCCCCAAAGGCGGATGCGAGATTTGGATTTACTTGGCACGGATTGTTGTTGCAAGATTCGCGACTGAGTAAGATGCGTGGACACAGTTGGGATACATAATTAGGTACGAGACAAGACGCGACGAAGGAGTGGACCCTTGATCGTTTCACCCGCCAGGCGCGGCCGTTTGGCCTCGGAGAATATCTGACGCCGGCAAATTCTACTAAGCGCCCGGGGTGTGAATCCAAGGGAAATGTTCCGCACGGGTGATGGGAGGTTGACGTTGCTCACCTGAGGGATAGTAAAGGGATAGTAAGCATCTCTCGAGCTGGTATGTTCCCTCAAACGAACCCCCCTATGTAATTATGGCTGGAAGCGCTGTGGAACTTCTTTCACACATGGGGGCAAAACGCTAGAGCCATGTATGAGCTGTAACCTAGGAGATGGTGCGCACCAGCTGCGAAGGACCATTGTTGCATTACCTTTTGTGAAGCTTTGCCCGAGGACCCACGCAAAGTGACACAGTCTGTGATTCACCCTGGCTGAGGCTTTATCGGGCTGGCTGTCGTCGACTTGAGCCTGAGCGCTTATATCGCTCGATGCCTTGATCTCTTCTTGATACTCGTCGGTTCGAGCAACACCAACTTCCCCCTCCCTTCTCGTGCTTTTCGAGTCTGCACGGACCCTAAGCGGTCACATTCTCTTCTTTCCTTCGATATTTCTTCTTTCCATCCTCTCTTTGATTGTTGGATTGAGCCGGACTCTTTTGTTCTATTCGTTTCTATTCGCTCTATCCATTTCCCTCGGCGTCTCTGCAGAAGACGTCACATCACTTCGCATTATTCGCATCACTGCATCACTGCATCACTCGCATCACTAGCATCACTGTCACTTTGATAGTCCCCTCGCTTTGTCCCATGCAGTAGCCCACCATCAGCCTTTTTCCACTTTTGCATTCCCGCCCGCTTACTGGCCATTGCACCACACACGCTTCTACAGCCGATTGTGACGTCTAGCTACGTTCTTTCTACCGCCCTAGTGAAGCGAGTAATCAGAGCAAAGGCCGCCGCCACCTCCGCTTGCCGAAGTATATTTAAAGTCTCACCCGTACCGTAACTCCCAGCCGGTCCGGAGTCTCGCATAATAATAACCGTCTAATCATGTTGGACCGGGGTATCGACCTTAATAACACGACCCAGATCCTTTCTCCACAATCCAATGCTTTCTCCGAACTTAACCCCGAAATTCCCTTTGCTCCCTCTGCTCACGACACACCGTCGCTAACGCTTCCATCCGAACCGGCCCGTTCTCTTCCCTCACCGTCTCTCGAAGATACAGCACAGCACAATGCCGCATTTATAAACCCGCTCGACACCACCAGTTCTACACCATCCTGCGCTGAGCCTGACCGAAATATAAGCAAGGTCTCGGACGAGATCATACGGACAAACGAGGCAATCGCCTCTGCCCTACCGGCCCCGCAAGGATTCACTGCCCTGCAACAAAAATCGTTTAGCTCCCACAGAACTCAAAAGCACCGGAAAAACGCCTGTTCGATCGATTCAATCCCCCGCCAGACAATACTGAAAGCATTACAATCCCGCCCCCCGCCAACATCTAATATGTCTATCACAACGTCGATCCACAGCCTATTATCAGGGAAAGAGGAGGACAGGCAAAGAAACGGCTCCGAGTCTCTTCTGGAGGGCCGCCTAGAAGAAGCAATTTCAGCGCTACATTTGAGTACAGAAACCTTTTCAGCAAACAAAGTTGCTGCTCTTGCCTCCCCTTGCTTTTTCCACAAAAAATTCGACGACGCGGTCAATATCGACAAAGTTTTAGAAGAGATTCAGGACGATGAGAGCATATCACATTCAAGGCTGATGCAGACCGCAACGAGCGTGCGGGAAGTATCAAAGCAGTTGCAGCGCAGACCAATCAAAATGACGGTGAAAAATATCATGATCATAACCAAGGCACGCGATAACCAACTGGTACACCTCACGCGAGAACTTGCCGAATGGCTCCTGACAACACCGCGATACGGTTCTGATGTTGGCATAAATGTCTACGTGGACCACAAACTGCGAAAATCCAAGCGGTTCGGACTTAACTCCCTCCTTGAAAAAGATCCACGTTTCGAGAACATGCTGCGATTCTGGACTCCAGATCTTTGTTGGACTTCTCCGGAGAAATTTGACCTCGTTCTAACCCTTGGTGGCGATGGTACTGTTCTTTACACGAGCTGGCTTTTCCAGCGTATTGTACCCCCGATCCTCTCCTTCAGCCTTGGCAGTCTTGGTTTCCTCACCAACTTTGAATTCAACCAGTACAAAGAGTCCCTAAACAAAATCATGGGCGATGCCGGAATGCGCGTAAATCTACGCATGCGCTTCACCTGCACAGTATACCGCGCACAGCCGACCTCATCATCCGGCCCCGACCAAGGCCCCTCCCACATCGAGGCCGAGCAATTCGAAGTGCTCAACGAACTCGTCATCGACCGCGGCCCATCGCCGTACGTGTCGAACCTCGAGCTCTACGGCGACAACGCCCTGCTGACAGTCGTGCAAGCGGACGGCTGCATCTTCTCGACACCAACCGGCTCGACCGCCTACTCACTATCCGCCGGCGGCTCGCTCGTGCACCCGGACATCCCCGCGATCCTGCTGACGCCCATTTGCCCGCACACGCTGTCGTTCCGGCCGATGCTGCTGAACGACAGCATACTGCTGCGCGTCGCGGTGCCACGCAACAGCCGCGCGACCGCCTACTGCGCCTTCGACGGCAAGGGCCGCGTCGAGCTGCGCCAGGGCGACCACGTCTCCATCGCCGCGTCCCAGTACCCCTTCCCGACCGTGCTGTCGCAGCCCACCGAGTGGTTCGACAGCATCTCGCGCACGCTGCGGTGGAATACGCGCGGCGCGCTGCAGAAGGCGTGGGACGAGGGCGCCGCCACGGCGGGGGGGAAGGCGGGCGCGGAGGTCGAGGACGAGGTCGATGCCGGGTTCGATATCGATATCGATGACGATGCGGATCGCGACTCCGGGTATTCGGCTGAGGGCAGCAGCGCGGGCGGCAGCAATAGTCCTGTGAGGAGAGGCACTGTTGCTCAAGCGGGCTTTTGATCGGCTGCTTGAGGTGCGGCCGCCGTTGATGGAGGGCTGGGACGCGCCGCTCGGGCTGGGACCTAGTGGTGGAGCTGTTCAGTCGATCGCGGTTTTTTCTCTTTTTTTGCTCTTAGGTTTTTTTCTTCTTTAGAGTCCCTCCTTGGTTCTGTGAGGGATAGTAGATTTAGCGTTCTTTGTCTTTGAGGTTCAGGGTTTGTAGGATTAGGAGACGGTAGACAGGCTATGAGATATGATATCCAACTAGAAATAGGCCTTTTTTTCCAGCTGCATAGACAAGAGACGAGGGAAGGGAAAGGAGTTTGTGATCGTTTGTGAGAGTCTTGTCTTGGCGATGAGTGAGTGAAATGTGTAAAGGGTGGACCTGGGAGTTGTGGATGGTTGCAAAGGCTGAAGCCTTGAGGCCGCTGTTCATATTTCAGCCGTGGAAGAAGAGCAAGCAATACATTCTTTACCCTAGCGTACCTTCTCGTAACTCGCAAAAGCTCCAGAGCTCCAGATAAACAATGTTATGAGATGACTACAACCACCATCTTCAATCCAAACGCACCACAAGGAGATTAAGAGAGGGAACAAAAAAGCAATCCTTTCCAACCTAGCAAGTTCTCCAGACGTACTTTTGCATGAGCAAAACCAACACCAATTCAATGATACTTACCATACAGAGGACGAAGCAAAAATAGATTCCCCCCCCCTCTCGGGACTAGCGGTTTCCCCCATAAGGCGCCCGTAAGGTCGCTGAGGTTTTAAGCCCCCTTTGGGGGCCTTCGGGGGGTCTTACATAGACCGCCTAAACCCTTTTTATTTTTATTTTTATATCCGTTGTATTATACTACGTACAATACTGCGCATGCAGCTTCTAGGCTATGGCGCTATAGTTCTTCTATATACATGAATCCTTCCCAGGCAGCTTTATATGTACTAGTAGCTATGTCCTAGTAGTTTATAGACCCCTAGGGGTTTACAGCTCCTTAGTAAGATACTAAGTTACTAACAACTATTAGGTAATGAGAAAACGGTAGAAAAGACTATAAGAAATCCTGTCCCTGTCCTTTTGCTTTCTATTATCTGTCTACTAGGAGCTTAGTAGGAGTTACCTCCGCCTAAAGCCTTGTTGCTTAGCCGATAGAGCCCCATAACTTGGCGACCTTATGGGGGGTATCCACTAGTCCCAAAAAGGAAAGAGAAATACATTTTTGCGCCGTCTCCGTATTCATTCCTCATGGCTTCTATCTTTCGCCTTTTGGATGCATCAATGAGCAACGCAAGTATCTCTGGAGATGAAAATATTTGTTAATCACCTCCGGTAGTGTGTTAACCTTCAAACCTACATATCGTAGTCGAGTTCTATGAGACTTACTTTCGTTGATCCTGACAGTGATCTACACCCTCCTGTCAATTCCGGTTGTTAGCGCAGCCACATCTGCACGGCCGTACTTTCCCTACAAAAAGGTCGTGCAGACGTGGCTGCGCTAACAACCGGAATTGACAGGAGGGTGTATTTGGATCGGAGCCTTTTTGGCGTTTTGGCGTGGATGGTTGGAGCCGATCTGCATTGGCGTGGAGTGGATTTCGAGGCTTTGGAGCTCCAAAAGTGCGAGTACTATACCTAATATAGTAGTAGCTAAGCCCAGTAGAGTTGTAACTAAGGCTAATGTAGTAATAGTAGGTAGGTGCGTAAGGGGGAGGGGCCGAAAAGGAAATTAAGAAAAGTAAGGGGTATATGGGTCCGTGACCGTATATATGCACGTGACTGTACATGATATCACGTGCAGTGATATAATGATAAGATAAGAGAACTTCTGCTACTTTGTGCACGTGCCATATATCGACACTGGAGCTCCGGAGTGGATTTGCCTTCAGATCCGTTCCACTCCGATCCAAATAGATCGCTGAATCCCGATAATCATTTCCTCCGGGATCTGGCGAATGAAGAGGTATTCACGCTCTGGTTTATAGCAGATTAGTCGAACAGCTGGGTATATTTGGACGTAGATCGTGACAGAAACTTAGCTGTAGGCAATGCAAAGTTGATTAAGGGCGCGTTCGGTTGCCTCAGATTCAGTTCAGAATCCGTTGATTCGGAGTGATGTTGCCTGCATAGCCTCAAAATTTTGATGTTCTTCTCACTGCTCGAAGAACGCTAGAATTACACGCTAAAAAGAACACTAAAAATTGGCAACTTTACCGTATGAAGCTTCTGAAGGTCTTGGCGTCAGTTCAATCTGGAGGTCTGAGTTCCAGATTTCAGATTCAGTTCAAAGCCACGAACACGTGTACAAATTCGGACGAACGCGTCCTTTTCTGCCGGACAAAAGCACGGATTGCAACCGAACACGCCCTAAGGCCGTTCAACAGGTCTTCGAAAGACGGAATGGGTTACACAAGAGATGCTAAAGCCAACAAGAAACCTCGAAAGTAGCTGCGTAATGACAGGCCTCGCGAGTACTCACTGTGCATAGAAAGTATGCTTATTTTGATGATGTATCGAGAGCTGGCTTCCTCGAAGGGAAATGAGTAATTCCGGGTTGACGATCCGTAGAGGCTTTCCGACGTCCCTCGGCGGGCATGTGAGAAGGCGCTTTTCTGTTTTCCCCTCCTATTTGTATATATGGGGTAGAAGAATCCTGACCAACCAGCGACTAGAAAAACAACGACTTCTCTAGCATATAATACCGAACGCAAACGTGTCTCCATATCCCTCGTCGAAGTGTTTGCTTTTGCGAGCCCGCCATGATGGTCCAACAGTCGAGAGATGTGGTTGTTGTAAGCTTGCAATGCCGAACGAATCAGGGAACACCCGGCTTCGCGTCATCGGCATTTGATAAGGTTTCTCGGAACGAAGAATTTAGAATGATGGATTATACTGCCATATTAATCAGCAGACCTCTTCACCATGTTCTCACGCCCCGGCGTGTCCTCTGCCTTTTATATGCGCCCATCTAGACAGGCAAGGGCTTCTGCTCCATAGCACTGCGGGCTTCGCCACTCGCCTGGCGCGACGACTTCAACCGTAAATTTCCTCTCTCGGCAACTAGCCGGGTATTAGCTGCTTAAGCAAGCATATCTGCTACTGTTCCTAGATCCCTCGTGGCTTTCGCCTCGGAGAAGAATACGCGCAGGATAATATCGGCCTGTCATGGGGCTGCTGTGAGATTCACACTACTGTAACACATGCGCCCACTAACTTGCGTCTGAAGTGCTGTTGGAACCCCGTTGGACTGGCCGGAGGCGAAAAAAGTTGCAAGCCATGTACGATCCTGGGGAATCGAGGTACGGAGTACTCTATGAAGATGTAAAAGCCATGAACTCACGAATAATGTAGCAATTGCTTGCTATTTGGCGCGGGGCAAAGGGCAAAGAGAGGGATGCATTACTCTGGGGAGACGAGGTTTCATGCAGCCCTATTCAAGCCATCGCAAACTGTGGCTAATAGGTATTGTAGGTGGAATACTTGGTAGTATGCTACGACGACGAACACCACACGGTGCGACTCTCTCTGCGTCAGGCAGATATACTGGCAAGTCTGGCTGATGATGAGACGCTGCTAAACCAGGGAGGCGGTGTACCTGATGTACAGCGAGGTCACGTCAAGTGAGCATGGGTCGTCATTTTAAATGATTACCTTCCACTAACTTCGATAGGGAAGGGGAAACAGCACCGGTCTTTCACCCAGAATTCGGTCGCTTCATGCTTGAAGCCACCCCAGGGAAACCGTGGGGCATTGGATTCAAAGATCTTTTGGATGTTGAACACAATATGAAGTGGCGGTATACTCAAATTAAGCTCAATTGTAGGCTATGGTTACGCTGATTAGCTATGCAGGCGAGCAATAGCAAAAGATCACATGGCTCCGACCGAGTATCCCATTACATTGACAACATTTCCTCGACTAGGCACGAAGGACTGTACCACCCCCAGTTATCCGATTATGGGAGAGAAGCTACGATCACAGTTCGTCCCCGACGAGATCGCAAACCCTCATATTCGCTTTCCGACGTTGGCGGCAAACATTCGTTCCAGGAGGGGAAGGAAGGTTGAGATTAATGTGCCAGTTTTCAGAGACGAGAAGACCCCATGGCCGTTTAAAGATCCCACTGTGGACTACGATCTCCACAAATGGCCCGAAGATGATGATGTGCGTAATGGCGCCGCGAAGGACGGTTATATCTACATGGACGCCATGGCTTTTGGCATGGGAAGTTGCTGCCTGCAGATTACCTTTCAAGCAAAAAACATTGCAGAAGGACGAAAAATGTATGACCAGCTCAGTCCGTTGGGTCCGATCTTGCTCGCCTTAACTGCAGCCACTCCCATCTATAAAGGATTCCTCGCCGATACAGATGTCCGATGGAACCAAATCAGCCGGGCCGTGGATGATCGTACACGAGAGGAACTTGGGGAATTGGTAAGATAAAGTGATGAAGTTTCTTGATTCTTGACTTATGTTTTATTAGCCCCTCAAAAACGACCGGTGGCGTGTTCCGAAATCGAGATATGCATCCAATTCGACATACATTTCACAGGACCCTCGCCTACGGAAAGAATACTTGGACCCAAATTTGGTTATTGACAAGGACTTGAAGCAACGTCTATTGGACGGCGGAATGGACGATCTTCTGGCAACTCACTTTGCCCACCTGTTCATCCGTGATCCGATCGTTGTATTTGCGGAAGATCTCAAGGAGCTCGATCTCGAGAAGGCCGATCACTTTGAAAATCTCCAGTCCACTAACTGGCAGCATATGCGATTCAAGCCGCCACCACCAGGCAGTGATACCGGCTGGCGAGTTGAGTTCCGTCCAATGGAGATTCAGATTACAGATTTCGAGAATGCGGCGTTCTCTGTTTTCATTGTCTTAATCACTCGTGCGATCTTAAGTTTCGACCTTAATTTTTATATACCGATAGCAAGGGTCTCGGAGAACATGGAGACAGCTCATGTTCGTGACGCAGTCTCGTCCGAGAAATTTTACTTCCGTAAGAATCCTTTCCCTTCTCGGTTAGGGAAATCAGCAAATACTTCGGGCACGTCGACGCCAGCTGCCATCAGCAGGCCCTCTTCTCCTTTAGGTTCAGTAGAGGATGAGTATGAGCTTATGACTATCAATGAGGTCATCAACGGGCAGCAGTCTACGGAGGGCGGATTCCCTGGCTTAATCCCGCTCGTGGAGAGTTATCTGAATAGTATGAATGTAGATGTCGAGACCCGCTGCGAGCTGGCTAGGTATCTCGACTTGATCAGGAAGCGGGCCGATGGTACGCTGTGGACAACGGCAAAGTGGATCAGGAACTTTGTCGGCAATCACCCTAAGTACAAAAAGGATAGTGTGGTAAACGAAACAATCAACTATGATCTGGTCAAAGCAGCAGAGACAATAACGAGAAACGAAGGACGGGATGGATTGGGTGCAGAGATGCTGGGCACCAGACGGTAGGGCACATGTATGCATTTCGACACGGTGCATTTCTTCTTAGAGTCTGTCGTTGCAGATTTGCTTTCAAGATATCACATGCATTAGTTAGAGCCATAGCATTAATGCTGGATTATGGGTGACACTGAAATGAATATGTGCAGTGGTGATGAAAGTATGCTTGGGGTTCCGGCGGAGGAGGTCGGGTGAGAGTCCACCAGCATGGACCAGTGCTTTCGGAGAAATCCACCACCCCCGATACAGGCCACTTTCTCGACCTGCTTACTCCTGTCGTCTTCCACTTCATCACGTTCTATTGTGGCAGGGTCGCAATAGTCATCACCCTTTCGCTCCTTAAATCTTCCACAAACGTAGAGCATCTCTTTCTCCTCTTGCATCCCAGACATCTCACCCTCTCGGTAAGACTCTTTGGCTCTTCCCAGCAAGACCGCTGACTCTGGTGGCGCGAGAAGTTTTTCATTTCGCAAACTGATACATTGCATGCACAAACTCAGCGACGGGGCATATTTTGCGTCTGCGCACCTCTCTGCTCGTAACGGCAGCTTGTCTCAACACGGATTTTCCTTTCACCTTGTTAAAAACCAAACTTCATTCTCTGATTAAGAATTTCTTTCTCACTCCCAATCTGCATACCATTCTCTGACCACGACGATAACTTCTCACTTTCATTGAGCATCTATTTATAAAAAGCGACAACTCTACCTTTGCATCTAGTCATGGAGAACAGCGGGGCTGTGCCCAAAGTCGAGAGCAATGGCATTTACGGTACGGCTGCTGAAGGCGCCAATGGACATAGCGAACCTACAAAAACTAGCGCACTTGTTGCATCTAATGGTGAAGCGCCAGAAAAAGCTACTACATCAAGGTGAGCCAAATGAAATGACCGGGATCTGGCGTGACCTGCAAGCTCAGCTTGCCAAGACATCGCCGGTTCAATTCCTCCAAGAAACATACTTTCCGTAGACCTGGCCCTTTTAAACTGCTCCGTTGGAGCATCTACTTGGCTCGTCGACAAAGATGCTGATTCAGAATAGTTCTATTGAAGTGCCTGTTGCTCTTCTTTTTGGAACGCAGGATTCTCCAGACGAATATAATATTCCAGGTAGACAACTCGAGAAACTGCCACCGGAATGCCTAGCGAAGATTCTCGAAGAAGGCCAGACGCTAAACACTGGTACTGGCTTATCGGTATGCCGGTTAGGTGCTACTGAGTCGGTAGAATCTCTTCTGCGCGTGAAGCAATATTTAGCTCATGGAGACTACCTACCATTCAAGCCCTCTATGCCGTTACAAATTGTCGATGCGGCAGGAAGCGTCTCAGAATGGTCTAGCTTGTCCACGAGAGCCGATAATGTTCACACTACGGATGCTACCTTTGATCTTTTCGTAAAGGAGATGAAATTATATGCCTTTGCAGCCGACCACAGTCACACAGAGCTTCGCGAATTCTCATCTAAGAAGCTTAGGACCGGATATCCGGTACTCGCTATGGAAACGCTTGCACTCCTAGAACATCTCTATATCCTTGCGGAAATATTACAAGATCAAGAACTGCTCACCTTTATGAAGGAATCTTCAGAACGTCATCGTGATGGGCTTATCAGACAACCCAGGTTTTTGACCATACTACGTCAATCAGTTGGCCATCACAATCCTCTAGGTCAAGTACTTCTTGAAGTACAGATAGCAGCTAGCCAGCAACAGCAGGTTGAGCTGTTCCTGGAACGGCAACTTATTAAACCAGAGCCACAGGCGCAGCCGCTCAGTATCGTCACACAGCCAACGGACGGTCTACTAGCTCAAATACATGAGGTACTGATCAAAGAGCGTCTTGTTGTGGCGAAGAGGGATGGATACGGCACTCTATTAGGGCAACCAGGAGGCTATGTGCGCAATAGAGACTTCACCTTTGGGGAGAACGAGTTGTTACTTGCAGACTATTCGAAGGAACCTTTCAATGGGAGGAAGAATATAACGGTAGAGAACGCGAAGGGTCAGAGAGGCGATATTCTTGGAAGCCTGGTATGGGCGGTTCCAGCTGGATTGGGTACGGTCCGTAAGTAAACCTGGTATCCGGTCGTAGGTCTGGACAAAGCGATTTCGGAGGGGTTTGTGGAACAGCCAGAGATTTAGTGTCCAGGGACTGATGAGTTTTCTTCTGCAGAGGGGTCGACCCACATCGGCAAGCCTGCCCCCGATCGGGAGACGCGTACTTTTGAGTCCCCTACTACGGGATACCATGGGCATTATGCTCGTTCTCGTTCTCGCTCGCCCACGCGTCGCTATATGTAGACGCCTACTGGAGAGCATTATACATCATACGTTGCCGGCCGTTATTTTGAATTGGCTTAGTTTTGGTGGATCAAGGAGGAATTAATTACTTAAGGCGGAAAGATAACATCATGCAATGGCAAGCATAAGAATTGTCGGGCATCGAAGAGCATGCATGAAATTAGATGGATCGGATTCTTGGAACCGACGGGTAGTAGGTGACTAATATTTGTGCGATGGATATTTGCCACGTTCTGGCTTGGCTGGTCAAATATGGATCGTCTTGGCGATAATTTTCTTTTGTTCTAAATACGTTCCTGGGGAGAGCTAGCTGAGAGGCTCTCCCACCACACATATTATCTTAGCCAACGTAAAAATAGCTTAGGGCGACATAGTAAATTGCATTGGAGAGGGCTTCTAAGGAGAAGCATTTTGCATAAGACGGCCAAGCAAGCCAAGGAAGAAGCGTTTCAACAGTTCCTGTGCCGGCTCGAAGCTTGGTTTTGCGTGCCTGACAGGTTATGACCGTTCGCGAGATGAGATGTGCACGGTTAGGGCTGATGCAGGCTGGTTGAGACAGTTTCGGGCCTCCCAAACGGGCACCCCATTCAAATCCCGGAGATGAAACGCGACCGTCACCTTGACAGAATTTGACAGCGGCGCCATGGGCCAGTCAGGCCGGGCATGAAAACGGTTTCTCGCGCAATTGATCGTGGAGGAGACGCCGAAGCTGAAGAAAGGGTTTTTTTTTCCTCTGCTGCTGACTGTATTCAAGGCGATGTGCGGAAGCAAGCCTCTAAGCGCCATAGAGGTCGGCGAATCTATTGGGAATTGCCGGATCGGCTGAACCGGCCGTCGAGCGCTTTCACAGCTGCAGGTTCCAGGCCACTTCTGGTCTTTGCCGTACAGCTTCGTTTCGAGGGCTTCGGGTTGACCTCAGCCGCTCTAGCAAAATCGGGTTGGCTTCATGAAAATCTGGGTCTGTACGGGGTTTAAGTTTATGATAAGTTCGCATTGACTCAGAAGACTTCCGGGGCCCTTCAGGTGCGGATCACGAAGACCGATTGGGTCGCGACGGCTCCCCTAAGCAAGCCTTTGTTCAGAATGTAGCAGCTGTCTATCTAAACAGGCCCTTGGGTTTGGGCCGTAGCGGTGCAGCTTGAGAATCTGCGGGTCCTCCCTCTCCTTCATGCACAGAGAAATTTTTTTGCAAACAGCACCTGGCGGTAGGTATGGCTCATCGCAATCGACATCAGGAGGACAGGAATATGCAGGCCGTTATTTCCAGCGTCACTGTTGCTGCTGGTTGAAGGCGCATAGAGGCCGCGATGAGTGGGTGGAGGGCGGCCACGATGGCGAAAGAGGAAATCCTTCGAGGAGGCTGCATGCTTAGGCGCCCACTAGAAGCCCAGCGCAGAGCTCGCGGGCCGTCAGTGGAATAGATAGACGCTGTTCACTTCTTTGAAGCCGGTGAGGTGGGTGATGTGCATGCGCTGGCTCTTTCAAGTCGCAAAATATGAGCCATTGCCTCTCGGGCAGTGGGCGTAAGCAGGGCAAAGAGCAGGCCGAGGACGCGTTGAACTTCAGATTTTCATCACGAAATCGGGGCGGTGGGCACTGTGATTTGCCAGGCTTCGCAAGGGCCGCAAGGACTCACTTGGGCAGTATAGGGGCCCCGTGGCGTTCACAGGTTGGGTTCGCGTTTGGTTGGCCCACTTTCCCCTACTAGCCTTTCCGCCAAGGCTGAAGGCTGCACACCCCGACCGTCTTTCGCATCTTCACTCTCTCCATCCCCATCGCTCTTCTCCCCCTCCACACCCATCCCGACTCCCCTTCACGCAGCCCTTCTTTGTTCCGCCTTCACCCTCCCGCCCTTTCCTTCTCTCTCGCTCTCTCTATTCCTCCTAGCCGCTGCAGCTCGCTCTTGCATCTATTGCGTCTTATTATATACCGTCCTCGGACTCAGCCTTAATCAGCCCTTTGCCGAGCGCGCCTGCGTCGTCGCTCCTTGTGCTTTGCAGAGCAAGCAAGACCTGCCGCATATCAAACCGTGACGCCTAGTCCAGCTTGCTATCTAAACCCGTCCTTCACGGCTTCTTCCTGTATCCACTTGTCAATACCGCTGCTTCTTTCTCTTCGCTTCAATCTCTTCGGCCTTGTCGACCGAGCCTTCTTCGACCCTTTTTGCCTCCAGCCCTCGACGCGTCCGTCACTGTCCACTCGCCTGTTGGCTCAGCGACTCGCATTGTCCATACCCATCGACGAAGCCCGTCGGCCGGCCTTACGATTTTCAGACTTTTAACTAGCTGGATCTTACGATCCTTAATCACCTAATCTCCGCAAGTCAATCCTGACGTCTGTCTTCCTGGCAAACGTTTGCTGTATAACATAACATCGGTTCACGCTCGGGCATACTTCAAAGCGCTTCAAACACTCCCTCAAACGAGCCGTCCGTCGGTTATCCTGCCACGCTCGGTTTTTTGTTTCGATCCATTATCATTCCTGGCACTGTCTGCGTCATCTCTTCCTCTACAGCTTTACCTTTTTCACGACGAACTGCTTCTTAGACGACCGACCATAATGAGCTTGGACGCTGGCGGTCTTGCTCAAATGACTTACAATAACTTTCAGACAAGCGGCGGTCTCGGCCTTCCGGGCGCCGGTTTTGCATCTCGCGGCAAAGGCGCTCAGCTCAAGCGTCTCAGCGTCGCTTCTCCTCCAAAGATAGCTTCTATTAGCGAGCATCAAGTTGAAAATCCTACTCCTAGAACTAGTAGATCTCACCTTCTTGCGGGACTCCGCACTGCTCCGAAGACTCCTACTTCCGCGACTGGCCCATCATCCGCTCCTTACCACATGGGCCAGCAACGCTTCAGTGGTTCGGATTCTTCCAGATATGCTGGACACGGTTACGGCGGGCTTAATAGCGGGGTGCCTCAGACTGCAATTGCCTCTGGCTTTTCTGGAGCTGGCCAGAACCAGTTTAGTCTGGGACAGGGACAGCAAATCTATTCCCTTCCAGAGCAAGTCTTGGCGCCACCACCTGTCCAGTTGGAGGATGAGCAGATGGACCCTAGCGTAGTCGCGCAACTCGTGGCTACGGAGATGTATCTTCAGCAAAGGCAGCAGCAGCTCCAGCAGCAGCTCCTCAATCTCACGGCCCAGCAATTTCAAGGCATGAATCTCAATTCGAATGGCATGCGCCAGTCGCAGCAGTTCCCTGCTACGCCGTTCACCCCGAACATGAATTTCTACAACCAGCAGGTGAGCAACGCGCAAGCGCCCCAGGAAACTGGCCAACCGGGTGTCTATCTGGTCTTCAACCAAATGACTGGTCAATACAACTATGTTGTCGACCAGATGTACCAGCATTCGCAGCAGCTGGCTAACTCGCCGCCTCCGCCAACGCCGAGTTACACCTCGTCGCCTCCAAAGGCGAACACGCCAACCTTCCGCGCCGAAGTATCTCCTCCAAATGAGATGAGCTCCAGCCCTTTCACATCTCGCAGTTCATCCCCTCCTAAGAAATCACCAAGTCCCCCGCAGGAAGTGGTCCCTCTTCCACCACCATCCGCCAATGCTTTCCGCCGTGGCCACAAAAAGGCATTATCGTCTCTCGTTTTCAACAACGTCAACGACACTTCTAATGAAGGACCAAAATCCCGTTCAGCAGGCTTTCCTCAAACGCCTGGCACCGGTACCTTTGGACCTGGTCAGGCTCGCGCTGGTGAACATCCTATTCGTCAGCCTCGTAACCCTCCGCCGTTCGAGGAGCTTCAGGTCAGCCCAACGACCAAGCATGAGGGCAGCAAGAATTTTGCCACTCGTCAACGCCGTCGTGCTGTCCACAGCCTTGTCCGCGCTGGAATAGAGCGCCGTGGGGCTCGCACTGGCAGTGGTGGAAGCATGACCCCAGTCAGCGAGACTGATATCGCCTTTTCACTGTCGTCTGACAACGACTCTGATAGTGTGCACAGCGGTGGAAGCGGTAGCCTGTCTGGCAAGCCTAGCATTGGGAGCCTCCGTGCCGCAGCCAATGGCGCCATTGGCTCGGAGAGGAAGGAGATGAAGGAACGATCTCGTGATTGCACTAGCATTGACGGATGCTACACTGCTAATAGCCTTAGCAGTGATGAGGGAATTGGAATCGGTAGACAACTGGTTGAGGTTCGTGTCGAGGAACCAAAGCCGGCCTCGGGCGAGCGCCGTAAGATGCCTTTGCTCGTGTTGACCAGCGCTGAGAAGCGGAAGAGCTCAATGTTCTAAAGGAACTAATTCGAAAGCAGTGGGGGGAAGGTTGTGAGACCCTCCCTACTCGGGTAGACCTTGAGTTGGGGTTCTCAATTGTCCATATTGTGCGGTTCCCTTCTCTTTGGAGACACCGCAATGCTTTTACGGCCAATCATGATTTCCCTTTTCTTGTTATTCCCTGTTTATTGCGTGGCTTTTTTTGGGTGCAGATGGTAGGAGAGGAGTCTGCATTTGGTTCCCGGTAGTTATCCATTATTTCATGACACTTCTCTTCTCCGCTTCAGCTCTTGAAGGTGTCTGATTGCTCAGCAATGAGGCGTCTCAAGTGCTAAAGTGCCTCCCGTTCTTGCTTCCTTACCCCACCCTTGTTCCTCAAGTTACGTGATCTCTGCTGTAATGAGCATGCGGTCGTGTGGCTTCCCTTTCTGAAAAAATGGACACTTTCCTGTTAGTCTTGATTTGGGGATCTTTTTAGCCGGTAGTGTTTGAAAGATGGGAAGGGGGCGTCAGCAAGGGACTTGGAAAAAAACCACAACGATACTCCGGCCTGCGGCTGGGTGGATCCTTACACTCGTTTTATTCTTTTCTACGAGTCTCTGTAGCGCTCCCTTCGGGCAAGCATATCTGGGCGATTTTTGCGGTGGGAGTTTTGTTCCTTTTGCTTTTTCCCTCCTTTCTTCGACTTTACAGATAGGGCGGTCTAAGGCATCTTCAAAACGGTGAAATGGTAGTGGCTAGGGTTTGGACTTGATAGGAATGTAAGACGAAAATGCGAACACTCATTTGAAGCGTACTGGATTTTGATTTTGCGTGCGACGTGAATATCTATCCCGAACTCTGGTATTGCGAAGTTGAGCGGACTAGGTCTGTATTCGCGATGCCGGGCTACTGGGCTAACAATCCGCGGAAAGTCTTCTAGAACCTCTTAAACACATAAAGACCATGTCCCTGCAGCTATTACTATAACTCTACCTCGCGCTTCTAAACCAACCAAGCGTTACACCCCACTTAGCGTCACCCCCACCATCACCAAAATTTCGACCCGCGCTCGCCCTCCAACACCACGTACACGCGCTCGACAACTCAACCCCATAACCATACCACAGCCTACAATCACTCACATCAAGCCGCCTACCGCCTTCACATCTCTCGTAGTCACATACCCTCCGCCACCACCACCACGTCGCCATGCCCTCCCCTCCGCCCACCGCCAGCGGCCCGCCAGCACCGCCACCGCCAGCACCACCCTCGCACACCCTCCCCGCCCCCTTTCTCACCTCCACCACTCCCCTCACGCCCCTCGCCCAAGGCGCCGAAGCCCTCCTCTTCCGCACAACCCTCCTCTCCCCCACCACACCCTGCGCGCTGAAGGTCCGCCCCCCGAAACCGTACCGGCACCCGACGCTCGACAAGCGGCTGACGAAAGCGCGACTGCTGGCGGAAGCGAGGGTGCTGGTGAAGTGTCGGCGCGAGGGGGTCAAGGTGCCGGCGGTGCTGGCGGCGGACTGGGAGGCCGGGTGGGTGGGGCTGGAGTGGGTTGAGGGGGGGACGGT
>Ga0307515_10005564_pt1 | contig 25497 bp, 8 predicted proteins | sample 17_EM_MG_FD_194513 | JGI IMG/M metagenome (GOLD analysis project Ga0307515, IMG submission 194513) | Populus trichocarpa ectomycorrhiza microbial communities from riparian zone in the Pacific Northwest, United States - 17_EM | ecosystem: Host-associated > Plants > Roots > Unclassified | place... | reverse complement strand
GTTGCAAACGAAAATCGGGGTCTGCAAAACCTGCGTAAGTCGCAATTTTGGCAATTTGCGGCGATTTGCAGCAATTTGCTATAAACATATAGGCTACCTATATACGCGCCTGCCCTATCTATGTGTTTGTAGCAAATTGCTACAAATCGCCGCAAACTACTAAAATTGCGACTTACGCAGGTTTTACAGACCCCGATTTTCGCTTGCAATAATATACCTAAATTTTTTTTTCCTAATATAGAGGCTCTACACGAGGCTCTATATAAAGCTCTATATAAGGCTTTATATAAAGCTCTATATAAAGCTCTATACGAAGCTCTATATAAAGCTCTATATAAAGCTCTGCGTAAAGCTCTATATAAAGCTTTACATAAGGCTCTATACGAGGCTCTACACGAAGTTCTACACGAATTTATGCACGAAGCTTTGCATAAAGCTCTATATAAAGCTCTACACGAAGCTCTACACAAAGCTCTATATAAAGCTCTACACAAAGCTCTATACAAAGCTCTATATAAAGCTTTGCACAAGGAAGCAGGGTTGTTTTGGATAAATCTTATCGCGATAAGTCTTGGCATACCCCAAATAAATTTTCAGTTGCCCTCCTTCCCCCATTATTGTATAAAATATGGCTTTAGAAGTAGAATCAGAAGCTCTTAAATCTATTAATACCTCTAAATCAAAAAATACAAGAGGTTACTTAGCTCTTTTAATATAGGAGCATGCCCGCCCACTAGGCAGTAATAAGCCCGTATAAAATAAAAAAGCCCATCTTTTATTCTATTATAAATACTGCACAGAGTCATACGCTATATAGTTAACTTTTAACTTCTAAAACCACTTAGCGTTAAAGCATAGCATTATAGTTAAGCCTAAAACTAGTTATACGAAAGAAGTAATATAGGATTAATTAAAAGACCTTTACCTTAAAGCGTTATCTTAAAATAAGATAAAAGAGCTAGATTTAGAAGTACTCCGAGCGGTCCTAAATAAGAAAGTTATTAATAAGGCCCTTATTACATTAATTATTATATAAAACCTACTATTTTGGATAGTTAAGTAGCCAAAGTTCCATATTCTTCTACAGTTAATTAATCCTAAAGTAGATAGCCATATAACTATAGCCCACTTAGCAGTTAGTAAAAAGATTTATAACTTATAGCTATTATAAAAGGATATTATATAAAAGAGGCTGTAGTCCGCACTAATAAGTATTTATCTCTCTATTAATATCTAGACCTCTTTAAATAATTACCTTCTTCTTATAATTTGCGGCCATTTTATTAATAGCCAGAAAAAGCTTATAAGTGCTCTTCTTGGCCTTTATATAGTAGCCTCTTATAGTAGGGATAAGCAATAGAATACTCTCCTTCTAGTGCTTAAGGACTATGAGATTATATAAAAGTTGGGTGCCGTTATATCTAATAACTATACTATAAATAATAAGCTCTGTTATATAATAAGCAACTAGCTTCTCTAGGAAGAACGAATTAAATAGAATCCCGTCTACTAATAGATCCACTATTAGGGTCATATTCTTAACCTTACCGTATTAGCTTTCCTCTTTAAAAACTTAATTAGTCTTAATAATATTAAGTCATATAAAGAAGATAAGGTAAAAGGGAAAGAGTTAGATCTAAAAGAGGAGAAAGAGAAAAGTAATACATTTCGGAAACTTGGCGCACTTAGAAAGCTTTATAACATTACCATATATACCTATAGCTTAGCTAGTTATATAAGGGAGTTTAAAAGTCTTACAGGGAGAAGAATTCCGCTTAATAATTGTATAAGATGGAATAGCTGGTATTTTATGCTTAGTGTAGTAATTTAAAAAGAGTCTGCCCTTAATACGTATACTAAGCGTAACCTTAATATACTTAAAAAGGACTATCTTAGTCTAAAGGACTGGGAGGCGCTTCGTATAATAAAAAGTTTTCTTTAAATATTTTACCAGGCAACCCTAAAATGCCAAGGACATAAAGCAACGCTTAAGAATATACTTTTTATAATAGATATTATAATTAAGCACCTTAATAAATCCTAGGTTAGTTTATCTCCCCTTTTTATTTCTTAATTTAGCTAATATTATATAATAGAAGGAGTATATGTCTAATAAGGAGTTCTCTAAACGCATTCAAAATGCTTAGAATACCTTTAATAGATATTACCATAAAACAGATAACTCGCCCCTTTACGCCGCTACACTTATTCTTTATCTAGCCCATTATATAAGATATATTAAGCAGGTTTAAAAAAAAGAGTAGCGTAAGCCTATACTTAACAGCGTTAAAGAGCTTTAGGAAAGATATTAAAATAGAAGTTCTACGCCTAGAAGTATATCGTTATACAAAAAGCTAGCTTTAGCTTAAGACCTTAATGAGTTTAATAGGATTGCTAAGGATCTTAATAGCATAATATTTCGACTAAAAAGTTAAAATAAGTATAAGGACTTTATCTCTAAGACGCCCTATAAGATTTTAACAACTGCACTTTAGTAGTAGTCTTAAGAACAGCAACAAAAGCGCTAGCTACGGCTCTTACTTATAGCAATTAAAATTCTCTTAATTCTAGCAATAAGCGATAAGCCAGAAAGAGTCTTTTTAGGAGGACGTCGTATGGTATTATAGGAGAGAATGCAGATAGATCCTGAAACTCTTAAGAAAACAAAGCATTTAAAGAATTGGTATTAGAGAAGAACTATAAGAGAAATAGGTGATTTTTCTTTAAGTATTTAGCTATTATATAGTTAGGGGGGGGAAGGTAGATACCTACTTATTCCTACTGTAATATCCGCAATATCTACAATATCCGAAATATCCGCAATATCCGTAATATCCACAATATCCGCAATATCTGCAATATCTATAATATCTGCCAAATTCTGCCAGAACTAAGTCCTATTCTGCCTAGTTGGGGTAAAAAAGCTCCGCACGGGCACTTTTATCCTTATTAATTGCGATATTTTATGCATTTTCTATTAGATAAAGGATATTTTATACTCGCTTATTCGCATTATCTAAAACAACCCTACGAGGAAGCTCTATATAAAGCTCTATACGAAGCTCTATATAAAGCTCTATACGAAGCTTTATATAAAGCTCTGTACGAGGCTCTATATAAAGTTCTGTATAAAGCTCTATACGAAGCTTTACATAATACTCTACATAAAGCTTTACGTATAGAGGCTCTATATAAAGCTCTATATAAAGCTATATACGAAGCTTTATACAAAGCTTTATACGAAGCTTTACATAAGGCTCTATACGAGGCTTTATATAAAGCTCTGCGTATAGAGGCTCTATATAAGGCTCTATATAAAGCTCTATATAAAGCTCTGCACGAAGCTCTATATAAAGCTCTATACAAAGCTCTATATAAAGCTCTATATAAAGCTCTATATAAAGCTCTATATAAAGCTTTATATAAGGCTCTACACAAGGCTCTATATAAAGCTCTGTATATAGAGACTCTGTATAAGGCTCTGCACGAAGCTCTATATAAAGCTCTATATAAGGCTCTGCACGAAGCTCTATACAAAGCTCTACGTATAGAGGCTCTGCATAAAGCTCTATATAAAGCTCTATATATAGAGGCTCTGCATAAGGCTTTGCGCAAAGCTCTGCATACGGAGGCTTTATATAAAGCTCTATATAAAGCCTTTGTATATGCGCGCGATACACTACTATTAGGTCCCCGCTATATTCCCAATAGCCTCTATACGTGCCTCTGCTAAGTATACCCCCTATATACACCTAGGTAGCCACCTTATTTTTTACCCTTTCTTATATCCTCCCTACCTAGGAAGACACCAGAACGACAGCTAGTAGACGACCGTCGCCGGAGCCAGACGACTGTCGCCAGAGCTAGACGACCGTTAGAGCCAGACGACCGTCGTTAGAGCTAGACGACCGTCGCCGGAGCCAGATGACCGTCGTCAGAGCTGGACGACCGTCGCCGGAGCCAGATGACTGTCGCCAGAGCTAGACGACCGTCAGAGCCAGACGACCGTCGTTATCGCCACACGACCGTCGCCAGAGCCACATGACAACTATTTGAACGACCAGCCAGCGAACACGATAAACGATTCGATCGATCGATCGAATCAAGGTGATATAGACAGGTAGGTATAGATAGGTAGGCATAGACGGGTAGGTATAGACGGACGGATAGATAGATAGGTAAGTAGGCAAGTAGGCAGGTAGGTAGGTAGGTAGGTAAGTAGGCAGGTAGGCAGGTAGGCAGGCAGGTAGGTAGGTAGGTAGGTAAGTAGGTAGGCAGATAGGCAGGCAGGTAGGCAGGTAGATAATTTGGAGCCTCTACGAGAGGCTTCCCCCTTAATGCCTAAAGTAGATAGCTCTATATTTTATATAGTTATAATATAAATATATTTAAAAGTATATTATAGAAATCTATAGGAATATGTGATAATTTGGTTATTATATAATATAATAATAATTTATATAGTTATAATTTATACAGTTTATACAGTTTGTATAGTTTGTACAGTTTGTATAGTTTGTATAGTTCGTACGGTTCGAACAGTTTATACAGTTCGTACAGTTTGTACGGTTCGTACAGTTTGTATAGTTTGTACAGTTTGCGCGCTATTTATTTGTAGGGTAGCAAAAAGCTAGAATTAGTTTGGTAGTTAAGCGTTTTGCTGTAATTTGCTAGCAGATGCTGCAATTTTGTTGCGAAACGCGCGGTTTGCGCAAATCGCTAACGACCATATACGACTGCCCGAATCGCACAGTTTGCAGCAAATTGCCGCAATTTGCAACAACGTGCCTAAAAAGAAAATTCCTGATGGAGATCCTGAAAACCACTACTTTAGTCCCCCTTTACAGTAAATAACTACTGCTCTTATTTTGAGCCTACCTATACAATCTAATATGGATGCATAGTATTTAATAATATCCCCTCGACCTATAATAGAAAGCATTAACGACCTTATATTAATAAACGAACGAACGCAAACGAATAAGTAAATATACGGCCCCTTCTAGCCCCTAGGGTAATCGCCCGTAGAGTATACGGTTACTCGCCGTTTTACTACCTAGCAGCTAGATTACAACCTATAGTTTTCCTTATCTCCTCTTAACGAAGTAGTAACCCTTAGAGAGGGCCTAGTAACTGGGGTCTAGGTATAAAAGATACCTAGAGTACATATATACATCCTATTGTATTAGGTAGTTGGAATAGATAAATCCCCCTTACGCCTTTAATAGGCCCTAGGGGAGGGGAGGCATAGCGTATATAGGAATGGTTAATAAGAGATAGTATATAGGGGATAGTTAAGATATAGGAAACAATAATAAGATATAGCAATTAATTGGCAAGGCCTAGCTGGGACGTAGTAAACCCTAGCTTTAGATAAGCTAAAGAGGGAAGTAGTGGTTCCTAAGGAGATTAAATATCTAAGGAGGACAGGACGTAGCTGTAGGCCTATAAGGCCGCTGCTATATGCGGATATGGCAAATTAGGGTTTTTTATCCTACTAAGGTGGCTTATAGGGCTTTTCCTCCCCTAACGGCAGGGTTTTCTTCCTGTAAATTATAAGTTTGCTCCCTATAATAGAGTGGTCTGCGTAGGCCAGATAGGATCTATATTAGACGTTAATTAAAGAATATCTCTATTTATTAGGTTTATATCTAGTTTATATAGCTGCCGTTTTCTAACCCGTTTCTTAGGCTATACTACTATTACCTAGGGTAAAAGTAGATAGGATGTTTAGCTTACTAATCTTATTTTTATTAAACTAGAGAATAAAGGGCCTAAACTAAATAAGCTAGCGCTATATATAATTATATTAATAATATAAAGGAAGCAGAATTAATATGGCAAGGTTAAGTATATAGGCTATATATACAATACTAACCCTATTCTTTACCCTCTCTTTATAATAGCCTTCTACTTCTTTAACTATTAGGGTAAAAATAGCGCTAAGAGCTTTTTATTCTTTTAGTAGATAAAGAACTACTATAATAGCCGTTAAGCTATTATATATAGTTTAAATAAAATAAAAGGATGTTCTAAAGGGTAGGAATTTACTTAAAAGAGAAGACCTATAGCGCCTATAAGTAGAGCGTTTGGTATACTAAGCTTAGCGGCGTTAAGAAAACCTAAATTAAATAAGCTGGATAGGAGGATATGGATATAATAATTGGAGCCTACTTTAGCTATTTACTTTATATATTTATATAGTTAATTACTAGCTTCCTAATGGAAGGAAAGGGCTACTTTTTCCCCTATAATAGGAGGTGCTAAAAAAATGCCCTTTATTTAAAGATATAGCCTAAAACTAATATCTGGCTAAAATATACTATTTAGAGAAGGCCAATAATAAGGTTATACGGCTTAACTTTATGGGCTTAGGATTTCTACGCCTCTTTTATGCGCCTAAGGTAATCCTATTATAGAACTTAGTAATTTTATATAAGTAGTTCCCGCTCTACCCCTATAAAAAAAACTCCCTTTTTAGCTATAAGGAGTACTAAAGATTTATTATATAGGTAGAAAGCTCGCTATCTAGCGTAGTTATACTAAATAAAATAATAATATAGAAATAGTAGCCCGCCTATAAGGCTATAGCTAAGCTAAAATATAAGGCCGCGATCTTAGAGATAAAGGGGGTTTAATTATATATATAGATAATCTTAGAACACCTTAGCAAGATAGAAAGGTTATTGGCATTATTTATACCTATATAAATCTAATAAAGAAAGATAGGTATATAAATAGGGTAAAGGAGTAGTCTATATAGGCCTAATAGGGATCTAAATCAGACGTTAAGCAATGAATAATTATTATATAAATAGGGCCTATAAAGTCTATATATCCATTTTTAGATAGCCCTATATCTATATCTATACTTATACCTATATCTATTTTTAAATATATTAATAGCCAAATTCTATCTTTAAATAAACCTTTTTCTATATATCTAACCCCTAAGGAGATATTAAAGGGTTCTTAACTATCTACTACCGCAGAGCCTACTTAGCTGTTTACTATAACGTCTACACTAATGTCTACTATACCCCTATAGCAGTCGCTATAAGCTTTTATTATACCCCTACTATAGCTACTATAAGCTAATACTTAACCTTTTCTATTTCTCCTTAACCTATAGGCGGTGCTAAAGAAATATAAGATACTTTAGCATGGTAATTTAGTGTTTTAGTTTTAGGCTAAGTAGACTTTAGGGCTAGTAGGTAGGCTGTTAATTAAAGCTTTTAATTACTATTAGGGGGCGCGCTAGCGGGTTAATAGCAAAGCTATATTCTATAGCCGTTACTATAGAATAATTAAGAATATAAGATGGCGTAAAAGATGGTATAGTAAAAGATAAGAGATAGGTTATTAACTAGCTAGAATAGCTATAAGGTTAGTGTTTTTTTTATTTTTATTTTTATATATCCGATTGTATTATACTACGTACAATACTGCGCATGCAGCCTCTGGGCTATGGCGCTATAGTTCTATATACATGAATCCTTTCTAGGTAGCTTAACATGTACTAGTAGCTAAGTGGACACTCTGGCCCGTTTTAAATACTAGGGGGAGCTCCTAGCGAATTGGTGTCTTGTCCTGGTATTTTGCTCACTACTGTCTAGTTTATACCAAAATCGCACTAAAGAAATCCTGGCTCTTTTATCTATTTCTGCCGTATTCTGCCGTTTCTAGAGTAGAAAAAGCGCTCTAAAAGATAGATTTTTTTCTCTATAGTTTTGCACATAAGAATAAGAGAAACAGTATAGCTTACTAGCTTGAAAGTAGCTACCAATTACCCCTAAGCGACTTTTTATTCTGTACCTATTTTCCCCTTCTTGCTAAAGAAATAGGTAGGGAATTAGTAATTAATAGCTACTCTCCCCAAAAGTAGGCTATTAATGGTATTTTATAAGGGCGAACCTCATTATATAAACCCACTCCCATAGGAAAATTTTCATAAGGTTGTCTGTAAGCGACTACCGACACTGTTAAGATCGTCACCTGGAGGGCTCCAAGACAGCCACCCTATATATTGACTTGCAGATCAATATTGCTTGCAGATTACCGTTCTCGTTTTAGCTATTTATTATCCCATCATTTCTACCCTCTTTGTGTATATATATAGAGCCTCTAGAGCTACATTTACAATTAAGTCGTTTATGCATTTCCACACTCTGCAAGGCTTATATTGTCTATATAAAGTATAAACACCAATTCGCCTATACACCTTATATTTTACGTGCTAAAGTAACACGGGCCGGCCCCCCTCCCCTCTTCCCCCTGCTGTAGCTACCCTATCTACGCATCTGCGGTACGCCTATAGTGCGGTGTTGTATAGTATATTGTAGCGGTAGTAGTAGTGGTAGTAGTTGCGGTTGTGGTAGAGGTCGTCTGCAGCCTAATAGCTGTAGACTGGTTATAGTAGAGGTTGTGATATGTCTGGTATTTGGCGTCTAGTGACGTGTCTATAGGGGCTATATAGCTAGGGGCGTTAGGGGGAGACGACGACGGAGGAGCGAAGGGGGAGACGATAACAGATTGCGACAATATAACCCTCTAAGTAAGATAGTTAAACGAGCCCTAATACCTAGATACTCTAGGAGCTTAAAGGCTCTCGTATACCTATAATTACCGCTAAGGAAAACGTAGATACTCTTTATAACAATTATAACGCTACTAAAAAGCAACTAAAACCCCTCTAGCCCTACCTAGGCTAATTAGAAGATTAAGCGCTAAAGGTAACTCTAAGATCTTCCCTTAAGCTAGAAATGCTAGAGGAATATACTAATATATCTAACTAGGGACCTAACTAAAACCCTCCTAGAAGACTACTAGCCTATAATTAGTATAGTACCGGTATATAGACTACTTATAAGCTAAGCGGGCTTATCTCTTTAAAAAAACTAAACCTAAACACTAACTTAAGACCTAAGGCTTATTAGGAAACCCGTACTAGCCACTAGTGCTAATACTACCTCTATAGTAGGAGCTTCCCTAGGCCTAAGTTTGGAAGGTTAAAAGCCTTATACTAATATCCTTTGGGTTGGATATTAGGAAGCTATTATAAAGCTCTTAGAAGCTATATAGAAGGAAGCTACTAATAAATATATTAAAACCCTTTAAGGGCAAATCTATATCTAGTAGGGTTTAATCTAGGCTAAATAAATTCATTTATAACCTAGTTAAGGTTAAAGGCTTTCTAGGGCTACTTAATATCTACTTAAGGAGGTATAGAAGACTTAGAGAGTTATCTACGCTATAAATAGAAAAAGGATATAAACTAACTAGCTAATGCCTTTAGTAGTTTAAAACTCCGCTATAGACCTAACGACTAATAGTTGGACGATCAGGTTCGTAAGGTAGATAACTTCTTTAAGATGCTAATAATAGGAGATAATACTAAAGAGTGTATATACTAAATTATTAGCAAGATTAAAAACTAATTACTAAACTAGATTATACTTAATTAGCTTAATAAAGAGCAAATTACTATATAGCTATAGCTGTAACCCTTCCTAAAGAAATGGACTTAAGATCCGTATATTGTATAATATAATAATATAGAGCTATTCTAAAATGGGATATAGCTTAATGTAAGGGTACTTTTAGTCCCTTACTTAGCTGCATCGCCTAGGAGCTCTAAGGAGTAGTTAAGGCCTAGCCGAAGGCTAGGCTTGGCACCTCCTTATAAGCTCCTTAGGCTTACAACCTCCTTCCTCCCCTATTAGTTCGTCTCTCTTAGTACGAGGCTATTGCCTACCCTTATTACCATATCGTCCTCTTTTATTAACTCCCTATATAACTTATGCTTGGCTTGCCTACTCCCTACTATATACCCTAGTAATACTGCCTTACACTTAACCGCTATAACTTCCGCTAGTTTATAAACTTTATAGAAACTTATCCTTAATAGATAAATCCAAAGCCCTTTAAAAATAAGAACGGTAGTATTTATAAAAAGGAGAAGATTGGGTTTATCTAGGCTAAAATTAAGCTAGCAATTTATAATAAAATCAAGCGCGTAGGAGCCCTATTGTGGATTACTATATATACGGATTTTAATTAAGCGGTTCTAAACGATAAAGATATAGTAAGGAATTAGACCTCTTTTAGTAGGAAGCTAGGGGGTTACTAAAAGCGTAAGCACTTTAGTAGTAATATAGGGTAGACCTAATCTTTAAAGAAGCCGTTCTTAAAGAGAACTTTAAAAGGGTTAAAGTTAGGGGCCTTAAGCAATAAAAAAGACTCTTAGGGCTAACCTAATACCTATTTAGCACCTTTATAGGAACACCCTAAAAAGTTAAGAGAAAACTCTAGAGGTAGATCCTATTAAAAAAATAAGTAGGGTAATAACCGCACTAATACTTTAAAAAAGAAAAGCCCTAGTCGTGGACTTTTCTTAGCTATAACTAGGGTAAGATATAAAAGAAAAGACTCTCTATATCGCTATTAAGCTAGAAATAATACTCCCTATAGGTAAAGTGCGTTAGTTCTAAGTACTATATAACAACGGTGCCAAAATTAATCTTATATAATATAATTTAATAAAAGAGTATAAACTTATCCTATTATAAAGGTAGTGGAAACCTATTATAGGCTTCCTAGATAAGTATTAAATTAAACTATATAGTACCTATAAGCTTATAGTATTAGTAGCCGATATATATAACCGCACTAAGGTAGTTGGCCCACAACCCTTCTAGGCGGCTAACTTTATAGGTTATAACCTTATTCTTAAATACCCTTAGCTTATAAAAGTAAATCTTAAAATACGTTTTAAGATAGGAGCCTTTAAATAGTATAATAATAAAGATTTAGAAGGGCGTATATTACTAATAAGCCTAAAGGACATCCTAGAGAATATAGCCCTAGGTAAAATAGTATACGCTTTATACCTAAAGAAGTATTAGATCTAACCCCTATTTAATAATAAGATAGGTATAAAGCCTAGTATAGGTAATAACCCTTCTATAATAAAGACCCTATAGGGAGTTACTAAATAGGTTATATAGATATTATAGGGAGGCGGCGATCTTAAGGATTTTATAAGATACTTTAACCGCTACGGGTTACTCTAGCTTAAGTAATTATAATGGGACTAGCCCAGTTATAGTAGGAATGTCTCGGTAAAACACTCGATAGATAAATTCCAACGCTTTAACTAAATTCTGCCGAATTCTACCAGCTTAATCGACTTCTGCTAAATTCTGCTAGATTAATTAAATTCTACTAAAGTCTATTAAAGACCGCGTGCGTATATATATACGCATCGACTACCAAGCCCCTAACTATTTAATTATATAATTCTCTTATTATTTCCTTCTCTTCTTTACGCAACGTCTTGTTCTTAGCGAGAGCTATATACCCTTAGATTTAGATAGAATTTATATTGTTCCTTTAAATCTTCCCTAAAGTCTTTTCGCGCCCTTATATTACGTTACGTTAAAATAACTACTATTGAAATGGCAAACGAACTTAAACCTACTGCGTTAACTATAGTATAATAGTCTTTTATAGATGCCTTGGCCTAACAGCGAGCAATATTAGAAGCTTAGTACTAGTAATTAATAGGAGCAATCCGCGAAGAACTCCGTAACCTTAAGGTACTTATATTAGAGACCCTAATAGCAATACCTGTAGATAAAATTAAAATAACTATATGCGAACCTAGCCCGTTAAATATAAACCCTAAACTAGTAATAATAGCTTAACCCGTACCTATAACGAACCTAATACCTACTATAAAATCTAAAAAGCTCCTTAATCCTTTAATGTTTAATAGAAATTGAAATAACCTATATCCCTTTATAACTAACCTTTATCTTAAACTTTTAATAAATTATAATTAATACCCTATTAAAGCTAGCAAGATTAGCTATAGAATATCTTATTTAAGTAAAGACGCTATATAAACTATGGACCTATTCTTCTATAATAGCACCTTTATTAATTTTAAAATCTATATCTCTCTATTAGAGCGAATATATAATAACACTAGCCGCAAATATATAGGAATACTAAAAGCGAAATCCGACCTATACTGTCCTATGGGGGTTCCTTTCCGTCTCATCCTGTCCGTACGGTCAAGCTGAGAGTGAGGATCTTATCTGTTATTGATGCAGCGGCGTTACGTCGTGGCTAGAGGGCGCTTTCAAATGCGTTGTCCTTGACGCCGTTAGAATAGCAGAGTTTTCGCGGGTCTTGGCGTGCCAAGAATCGAAAAACTATAAAGACAACTTATCACGAACAGAGGAATGGTTTTAAGAACTACCTGACATCTTCTTACCTAGGCTCTAATCTAGGGCTATAAGCCAGCGCTTGCATTTGCTAGTAGAAGTAATAGGTAAATCTAAGGGGACGACAGGGCACCTCTATACTTGTTCCGCTCTAAGACTGTCTAGCAATGAGGGTATAGGAAGAATCTCAATACCGTTAACCATATTTAGTGACGTTAATCCTCCCTTTCTACGTAGCGGCGTTAACCTTTCTTTAGGTGGCGATGTTAATCTAGAACGGACTAAGAAAGAGCTAGGACGAACCTGTACGCAGTGGCGTTAACCTTTCTCTAGGCGGTAACGTTAATTTAGAACGGACTAAGAAAGAGCGAGGACGAACCTATATAGGTAGACTGGAACGGACTTAGATATAGGTATTGGTTAAGATGGGAGGATAATAAGTTTGGTTAGTAGGCGGCTAAGGGACAATAGCTGCGCGGCGTTGAGTTATTATGGGCCCACGCCTGTAAGACACGGTCGGCCTATTGTTGTAAGAGCGTTATAGGTAACACGAAGCAGCTAGCAACGGCTGTGGGGCGTAGTATATAATGGTAGCGACAGACGACTCTAGGAACCTTACCCCTTTACTAGGCTCTGACTCCTAGTGGACCTGTCTTAGAGGAAGGATTAATACCTTGTTAATAACACTGTTTGTATAGCCTAAAAGGACGGACATGCGTGTTAGTTTATCTAGGTAGGGTAGGCTATAAGGATAGGCTTATAGAGCAAATCAGGTGCACATAGGCAGTGGCTGGTTTTGGCCGGCTGGCTGCTATAGAAGTAGATAGACGTCAAGGGGCGTCTGAAGTGGAAAACTATAGTAGAGGGCCCTGGTAAGAGGGCCTCCGCAACTCTACTTTGTATATAACTCTTATAGCTCTATAATACAAATATATCCTGGCCTATAATGCCCTAAGCTATAAGATAAGTTGCCCACAAACCTATAGATGTACATGAGATCACAATCCGCATAGGCAACGCCGCCGACCGTAAGGAAACCTTAAAGCAAAACAGCTAAGCCCTGGTATATAAACTCTAGGCCGTAGGACCCCTAGACACCTATAGGATACAGGCCGTAAAGAAGCTATAAAGCGGTGACGTTAGGGCGTATGTTATGGATAAAGACGTAAAAGATAGGTTGCTATAAGAAATAGGGTAGACGAAGGTCCTTAGACGCTTTGCTACACTAGCTGTTCCGCTAGTACTAGTAGAGGTCTACGCGGTACCTATAAGCCTCGCTATTTAAGGCCTAGAGGCTAAGTAGATAATAGAAGATATAATAAAGCAGAACTGTACTATAGCGGGACTTATAGTAGAAAGGCTGGCGTAAAAAAGGCTAGAAAGAGTCCGAACGGGATAAAAGGTTAAGTTATTACTTATTATAGGTATATAGTTAGAAAAGTTAGCAAATACGCTATTTAATTGGGGCCTCTTCCTAGGAGGAGACCACTACCTAGTTATAAGGCATGAGATAACGTTTCTAGTAACGCAGTGCTTTAAATGCCAAGGCTTTAACTATATAGCTAAGAGTTACAGGCGAAAAGCTAGATGTGGACGCTGCGCTGGGTAATATAATACTAGTAAATGTATAGGAGACCCACCTAAAAAGTATATTAACTGTAAAGTAGACCATAAGGCATGGAACGGGGCGTGTAGTGTTAAGTGGATATAGTAGGAGAAGGCTGTAGTAATTAGGGCCTATACGCTAACACACTACGCAGGCACCTATAAGGCACTTATAAGCGGACAGCAATTACAATTATAGTACGAGATTACTACTAAGGAGGCCTCACAACGAGCTAAGAAAAGGAAGCTAAAGGAGATAGTTACGCAAGAGAGCTCTATATAGGCAGAGAAAGCCCCCTAAAAGGTCGGCCGGCTATAGACTTTTGATTATTCTAGGAAAGAAATGGGCTAGAGGACCCTCCAATTAACACTCTAAATAGCACTATATGGTAGTATACACGCCCTAATTTAAATCCCAGTAACTTAGGAGCCTTAACTAAATATAGAGTTTAATACAGAGGTGGAAGCAGAAGCCTAGATCCGGAGAGAGGCATCTAGAGGCTCTAAAACTGCGTTGTAAGGAAGTAAACGGACGTTAAAGGGCACCAACTTAGCTAACTTAGAGGCCAGTATGGATCTCTTATATTAAAACACCGGAAAATACTTATAATTATATAATATAACACCAACAATAGTAAAAACGGCGTACTGCTTTACTTTCTACAAAAGGTGGAGTAGGCGGACCCCTAGTTGGATATATTAGCCATCTAGGAGCCGTGGCGGAGGGATTAAGGAAATATAACATATACTACAAAATCCTACCACCTAGTATACGCGGGAGTAGGCAATATAAGGGTCTGCTTCTATATAAATAAGGCTATTAATATAAACAAGTGGGCGCCTATATACTACTTAGCAGACGTATATATAATTAAGCTAGAGGGCTGCGAGAGGACTATCTAGATTTATAATATTTATAACCCCTAATAGACGAATAGCAGTGTCCGTGTATTACCGGAGCTGCTAAGGGCTAAAGGAGAATATATACTGTTAGGTGATTTTAATCTATACCACCCCTTTTGGGGGGGTATAACAGTAATATGCGCGGACAACGCGGTAGATAACCTTATCCGCGCTATAGAGGCAGCTAGCCTAAGCCTAGCTACTAAGGTGGGTATGGAGATATGGGTAAAGGGTATATTAAGGAGCACGCTAGACCTGGTGTTTACCTCCCCCTAAATTACTAATAGGCTACTATAGAGTTAAAGACAAGACCGCTAGTATATAGGGTCCGACTACTTTTTTATTATTATGGAGGTGGACGTAGAGACGCCGGAGGGGCCCCCTTTACTTAGGAGACCGCTATAGAAGAAAGCTAATTGGAAGGTGGTGTAGAGCGAGCTAGAGGGCCGACTTTAGCCCCTATATGGACTCCCGTGCGATATAAGAGATAAACTAAACGCACTAGCGGAGGCTATATACTAGGTAATTGAGAATACTATAGTAAAAACAGTACCTAACGCGCGGCCCTTACCGCAAGCCTTTAAAGCATGGTTAGAGGAATATACAGAAGTAGTAAAGGAAACCCGATAGGCCTTCCAGGCGTGGAAGGTCTCTTAGTTAATGCCCAATTAAATTAACTATAGAGTCGTATAGAATAAGAAGAAAAGGGCAATCTAACGAGAGGCTAATAAGCTATAGAGGAGGACTGTTAAAAAGTTAACAAACAACCCTAAAGGGATGTGGAGGATGGCAAAATGGGCGCGTATAGCGGACGGGAAGCCGAAGGCCCTACTATAGTTTCCTCCTATTAGTAGACTAGGAGAGGAAACCCTACACTATAATAATGAGGAGAAGGCTACTATTTTTGCAGAGCAGTTCTTCCCGCTGCCGGTAGAGGCAGACCTTAGCAATATACTAGGGGTTATATACCCGGAGCCGCGAACAGTAAAGGAAGTAGTTAAGGAGGAGGACATTATTACGGCCTTAAAGGGGCTTGCCCCTAATAAGGCCCTAGGTTTAAAGAAAATTACTAATTAATTTTTTAAGACGTGCGGAGAATAGCTAGCCCTAGTGCTAGCTAAACTCTTTAGTAGCTGTATAGTAATTAGATATTACCTAAAACTGTTTAAAGACTTTATTATAGTAGTTCTCTGGAAACCGTAGAAGCTATTTTATATTACGGTAAAGGCCTACTAGCCGATCGCGCTGCTTAATACTATTGGGAAGCTACTTAAGAGAATAGTAGCTAGCCGACTATCTAAAATTGCAGAGGAGACAGGTATGCTACTGGCTAGTTAGATAGGAGTAAGGCTAGGGCGCTTAATGTAAATAGTACTAGAGCTACTAACCTAATAGGTATATACGGTATGGAGGAGTAACCTAAACCTAGTAGCCTTATTACTTAGCCTTAATATTTCTAGGGCCTTTAACCGAGTCTTTTATAAAAGAATAATCTATAATATGAAGGCCTAAGCCATACCCTACTAGATAGTACAATTTATAAAGTCCTTCCTTAAGGATTAAATAACGAGGCTCTTAATTAGAGGATATATGGTATAAATAATATAAACGAACACCGGTATACCCTAAGGCTTAGTGCTGTTGCTAATCCTATTCCTCTTTTTTGCCTATATACTCCTACTAAAGCTATAAGGGGGAACCACTATAGTATTTGGATTTGTTAACGACTCTAATATACTAACATATAGTAAGACTATAGAGGAAAACTGTAGAACTATAGAAAGGGCGCATAAGGTATGCATAGCGTGGGCACGCCGGCATAGGGTAGTATTTGCCCCCAAAAAGTACTACCTTATCCATTTTATAAGGAGCTATAAGAAGTTTAATATAAAGGCTATAGCTAATATATAGGGCTTTACGGAAGGCCTAGTTAGTAACTTATATATATTAGGGGTATAGGTTAACTTAAAGCTTAAATAGGGACCGTATATTAACATTATTAAGACGAAGGCGATTACTTAAATGGCCGCACTAACCTGGCTTACGGCCTCTATATAGGGCGCCTCCTTTTAAAAGGTGCGGATAATATACTCCGCCGTGGTCCGGCCGGCAATCTTATATAGATATAGTACCTGGTACTCGCCACTAGAGTAGATAAAGCCTAAGGAGATAAGCAAAACTAAGCTGCGTTAGCTGGGTGTAGTATAGAACCTATGCCTCCGTACTATTATAGGGGCGTATAAATTAACGCTAATAATAGTACTGGAGTATAAGACGGGGTTTCCGCCGCTTTAGATGTACTTTAAAAAGCTAGCTATAACCTACGCGGAGAGGATACTAAAAGGACTAGTAAGAGAGCATATTAAAAGGGAGTGCAACACTATACGGGCTATAATAGCCTACTAACTCCGGCCTAGAATAAAGCTACTAATGCGGCCTACTAGACGGGATAAGCTTAAGAGAATAGCGGTCGCTATCTTAGGGATAGATATACGGCTAATAGACTTATCTAAAGCGCAGTATAAGAGAAGTAGAAGGGCTAGGGTATAAGAGGCGTTTAAGGAGCGGTGGAAAAAGGAATAGGAAAAGTACTAGAGCACGCTTACCTACTATACAACGGCCTAGGCCGAGCTATAGAATAAGAAAGTTTTTAAACGCCACGTAAGGCTTATAAAGGTAGAGAGCACAATTAATATACTGCTTAAAACCGAGCATATAGGGTTTAATAGATACCTCTACTACCGAAAAGTACTAGGGCACCTAACTCCGGCCTGCCTATGCGGCCACAGCTAATAATTAACAATATATATAATGGTGTTCTGCCCTAGGCACGCTGCTAGCCAGGCGGAAATGTATTACTATACTGGAATATCCTTATATAAAGAGCTCCTAACCAAGCTAAAGGCTGCTAAGGTAGTTGCGGACTAGTTTATGTAGATAAACCTCTTACTGCACCTTTTAGTTACTAAAGAGCTGGCTAGGGTAAAGAGAGGAGGCTAAGAAGTGCTTTAAGAGGCGGAGGATAGATACTGTAGGGATGGCAGAATATAGCAGAATTTTGCAAATGGTAACCTAGTAGAAGTTGGTAGAACTCTAGTAACCTAGTAGAATTTAGCAGAACTTATTAACCTAGTAGAATTTGGTAGAATTTGGCAACCTAATAGAAGCTAGCAGAATTTTGGCAACCTAATAGAATTTAGTAGAGTTTTAGTAACCTAATAGAATTTAGCAGAGTCTTAATAACCTAACAGAATTTGGTAGAATCTCGGCAACCTAGTAGAATTTAATAGAATTTGGTAACCTGACAGAACTTAGTAGAGGTTAATATCCTAATAGAACTTAATAAAACTTGGCAAGGTATAGAGCTGCATACGTTAACGTAGATATAAATAACGGAACCTTCTACACTACTACCAGCCTTATAGGCTATCGGTCTATGCCCTACCTAGATAACCGGAGCAGCCAGGAACGAAACCTAGGCCCTAACTATACACCCCACCGGACAGACCTAGGAGTACGTATTAAGATGGCTTTTCTATAGCGCCTTAAAGAGACGTCTACTCGTGCTTGGCAGTTACTAATTAGAAGAGAGGCTATATAGGCCGTATAATAAGAGAAGAAGAGGTTTTATCCGGCCTGAGTGGTATAGTTCCCCTCTTATATATATATATATATATATACCCATATAGACCCGCTGTATGGACCCTAATGGGAGCTGTAATAGCGTAATTGAATATTATAATATAATATAACTAGCCGCAAATATATAGCTGTTATTAAACTTAAACCCCTATAATAATGGAACCGAGACTTTACTAGCTTTTTTTCGGAATTTTTAGGCCTTATTAGTAAACTAGATTAAAATAAAGCCGCTAGAGTTACTGCTCTCTGTTAAGCTATTTTGGATAAAATTAGAGTATAGTTAATAGGTAGAGAACTGCTAAAAGACTTACCTAAATTTGCTATAATATATTAATAAATTAATAAAGATCTCTAATATAATAAGTAGACCCGTTTTCTAAAGCTAACTATATCTTATATTTAAAACTCTACGAAACCAATATATACCCTAAAGTGCGATCCGTTTTTAAGACCTAAAAGCCCTATATATAACCCTATAGACCTTAACGCCACTTAATCCTATATACCCTTAGGAACTAATAAATAAAGAACACAAGCTATAAATAGAGAATGTTTTAGATATAGAAAAAAGGGATATATTTAAAGGGATTACTAAACTTACCCTTTTAAAAAGGTCCGCCGTAGCTCCTCTTAGTCCTTAAGTTGCACTTATTCTATAAATTATACTTATTTTATAAATTATACTTAGTCGCTATAAAGTATCTTACCTTTAGTTAATTTAGAAAACGAATCGTCCTAAAGCCAAGTCGCGCTTTAGAATAAGAAGTAGAAGAGTATAAGTGTCTAGGCTCTTCTAGCGCTAATATATAATATAACTCCATTAATATACTTAGCAAAATTTAAATACTTAGAAAATAGAAGGAAGTATAAATCCTTATAGATAGCGGAGCTACTAGTATAGGCTTTATTAATATAAACTACGCGAAAACTTAATAAGCCCTAAGGCCTATAAGGCTTTAATAGTAAGCCTTTAATATACGGCGAACTAACGCACTACGCTTTTATAAAGATATAAATAGGTAAATACCTTAAATACGTTTCCCTATTTATAACACCCTTAAAGCATTATAAGGTAATACTTAGATATAGATAGCTAAAATAACACAACCCTTTAATTAGCTGGGTTAAAGAAATACTAAAATTCTATATAACCTACTGCCGAAGTTATTATTTAAAATACTACTTACCCTATAAATATGTATATAACTATTTAAAGTTAATATAATATAAATTACCCTTGCTATAAACCCCGAACTAGTATAATAAAGTTATAACTACTAATTGTGGTAAAGAATGTAAAGATAATATATTAAAACCCCTTAAAATTTATATAATATAAGCCGCACCCTTTTATTTGTTAGTAAGAAAATAAGACTATAAGATCTTTGCTATAACACTAAAAGATATTAAAAAGGCGTTAGAACTGAAGTAATATATTAACCCCTAACCTTTTATACCTAAAGAATATCACAATCTAATTAATACGTTTAAGAAATAATTTATAAACTAACTACCCTCGCATTAAGATAAGCACGATTTTAAGATAGAACTTAAACCTAGTATAACGCTAAAGTTCGGCCCGTTATATAGTATATTATAAGAAGAGCTGCTAGTAATATAATAATACCTTAAAGAGTACCTAGAGAAAGGATTTATTTGCCCTAATTAATTACTATTTGCCTTATTTATACTATTTATTAAGAAACCTAAAGGAGGCTTAAGGTTCTGTATTAATTATTAAGCCCTAAATATAATTATAATTTAAAACCGATATTTAATTTCTCTGCTTTAAGAAACGCTTAACTACTTAGCGAAAGCATAATACTTTACGAAGCTTAATATAGTCGCTACCTTTAATTAAATTCGTATTCGCGAAGGAGATAAAAAGTATATAGCTTTTTATATACGATGGTGACTTTTTAAATACCTAGTAATGCCGTTTAGTGTAAAGAATAGTCCTGGTATTATTTAGCAATACGTTAATAATATACTTCGCGAATTCCTTAATATATTTGTTACTATATATATTAATAATATTTTAATTTATTTGTCTTTGCTTTCTAAGCATTAGAAGCACGTCTAAATAGTCTTTAAACGCCCGCAAGACGCGGGCTTATAATGCGATATTAAAAAATACAAGTTTTATGCGTCTAAAGTTATATACTTAGGCCTAATTATATCCTATAACGGAATTAAAATAGACCCTAAGAAAATTGCTATAATTGTAAACTAGGAAAGTCCTAGTAGTATATAAGATATTTAAGGATTTCTAGGATTCGTAAATTTCTACTATTAATTTATTAATTACTTCTTAAAAATTGTTTAGCTATTAGTAAATTTAATAAAAAAGAATATAAGATTTAAATAGACTACTAAATATAAATAAGCTTTTAATAATCTAAAATATTATTTTATAACTACTCTAATTCTTACCTACTTTAATTTGGACCTTAAATGTATCGTTAAAATAAACTCGTCTAATTATGCACTAAGAGGAGTGTTATTATAATATAATAAGAACGGCGAGCTGCGCCTAGTAGCCTTTCTCTTCCGGGAACTTACCCCTACTAAATTAAACTATAAAATATATAATAAGGAACTACTTATAATTATTAGATGCTTTAAATAATAGCGTCTAGAACTTAAAGGATTATTATTCCCAATATATATATTAACAGACTATAAAAACCTATAGTACTTTATAACTATAAAGCAATTAATATAGCGCCAAATTCATTAGGCTGAATACCTCTTATAATTTAACTTTAAGATTATATACTAACTTAGTAAACTTAATTAAAAGCCTAACTTATTAATATAATAATTATAGGACTTACCTATAAACGCCTCTAACTGTTGGTTACACAAGGGGATATCACGTAGCTACGGTTCGTAGATAGTATGATGATTGTTCTTCTTAATAATGTCAAAAGCAAAGGATCGTAAGGATCGCGGTGCCTAAGTAGGGGGTTGATTAGTCACCATAAGGATGACTAATTAAAGACACGACGATGACACGTAACTTCTGTCCATATATTCCGACACTGGCAGTTCTTTCTTTATGCGTTAAACTGCTATCCTAAGACACATGACCATATAACCTCTTTTCCATATATTCCTACACTAGCAGTACAGTGCCAGCGACGGGGTTGTATTCTATGGAGCAAAGCTCTACCTAGTCGTGTTTAGGTCGTAGGCTTATCGGCACGATTATTGTCTATGTAGGTAGTAGTACGGTACCAGCGACAAGGTCGTTCGGGTGGCAGTATGATGCCAGCAACGGGGTCGTATTCGTAGGCGTATCGGCACGAATTCTTGTCTGTCCGTAGGCGTATTGGTACGGCAGTTATCTCATTCGTAGGCGTACAGGCACGATTATTTGGTCGGTAGATCGCAGGCGTATTAGCGCGATCAGTATCGTAATAGCAGGCATAGCGGCGCTATCAGTTTGTCGATGGTATATGGCAGTACGGTGCGGTACTTATAGTCGTTGTCATATGGCAGTGCGGTGCCAGTGTAGTATAGGGTCGGTTCCGTAGGCATATTAGTTGCAACAGTTACCAGGTTTATAGCTGCCGTAGATACTAGCAGTTCTTTCTTTATGCTTATAGCGTTGCCGGCGTAACTGTATTAGTCTAACTGCTCCCCTCCTATATTACTCTCTTTTCACCTATCCCTCCACTCGTACCCACAGGCGATTCATATCCCGGATTTTCACGGTACCCTCCACGAGAACTTCCTATCTAAATTACGCTGGTAGCTACCTCTGTAGCTACCTTGGGAACTACAGGAGTCTTAGAATCCCCCTCCACGCTAAATCTTCTAAAGCTTGTTAAATATTTGTGGAGGAATAGATGACTGTTGCTACTAATTAAAGATACTGTTTGCAGATCTGGGTTGTTACGGAAGTTACTGCGGAAGTCGCTGCGGAGGTTGTTGCGGAGATTGCTGCGGAAGTTCTTGTCGCGGAGGTTCTTGCGGAGGTTATTAGTGGGTTAAGGTATCGTTCACAGATCTGGCTTGTTGTGCCGGTTGTCCAAGCGCGGTAAGGGTTAGGGGAGACGTCTCAGCGCTTAAGTAGGACGGAGCTTGCGCGGACGGGGCTTGTGCGGACGGAGCTTATCCAGACAGAGCTTATACGGACGGAGCTTGTGCGGACAGAGCTTGTGCGGACGGAGCTTAAGGCACAGATTAAGACACGGCAGCCTGAGGAACTTAAGGTGTTGCTTATGGCTGTCCGTTATTGGGATTCCCTCAAGAGCTAGACTTCTTTATAGCGCGTAGTTAGTGCTCAATCTCTTATGGAGGTTGGTGCGGAGGGTTTTATAGAGGTTGTTGCGGAGACTCTTGCGGAGATTCTTGCGGAGATTCTTACGGAGGTTACTGCAGAGGTTCTTACGGAGGTTGCTGCAGAGGTTACTTCGGAGCTTGTTGCGGAGCTTAATGCGGAGCTTATTACAGAGCTTAAGGCACGGGTTAAGATACGGCAGCTTAAGGAACTTAAGGTGTTTAATGCCCTAAGGTTGTCTATGGAGGTTCTTGCGGAGGTTCTTCCAGAAGTTCTTGCGGACGTTACTACGGACGTTATAGTTGCTGCGGAGGCTGCTACGGACGTTACTGCTAGGCAGGAGGAGGACCAAGTGGGAGATTAGCGTTCTGGGGGTTTTAATACAAATTAAAGTTGCCTTCTAAAGAATATCAGTTAGTTCTTAGCTTCCGTAGTTAACGCATAATCTCAGCTTCCGTCTATACTGGTTCTTCTATACCAATAATAACGGCCTAAATATTACTAGCAATTAAGTTACCGTTCTTGGCAACGTATACCCCGTTCCTACAGAGGAAGTCTCAAAAATCCCAAATAATACTAGCGTTACTGAGTGCCCAGGTGTCGGCGGTCCATCCCACGAAATCTTCCCTAAAATATTCCCACAGCTATAAATCGGCGCAGTGTCTACTTCGGTAGAATATAATACGGTGTAGGAGAAAGCCGTTAACTTATTTTGCCGTACAAGTTGTTATGTTAATGGTAAATTCGTCCCAATTTTTATTAATAAGTTTCGCGTATAAAGCTACCCCTGGTGGTAAAGAGTCTTCCCAGTCGTTTAAGATAGGCGTAGCCATGTTTTCGGAGGGAGGGAAGTGTTATTAGTATAGGGATTGTCGTTTGGTACGCGTTCGTTGTTTGGTACGCGTTTATAACGTATATTTGCAATTATGGGGCTCAGGACCAGTTCTGGCCTTAAATCGCGAAGACTTATAACGCGTGTTGTTCTATATAATGGACGCAAGAATCTGTAATCTTAGAAAGGCTCAGGACCAGTTCTAGCCTTTAGATCCTTAGATTTGTGGAAGAGTTCTATTTAAGGTTTAGGACCAGTTCTAATCTTAAAAGATAGCTTCCTTTAGCACGAGTAGCACTGGTATAGTGGCTTGTCTCTTCTTAGTGATACCTAGCTGTTCTATAGTATAACAGTGAAGTTAACCACTAATCAGTGTTGGTTACACAAGGGGATATCACGTAGCTACGGTTCGTAGATAGTATGATAATTGTTCTTCTTAATAATATCGAAAGCAAAGGATCGTAAGGATCGCGGTGCCTAAGTAGGGGGTTGATTAGTCACCATAAGGATAACTAATTAAAGACACGACGATGATACGTAACTTCTATCTATATATTCCGACACTAATAAATAGATTATAAATTAATTATAAATTCTACTGCCCCCTAAACGCTTTAAGAAACTATACCCTATATTTTTAAATACGGAGCTTAATAGGAATAAATTGGAAATTAATAAGTGGGATATAAAAATTAATAAATTAATAGAGTATAAATATAAGAATAACTCCTAAATAGTAAATATAATAAAAGCGATTTAAATAGGGAAATGGCAATATAAGGATATTACACTCGCTAAATGCAAAATCTATAATAATTGGTTATACTATTAATAGAAGATAGTAGTCCTAAGTTCTAAACCCTTACGATTTAAGATACTTGAATTTATATATAATTCCCCTATAGTAGGGCACCTTAGCCGTATAAAGACCTATAAAATTATTTAATAAGTATATTACTAGCCTATAATATACGACTATATATAAAAATAATAATAATAATAATTTATTGCTTAACGTCCGATTCGGATCCCTATTGGGCCTACGCGGACTACTCCTTATATACATGTAGGGAGAAAACTCTATTTGAGAAAACCCCGTAATCTATCTCCCTGCCTTTTGGGACTCGCCTATAGGGCGCCTGCGAGGCGCCTGCGAGTCACCTGTGGTGCTCTTACTACCTTACTTTTTAACCTCTTTAGGAACCACTGCTGCCGTAACAAGCCTACGGACGCGCTAGTATCGTAAACTTTACTCTACTACTATAGAGTCATTAGGGGGCACCCGTTGCTTGCCTCCCTGCCTTTTATTACTATTTCCTTTATAACCTAGAACTAGTTTAGTATATTTTAGCTAATAAGCCACTAGGTAACCGCCTTAAGGCCTTTTTATATTAAGAGTAGTGTCTTATAGTTCTCTATGCTAGCTACTAAAAGTATTACTTCTTAGTTAGTATATAAGGGGCATAGCAGTATTACGTGCTTTAGTGTCTGTTTTAGCTAGCTATATTCGTATCTTGGGCTACCTACTAGGATACCTACCTAGTAGAGCCAGTCTTTTAGTCCTATTACTCCTATTCTTAAGAGTATTGCCATTATATTTTCTGCCTTTGTTAGGCCTTCTTAGAGCCCTAGAGTATTTACCCCCTATAGCGTTAACTATGCTACGGCTTAGGTTCTTCTTACCTTAGTTAACCTCTATACCTTTAACTCCTATACGCCTCTCTAGCGTTAGTCTAGCTAGTATTGCATTATAGTAGTTGGTTTCCCGGCGTTCTTTTATACTTTACTTTAGCTCTTTTCTCTCTCTTACTGTTATTCTTACTGGCCTCTTACGCGTCTCCCTTCCTCCTTTATATAGGCCTGGGCCCTAAAGCAGCACTATTTTTCTTTTATTTTCTTTACCTATTTCTCTAATATATTTTCCCTACTTTAGGGTTATTAGTTTGTTCTCCTATAAGGCGCCCTAGGGTCCCTCTATAGTTTATTTAGGCGTATCT
>Ga0307515_10005563_pt1 | contig 25499 bp, 16 predicted proteins | sample 17_EM_MG_FD_194513 | JGI IMG/M metagenome (GOLD analysis project Ga0307515, IMG submission 194513) | Populus trichocarpa ectomycorrhiza microbial communities from riparian zone in the Pacific Northwest, United States - 17_EM | ecosystem: Host-associated > Plants > Roots > Unclassified | place... | reverse complement strand
TAAATTTTTTCCTGACGAAAACGCCTGCAAACTCCTAAGCCAATTAGAATAGCGCCCTAACTCCTGCTAACTCCTGCTAACTCCTAGACCAATTAGAACAGCGCACTAATATCAGCCTCCTACGCACCCCTGTTACCTAATAAAATCTTCTATAGAGCGTCTAAGAGATTATAGGCGTCGCTTTAGTGAGAATTGAATGTTTTAGATCGCGCATTTTAACTTTAACTGGCTCTACCACGGCCCAACTAACAGTTATTAATACTTTGTTCGATGCATTTTAATCTTAAGATAATAATCTTTAATTCTATATATATAAAAGCTAATTATAATATAGTTAAAGCTATAAGATACATTGTGCAAAACCTTGACCGCATTTTGGATTTGAATTTTTACACCACCTATAAACCGTTCCTCCTATTACTACCTACACCACAACCATATTACGTCTACTTTTATTACTAGCTAAGTCCTATTACCTTTTACGAACTCCTACGAACTTCTGCGAACTCTTAGGCCAATTAGATCGCTTATATACAGGCCTTAAGGCGCGTCTAGCGTTGCTCCTCTATATATACCACCTATTACCAATTAAAGCACAGCCAATTTGTATTCTTTTTTAACTCCTATAAACTCCTGCAAACTCCTGCAAACTCCTGTAAACTCCTAAGCCAATTAGATGCCTAAACAAAATCGTAATTATAGGAAGAAATGGTATAAGGGTTAGCGGAAGATAGGGGTAGATAGGGTAGAAGTTCGTCTATGCCCAACACTATAACTAGATCGTATTATAGCAATCAGTTTAATAGACCTAGAAGAATTACTATCCATTATTAAGGAAGCTTGGCGTAAGGAAAATGTTCTTTTATAGATAGCTGTTTTAAAAGCATGTCTTAAACAAATACTCCAGTATATAAACCTAGGAGGTTACCTTTAAACCCCTTATTTTAAATAGATACGCACTTTAAGACGTCTAATATTTAGTTTTAGTAATACACTTCTTATCGCACGCATGGGTTTTAGAAAGAGTTTTATTTTTTATACTTTTTTAATCTTAACGGGTAAAATTACTATCTAGTTAATTCTACTAAGTAAGCTCGGTGACGAACAGTTAGATAATATTTAGAAGCATAATAATTCTAATCCGTGCCTTATTACTGCTAAGAGTAGGAGCCTAGATAGGGCCCTAATTAAAAAAAGTAAAGGATAGTGTGTATATATACATACTTCTTAGTCCTAAGCAGGCCTCGTTAAAGTCTTTCTAAAATACGTTAAAGAGCCTAGAACTACAGGCTAGGATTAGACTTGTTGCAATTAATAAGTATTATCTAGTAAAGTAATGGGAATTATTCTAACCGGTATTTACGATATTAGGCGAGCTACGGACAATACTTTATTAGGACGTAGTTTAGTTTAGTTATACTACTACACTTAATAAGGAGGCAGAACAACTAGTTCTTAATAGCGCCGGTTTTTACTTTATAGGTGACCGCATGTACCAGACTAAGGTTATTAGGACTTCTATAAATTGCCCTAATGTCTTAATTTACGTACTGCCGCTTAGTAAAGGTAAAGTGGATTTATAGAACGCACTATACTTCCTATTAGACGCGTATATAGATTTAAATACCGCAGTCCTAGAGTAAATACTAAAGACGATTGTCTTTATAGATGGTTGTCGGTCCGTTTAGAAAGCAGCGGTATACTTCTAAAGAGCACTCCTTGTAAAGACTTTAACCTTTATATCTAACAAACAGTATACTACTAATGCCAATAATAAAGCCTATTGCGTTACTAATATGGTCTAGGTATATACTATATATATTTAAGAGTATAATCGTACTACTCGATATAAAGAGTTTAAGAAATTCTTATTGTTTATAAGGATTATAGTAGCAACAACCTCTCTTAGTATAGGTGTTAATGTCCTAGATATTAAACTGGCAGTGCTTTAGAAGTTTTTAATTATAAAGACTCTTAAAGATCTATAGCAGCGTCTTAGTTATAGTGGACAGGGCTACGGTTAGACTAGTAAAGGTTATATATTTTTGCCGTATTGGGCCTTTAATACGGAAGGTGTTAATAGACCAGAAATTAAATAGCTATAGTTATAACTAGATATACCTTAGAAGACTACTTATAGGCTATATTAGAACCAACTACTAGCTAATTAAGTAATAGCATGTAGTTAACTAGCCAACGGCTATACGCCTAGCGACGTAAGTAACACGGAAAGTATTTCCTCTTAGATATTAGCTTTAAGCTAGGCTCCTACTCCTGTTAATAAAGCTATAATAACTAGATTTTAGAGTAAGGCAGAGATATCTTATTGCGCTAGGCTATTAGCTATATAGATAGAAATAATTAACGGTATATGCTATTAAAAGGCCTTTCTAACTTACCTTAGGGAGGATAGTTTACTACTATAAGTTTAGGTTACCCGCGTACCGCCAGATTAATATTACAGTTATTATAATCCGGCACTACTTTTAACTCTTACTTAGGCTCCGGATATCCCTTAACTAATTACTTAACTAAGAAGTAGTACGCGAGCTTACTTTGCCCTAACTCTTATTAATAAATAGGCAACTACGCGGGTAGAAGTATTATATAGCAGTATATATAGGCGCATCCCTATGCCGTTATCTGCGTATATAAATACAATATACCGCTAGCAGCTTATATATACGTATAAACTAGGACCAGACTTTTAGGACACGCTAACCTTTAATTACCTTTATACTAAAGCTCCTCTATTTTAGATATAGCCTTATAGAGAGAAATTTAGGCAATTATTAGTAGAGCAACTTTAGTACTTTATTAAGGAGGTAGACAATTTATATACTAAGATAAAAGATATAAGATATATAAGAAAATAATAATAGTAGCTATAGGAGCTACAAGGCTAGCATAGTTAGAAATCTCGTACTAGTGCATCTAATTACGCCGTAACTATTTATAAAAGGGACGATACTCTTACCATATAGGTTACAAGATAAGAGGTGTTTAGAGTTGCACAGTTATATATAATTAAGACAGCCAGAGTAAATAAGCGTACGTTATTAGATATAGCGAGAGTTAATATACTATTGTTAACCTTATAACTAGAAGAATGGGTTAATAGAGTTATTAGTACGCTAGTATTGCCATTACTAACCTTACCTATTCTACCTAATGGTGTACCGGAAGGTATTTAGCGTATTATAAAACAGCTTAAATAAGCTCGCACTTTAGAAGTAAACGTTGCCAGGTATAGCCCTAATAGTAGCTGGTTAAATATTTAGTAGCTAGTTATTAATATATTAGATATATAGAAAAGCGCTACTCCTAGTTAAAAAAGATAAAGGTAGAGGCGTAAAAGTATAGAGCCTACTACCCTATTAATATGTTAATTGCCATTAGTAGAGAGAGATTTAAATACTGATAAAATACTAACCTTTACACCTATTTTAAAGAGAGGGCGTGTAAGGTAAGCGACTCTAAAAGGTTTAGAGAACTTTCGTATTAATATATAGGATGTTTAATTGGCCTAGGAGTTTATAGGAGTTTATAGGAGTTCGTAGAAGATAGTACGTTGTTTTAATTAGCCTAGGAGTTTATAGTAGTTTAGAAGATTAAGAATATTAAAGTAAATATAAATTAAAATTCTAATTTCGTTTAATAATATCTTTAACTACTTTAAAATTATTCTTTATATTTACACCTATTAACCGTCTCCTATTAAAGCTTTTAAAATGTCTCCTCCTGCTCTCTGGGTGCGTACGTATCCCCCTAACGTCCTCCTTAATAAGGAGAGAATACTACGGGCTGCGGCCCTCCTTTATTATCGCTAACTTCGGTCTAGCAGAATTTGGGCTAAGATATGGTTAGTATTAGAACTTTAACTATTTAACTATAAGATATAACTAACTGGTTTTAATAGGCGCCCTCACCCTTGCCCTTGCCGCCGCCCTCACCTCCCCACAGCAGTAGCAGCAGTAATAGTAGTAGTAGTAACAGCAACAGCAGCAATAGCAATAGCAGCACCGCCGCCGCCAGTAGCCGCCGCCGCCGCTACCGATGACGATGACGACGACGACGACAATAAAAATGAATGGTTTAGTAGTTAGGAGTTTAGAGAGAAGCTATAAGTATTAATAGCTGTATAGTATATACTTAGCTTATATATATTTATAGACCACTACTACCATTACTATTACCGGCCCCGGCTTTAGCCCCTACTCCTACTCCTACTCCCACCCCGGCCCTCGCTCCTACCCTAGCCCTCCCCCTATTACTAACCCTCCCGCCACCGGCCCTTACTGCCGCCGGGTTTGCCCTTACCTAGCGCGCTAACCCTATTCGCCTGCTATGGGCTTAGGCCCCCCGCGGCAAGGCAACTACTATATATACCCCCACTACCTAAGGCAAATAGTGGTCGCAGTTGGCGGTAGGGTTAGCGGTTATAGGGCCGAATAAGCGGAGAGACTGGGGCTATATCGGCCGGATAATAGAGACGGAGTTAGGGGTAGAGTTAGTAGGTAGTAAGCGATACACTACCTACTAAGCCTTAGGTAAGGAGTATTGGGTATACTCTAAAAAGGGTATATAGTAGGTAAGCAGGCCTAGGAATACCTACGCTCGCTGCCAAGTAGCGGCCCGTTCCGGTGGGTGCAGCCTCTTAAAGTATAAGCATAAGGACCCTAAGGATCCTTTACCCCTACCTCCTAGCCCAAGGTCTTTGGCGGCGTATAAGCCATCTAGTGGTCCACCACTAGGTCCTAGCAGTAGTAGTATTACGGTATAAGGGGGAGGGGGGGGAAGAGAGGGGGGGTTGGCGTTGCTTTCTAGCACTCCGGTGCGCTAAAGTGGCGGCTTTTATAGCATATTCTTTATGGGTAAGCTTTAATCCGGCTACGTTAATCTAAGGGGTAAAACCCAGATAATAATACTATCTGGTATAGGCTAAACCGTAAAGCATCCTTTATAGGCAAGCTTTAATCCGGCTATATTAATCTAAGGGGTAATCCTAGATAACGGCACTATCTAGTATAGGCCTAACTATAAGGCGTTATAGAAGCCCCAGAGTTGCCTAGTAAGTAGTATAGGTAAATAGTAATTAAATACAGTTGCTAGGTTTTGTTATTACCTTATATATAAAAGTTTATATAAAAGTTCATGCTAAAGGTCGTGTAAAAGGTCGTATATAGGTTCGTGCATAAGTTTATATAGATTAGTTAGCCTAGTTAAACAAAAACATAGGCCTAAAAGTTTATAGGAGTTTGCAAAAGTTTAAGGATTAGGTAAATTTAACCTAAGGGAGCTATTACGGGTATACTAGTTTAGAGTATTAATAAATATAGGCATTTACTTAGTCTAGGAGTTTATAGGAGTTTATAGGAGTTTATAAGAGTTTATAGAAGTTTATAAGAGTTTAGAGATTAGTTAGCTACCCTAATTCCTATAAGGTTAATTATGTTAATTATTATAGGGTCAATTATTAGATTAATAACCCTATCTAACCCCTCCCTAACCTAGTTGGTATAATCTTCTATATTAGCAAATCTATTAAGATTATCTAGGGTATTAGAGGGGTATAACCCCCTAAGCGTATCTAATTGTTAAACGTGCTACTAGTTAAACTAATTAACCTTATCTATTAGCACCTTAATGCCTTCTTATAAGATATTATAAGAATTAAAAAACTTCCTACTAGCCAATTATTTAGCACTTTATGGTTTAGCTAGATCTAAAGTAAAGAGGGTATAAGCGAGCAAAAACATATCTAGTAGTATAGTAGCAGTAGTATAAGTCCTAGGTATATACTCGCCAAATATAGCCTCTACTCTTTTACGTAATACCCTAACCTAAGTATTAGATAGATATACTCGGTTAAATATAATATCTATATTATAGGTTAAGTTCTTATAACACTTTATCTTAATCTTATAGCTACTATTAAGATACTTAAGCCCAAGGTCAATTGCTTTATATATAATAACCCTACTAAGCTAGTTAATAAGCCTAGAGGATAGTATTGCATGCTGTAATTTAGGAGTATTTACTAAGGAGAGATTCCATTAATAGAATAATATCTCGCGGCTATAGTTAAGCTGGGACGCGCCAAAAAAGTAGATAATAAGAGGGTTAACAAAGTGCCTTAGTATACCTATATTAGTATATTTAAGAGCATACCGAATAGTTAGAAATAGCTTAACCTTTTAAAGTATACAATATATTATCCGGAATTTAATATCGTTATATAGTTACTTATTAGAGCTATTACTATTCTATACATCTAATATAAAGGCAGCTAGACGGACGTCTTTAATAAGTTCTAAAAATTAATCTAGTATAAGAGAACTAATAGCGTTAGTAACGTAGTCTATTCACTTAAAGAAGTCTCTACTAGAGGTAATAAGGTAGCCCTTACGTTATATTACTGCATAGAATAATATAACTACATATACTGTAAAGCCCTACGCAACAATTAGTTCTATTAGGTAATATTTAGCATTCTCCCAACTACACTAACTGCGACCCTATATAGTAGTATTAGCTTATAAGCAATAATAAGCCTCCTTTTTAGAAATAATAGGTGCCCAATGCGTACGGATAATAGTATTTAGTAAGTTTATCTAAATATAAAACTATATAGGTATACTAAGAAGCCAATCCTATTAGTTATATAGTTGGTAAGCCTAGGTTTACTCGTTTTTAACAGCCCTAATATAGATTACTGTAAGTTAGTCTCTATAAACAAGCCAGAGTTAATTACAGAAGTTATTATAGATAGCTTTAGCTTTAATAAGGTCTTCTGGTGTATATAAACTAAGCTAGTCTAAATATATACTTTTATAAACGCTATATATACCTTTAATAGTACCCTTATTCTTAAATATAGCGCCAAATTATTAGAACGTAGTCTTATTTATAGGAAGACAATATATACTTAGCATTTTAAGATAGCAATTACTATCTCTAAATATAGTATTAACGCCATCTATATAAATTTTCTTAAGTGTATCTAATATAAGGCTTCGTGTAATATTTACCCTAATTCTATTATCTTCACTAGATATACTAAAGGTATTTAGTATATCTTTAAGCCTAAGTAGTATTATTAGATCGTGCATGCCTTAATATAAACCTAAAGGTAGTAGCTTAGGGCAAAGAACAATAGCCGCCGTTATTATTGCCCGTATAGTAGCTGTATAGCCTATAACCTTATTACATTTTTTATCCTTAAAATTAACATTATTATAGATAATTACTACCTGCTTACTAAATACTTAATGCTAAAGCTATCTTTAAGGAAGTTAGCTAATTAGCCTAGAAGTTTATAGGAGTTTATAGGAGTTAGGTACTATACCTCTGCCTCCTTAGTAACTTTTACTATTAACTAACTAGCCTAATAATAACTATAATATATTCCAAGCCCTAATAGAGTCTTAAGTACTCGCCGCTTTATACTAAAGCCTATTAAATAGATATCTAGTATTAAAGAGAGGAAGCTAGATTACTTTTTGGCCCAAGAATAATATACTATACTAGTAATAGTAAACAATCGCCTAAATAACATATTAGACTAAGGTATAGCGTTATAACTAGCTTAGTAGGTACGCTAATTACTTATAAGTTTTAAAAGAATAGCGTACTATATTAGAGTAACCTCCTAGATAATTTTAAAGGCTAGCTTAAAGTCTAGTGTCTCTAGGTCTGTAGTATAATTAAATTAACTAAAGTATAGCTAATAGATAAAATTATTAAGTTCTATAGTAAAAGAATCTGCTAGAGAAGGACACTAGCAAATATCCCTTATGCGTAGATTATCTATAGCACGCATTAGTACACGCTATCGCTATTATAGTTAGGTATATTAGAGGTGCTAAATTATAACCACTTTACCCTTTTTTACCCTAGCCTAAATAAGTATAAAGGTTTAAAAACTCTATTAAACGCGGCGGAGTATATTAGCCACCTATTATAGCTTAAATTGCATAAACTACCGTTCCTTAGAGCTTATATTATACCAACCGTAAGTAGGAGAAGGTTTATTAGAGGAAGGCTAAAGAGCCTTAATAGCGTTGCTATTAAGCTTATTATTAAGGTAGTCTATATTACTATTAGAATATTTATCTAGGTATCCGTTAGGGTGTCCGTTAGGAGGTAAAAAAGGGCTAAAAGGGGCGTTAGATAAAGGACTTTATAAATCTTTAAATAGGGGCATATATATTAGGCTGGCGACGTCTATTATTTCTTAATTAAATAAAGCAAGTAAATAGCTTTTAATTAATTCCAATTACAACTATTTTAGAGTTAATTTAGGGTATAAGATATAGCGGTGTAATAGAAGAGTTATTACCTAATAAGAAATATTAAGTTCTTATATAAAGGGCGCCCATAAGCTCTTAGACCCTTAGGAAGAAATTCCTTTTAATATAATCTAATTAGTCTAGGAGTTTGTAGGATTCTATAGGACTAGGGTAAGGTAATCTTATTGGCTCAGGAGTTCGCAGGACTCCACAAGCGCAGCACTAGCCCTTAGCGCCACGCCGTGGCGCAATTTCTTCCCGGGGGTCTGATATATGAGATAACTCACAGTGGCTAAGACGTTATGGTAGACCCACCCTTTAGCGTGGTAAGACCGACCTCTCCCCGCCGTGTGATGCGCCATAGCCGGAGGCTTTTCTTCAGCTCATGTGGAAATGAGCGACTTTTCATTAACAAGGGATACACACGACTCGACAGAACGTACCCCTTCCTCTGACTCGATCTAAAACGCCACAGTAACACAGCTACTCAGAGGTAAAGCCAAAATTTTACCAGAAAGGTGTTTGTTTCAGTTTGCGAGAAGGTCCATGCGGAGGTGCGAGAAAGACGCAAACAAGCATCCTCCCCTCCTCAACTTCAGCCGCACCAACAAAGCACCATTGAAATCTTGAACAATATGTATTCTCATATCCACCCCCAGATCCCAACTGGGGTTCGGCTTTCCAATAGGCATTACAACTTCCTATGTTCAAAAAGTCCAAAAAAATAAGGAATCAGAGAGTAGAAGATCCGCTATCATCACGGAGTAATAGATCCATCATCTTATCAACAGCCCGCTGAAGCCCTCACACCGCTCTCATCGATTCATACAATCACCTGCTCCCTTCCGCCGATGTTGGCGTCAACATCGCCGCACCTGTACTCACGCTCCTTTTACTCCACCCCCAAAACCCGCCGCCACCACCACCTCCACTCGACACCGGCTGCGGCGACGGCGTAACCGCGACCCTACTCGAAAAAAACCCACCACCGCCGCTTCCCCCGCTCTCACTCGGACTCGTCTTGTGCCCCGGGCTGCCCCCCGCGCTCGGCGTCATGACCCCCAGCATCCTCCGCATACCCTCAAACCGCGCCTTCAGCTCCTCAAGCTCCTGCCGCGCAACCGCCTCCGCCGTCTTCGCATTCACCAGCTCGAGCAGCAACGCCTCGCTGTCCGCGGGGGCATGATTCTCCGTCGCCAGCACCGCCTGCGTCGCCAGACTAGACGAGCGCTTCGCGAACTGCTGCTGCTTGACCGATCCCGATCTGCAGAGCTTGAACTCGCGCAGCCCTGTCGCCGTGCTGACGGAGCTGGCCGCCGTGTCCGCCGTGTCGGAGCGGCTGAGGCTGGGCGGCGTCTCCGGAGAGTTATCGGCAGACCACTGCAGGGAGGGCTTGCGGGCGTTTTGGCGGAGTTCCTGGATCGTCTTCTCCAGCCGCTGCTTCTCGACGTACGATTCTTGCAGCCGGTGCCGCGTCTCGCGGATCGTATCCTGGGCGGAGGAGAGCTCGGTGTCGCGCTCCGTTAGTTGGCGCGAGAGGGCTTGCGAGCGGGTTGTTTCAAGGTGCAGCTGCTCCTTTGAGCGCGCGAGGGAGTCGCGGAGGAACTCTTTGGTTTCAAAGCTGGATGATTTGCGGTTGTGCAGCTGCTGCGGCGCGAACCGCATATCTAAAGTGTCCACCATCTCTAGAACATCGTCTGGGAGTGCGAGTTTAGAGGATGCGGCGTCGGCCATGAGAGAAGCGATTGGTGTTGTTTGACGACGGGCATCACGGCTGGTACTACTACTTGATGTGTCGGTAGATTTGATACGATCAACCAATGAGCGGACGACGCGGTGATCTTCGCGTCGTTCCTCTCGCTCCTTCTGTAATTCTGCGGCAAGGGCTGATTGTTCACGCTGCATTTGGCTGATTGCAGTCAGGAGGTCTTCGATTTGGCTATGTAAGTCTTTGTCTTTATTTGACACGGGCATTCTGAGGGCAGAGGCCATCGACTCCGTGTTCGATTTGATGGAGAAAGCGTCGGCAGACGACTCTCTTGATACGCTTGTTATTTCGGTCAAGGCTGTGCTGGCGATGCTCGTCGTGCTCTCCGATCCAGCTTCTATTGAATTCAAAGTGGATGCAAGACTCTGTTTAGACGGTGTCCTCCGCAGAAAACTGACAGGTCTTGAAGGGGCAGATAGTCCAGGGCTAAGCGAGGCAGACTTCGTGGTTGAGTTGGATGGAGCCCATAGCCGGCCAAGGAACGACGAAGCAGTCCTCTGTACACCAGGGAAAAAGCTAGTCCCCGCTCCACTATCATCCTTTTGGGCTTCCTTAAAGCTAGCTTCCAAACTTTGGAGGCTATCTCTTGTCACAACACTAGTAAAACTGACAAAATCGTTGACAAGCTCATCCGCAGACTTTGCGTTCCGTCCGTAGGGATCCCATAATGCCCGTGACAAAAGGAGCTGCATTACCTCTTCGAACTCGTTCGACGCCAAGATCTTCTTCTCGTTTCGCCGCATGATGGAAAGTGCCACACGCATGATAGTCTCGGATGCACCCTCAGCGAATATAACATCGTAAATCCGGAAAAGCATTGGCAATGGACAAGTAACCGCAAAAAATGACAAGAACCACTGGGACAAGTATGCGGCTTCCACTTGAAGGGAGTCAAGATGAGCGGCCAGCTTCGGCATATGTTGATGTAACAATCGTTGAAACTGATAGATCCGGAGGTGTAGCCCGGAAAGATCGGGCAGGAAGCATGATCGTAAATCGTAGTCTTCCATGAGCCTACAGGATAATTAGTTGTATCCATCATAAATCAAGTTTTGGGAGCATACCGGACAAGAACGCAAAAAGCTTCCTTATCGCCCATCTGCATTAGAAGCGGTCCCACTAGAAAGCCCAGCCCCTGACAATACCCAATCTTATGGTCATATAGACTGAAGCATTTCAATACCCGTCCCATCATCTTCTGTCCTTCACCGTCTGAATCCCTGAACATTTCAACGCCCGGAAAACTTCGTCCAATATCTTTACTGATTATATTTTCGTACGGACTTGACTCCCCACACAGCTTCTCGTACTGGTCCTCAATTAAACGATCGCGAGCGCCTGTCATACTCTGCCAGACTACACCGCGCAACGGAGCCGGTATTCCACCTCTTATCTTATTCAGTGTTAGAGTCGGAAGGCGCTGCACGGTCTGTGGGTAATCCCTGACTAGAGCTGCCCAGAATTCGAGCTCAGTCATCGGCGGGGGAGAAGGTAGGAGGGAAAATCGGACGGAAGAGGGGTCTTCTTCTTCGACTAGTCGCTTGAGTTGGTGTATTGACGGTGGACGTGATTGACTCCTAGTTCGGGCTTTCAGCCCCGATTTTGGGTCTGTTGCAAGGGCATTATTTTCTTGCTCTAGACGAGCGAGAAGTAAAGCCATCGACTACATATATTAGTTGAGGAGTTCAATACAAGTGTGTTATAAAACATTATACCTCATCGGACCCTTCTTCTCGGGGTTCCTGTTCCTCTGTCTTCTCCAACTCTTCCCAGTCCACCTGGGCGCTTCGTTCAGAGCTGTTGCTGTTGCTCCTCGGTCGGTCCGGCGTGGTAGGCGTCTGGATGTGGAGTTCCCCGGATGAAGACACAGAGGGGCCATCGAAATCAACTACCGAGTTACTCTCTTCACCCTCACCTTGGAATTCCTGCTCTCTATTTAATCCTCGCACAATATCCAGCGATGATGGTCGAGATGATATCCTATTCTCCACAATAGTTATCTCTGCTTGCGGAAACGTTGTGGTGGCATCCTCTTCCCTCTCTGTTGTCTGGCCCGCATCAGACTCTGATAGACTGACTGTTACCATCGAGTCCGTTGGGAGAGGTTGACTGTCGACATGTGTTCGTGGAGATCGTCTGACCGCATCTGCGGCCGTATGCTCGTTTTCCACATTTTCGATAGCCATGGTAGTTGCACCTATGGCAATAGCATCTGGAGGGTGCGTTCCAGAATAGAATGTGGCGGTATTCGACGAGTGAGGCTTGACAGCTGTAAGAAACGCTCGCCCTTCTTGTTAGGATTTCTACAACGGGAAAAGACTCTTCAGATCCTGTTTCAGGTGCAAACGATACTGCGGCGTTGGTGTTTCAAAGGAGTGTAAAGCCTTGGAGATGCCGCGTGACACGCGCCGAACGAGTGAGGCACGCTTTCACCAAAAAGCAGAATATCAATGAGTGACTAAACATCAAAACAATACACAGGGAGTCGTGTATGAGCTTGAGGGGGCGGTGGTGGGAGGAGAGGCCGACAAGCAGTTGAGTTTAGCTTATCAACTTCAGGAGGCCCTGTAGCCCTTGGCGCAATTCTGCATTCAGGCAAGGATCACCAATCGACCCGCGCAATCAACCGCGTTACCCTTTTGTCCACACTCTCATAGGAGAGAAGGAGATGTGCTAAATTTCTTTGATGTTTCCTTGAAACACGACTATTTCGTGTAGTCTTCGTGGACAGGGTGAAACTTCAAGCTAGGCTGCATGCAGCTGCAGGCCCCGATGTCGTACCTGCCAAGGCTGTTAGAACTGTTCCCAAACACTCCAAGCACTCCAACGTCGCCAACTCACCCTGGGCGCTTCGAACGATTAGTACCCTCATTGTGATTCGTAAACTCTACGTCTGCTTTAAGCTGTAGAGCCAAGGCGTTCCAAGATGAGTCTCTGTCCCCAGACAATGACGGCACCTTGGATACTTCGGACTCCAACCTATACCATTTGCTAAATTTCAAGAAACGACGGTCCTAATGCATAGGCAGCGCCTTTTCAAGAGACTAGCATGTCAGTTTAAACGCTAACGCATACTCTTCTCTTTTCTCATTCGAGCTTCGTAAACACCTCTTACGGCTTGTTGTCGACTTGATGACGATTGAATAAGTCCAGCCATCAATTCCGACTAGTTGAATGAAAGCTCGTCTTAATATTTATAACCAATTTTTAAGCTCTTCCAGCATCATGCAGCTGAAAGACACAATCCCATGCAAAAATTTGCATCTTTGCTATTTATATTTCTCTACTCGCGTCCGGCGTCAAAAATTGCTCGTCGCTAACTAAATTGAAGCTCTAATTAACCATAAATTGGCCTAAATTTCTATAGGTATTTCGTTCTCGGTGACCTTGCATTGAGCCAGCTACATTAACCTTTTAACAAGAACTTCCGAGGCTATTTCTAGTGATCCGCTTACTCACCACCGCACACGCGCGACTTAGGGCCCACATAACATCGCGAAAGTTCATGTTCATTTAGAAATTATTCAGAAGCTATGTGCGACACTCAGTCAGCTAATATATCGCGTCCTAAGTAAAATCTTACCGCCGTTTTCGCCACGCGCCTAAGCCTTCGCCATGCAATGTAAGCTCCTTGCAGGATTGGGGGCGGGACCTCGGGAGATGCCTTGCTAATGCTGCAGGTAAGATAAAGCTGAGATGCATATTGTGGGGATCGTGATACTTTGGGTCAACCACACCAGGAAAAGAGAAACGTTGACAACCCTCCACACAAAATTTTGGTGCTTTGCCTAATAGAGTCACACTTACTAAATTAATTGAGGTGAGTTTTCTCTTTCCGTTTCTCCGTTTCTAAGTTAACCTCCGGTTCTACAAGTGGGAACGAATGCTATTTCCAGGCCCCTAGCGTTTCCTTCGTCAGCATAACATCGATAGTCCCAAACGCCACGTCGCGGTCAGACTCGATCTCGCCTCCAGAAAGTCTAGAGACTAGAAATAGAGAAATCTGGATCTACATTCGAATGCCTATAAAATGGAGAAGGCACCCAGGCATTCCAAGCATCTCTAAGCAAATAGGACAGCCATAACAGCTCAGCTCGCTCAAGAAAAACTCTCACATCCGCTTTCCAAGCTTCTTTAAGAAAAATCTTGAAATCCATCCTATCACGCCAAAAATGAAGCTCAGTATCGCTATCATCATCGCAGCGCTTGCCGCTCTTACTCATGCCGCTCCAGCTGCTGATCCGGCTCCATCGCTCTCCCAGAGGGCTTCGCACCCATCACTCGCGATGAAATTCTGAGACGATTGGCTGAGCCAGCGGATTCCCTTCAGAAACGCACTATATAAGGGGTACGTCTTTAACACTGTTTCCAGTGCCACCATCATAGAACCAGTCTAGTTAAAATCACTTCTACAAGCAGATCTTCTTCTGCACCGGATCAAAGTAGAGCGGAACCTGCGGGTACAAGATCTAACCTGTCTGCTATACCGATGACTGCAGTACTGCATCTGGAATTGCCGCGTACTGTGTCATCCTCACCTCGCTGTGGCTTCGCAACCTTGGTTCCTTCGGCCCGATTCCGGCGCTACAGTGCTTATTTCTAAATACGTAATAGCCTTAACCAATTTAACCATTGAAACAGATCGGATGCTAACCAGGTTTTCCGCCTTATAGCAACGGTGACCGCAATGAAGCTGTTGGCAGCATCAGCTATCCAGGTTCTGGTGACTTCTTCAACTATGAGGACTGGTTGGGATCTCAGATCACGAGCTTTTTGGTTGACGCTAACTAAGACGCGCAACCAACATTCCACCCCGCTGGCGCCCTCAAACTCCGTTTGCTTTCGCGTTCCCTCAAAAATGAAATCATTTCATTAGGAGATGACGAAGCAGAAATGGTGACGTACGCGTTCTCGTAGTAGTCTGCCATGTTTGAAGACTCGATCTCCCAGTCGCTTTCACTGTTTTATATTATACAGAGCGAATCTATCCGCTGGATTTGGAGCCTGCGGGAAACTTGGATAGCATCTTGAAATGTCTTCGGCAAGTCTTTCCAATCGATACCATTTTTCGTATCCTCGATTATTTCTTTGGTCGTCTAGAGAGGTTAGTGATCGCTCCAGCAATAAGACAGGCCGGTGTATTTGCCGTAAGCAATATTAGGCTCTACTAGTTTAATCTTATCTGGGTCGTGGAGTCTAATGCTCAATGCCCGTCTAGGAAAAGCCGTATGGAGAGGCCGCTTGCATTTATGGTGCGACTGATCATTTTGCTTGATAAATTGAAAGCATTCCTCTGAGTCTGAATGCGAAGAATAGTTTTGAAGATTGCCGAGTAATGGAAGAACGGCAGTTTTTGCGTCTGTCATACTCATTAACGACTATGTTGATGAAAATCCCGTAAATCATAATAGTATGGCAATGTACTTGAAGGCATGTAAAAGTGAAACGCTGCTATGAGTCGAAATGCTCTTAGGCTTTGCTTTGAATTTATGCCTGCAGCTTTCACATTTATAGCGCAACCCTATCGTACGTGAAACTAGAGCGTTAGCATCGGACGGACGATATGGATATCCGGTGCAAAGTGCAAGACCACCTTGCACAGCAAGTTGCAGAAGTTGAAGCCAGCCAGTGATGCCTCGAGGGCTTTCGAAAAGGCACACCGAAGGACGAGCTCCGTGGCTTGGGGCCGGCCATGCATCGGCGTACTCTGAGGATGTTCAAGGGTTAAGATTGTTACAGATGTTGCAAGTCATTATTGGATTGTTGATGTAGAGGATGATTTGGCTAGGCGGAAGCGCTAAGTGTCAATGCTACTAGAATGATACCTAGACAAGTGTGTTAAAGCGAGTGCGACTCATGTGAGACTTAAAGAGACTATATAATAGCATCAAATGCCGTAGTTAATATCTTAATCGTGGTACAGACGAGATATCATCAGGGGTGAATGTTGTGAATTTTGCGTGTCTCGTCGTGGCAGAAGCAGCATAATCGTCGTGGACTCACAGAGTGCGACTCAACCGTTCGTCTTATTTCGGAATATTCTTAGCTTACGCCTGGATTTATATGGGGGCTTAGAACAACCCGCCAAAGGTTAAAAACTAGGGCCTCGATATATAAATAACAGCATAGCCTACCCAGGGCCCTAAACTCCTGAGTAGCATAGACTTTTATATGCCATTTAAATCCATATTACTACCTATATCTAGATCCTACTATTTATAATAAGCCCAACGCATGCATTATAGATACATACTATGGCCCTAGGAGCTTATGCATAGAGCGGGAGAACGTTTCGGTTTGTGCGGGGGCGGCAGAACCAGGCCTACACCGTGGGCGTAGACACCGATAAATCCTTCAGAGAAAAGGGCCTAAACCGGGGGAGGTGGTGCACCTGGAGTAACTTCATAATGCATAAATCATTGTACCTTTACTATATATATTATTTAATAAACGGTAATCATTTTCAGCTACGTATCAAGAACTTGTGGCAAGGACCTGAAATTCTATCTCCCTCGTATTATTATTTTTTCATTGATAACTCTGTTGATTGAAGAGGGCTCTAGAAGCTCTCTATATACATAAGGCAGGTCCAGGCAATGGAAACAAATATCTTAGGCAACTGAGACAAAATAGGTAACAGAAACGGGTGGTGAGACATAGGGTACTAGGCATCAAAGACAGTAGTAAGACGGTGGTAAAGAAATCCGATTCAGGTCAACATTAAGTAATGAGTAAAAAGTAATGAAACCTTGCAGCAGTATTCGCTGAATCTATAATTGGGTATGAAAGGAAAACGGGTAACAAAAATAGTATAATACTCGCAGCCGTCTCGGGAGTCTAAATGTTTGACAGTTAAAATAGCCTCCCCCAGCTATAAGGGTGATCGAAGTTTTTTAGAATGTCAATATTATCGAGGCTCTCTTGTCTTACGCTGTCAAGATTAAATGAACATACACCTATCATTGGCTTTACTAATTTCTAATAAAGACTAAATGATAAATGACAGCATATTGTCGAACAAGACATAAGAGTGGTCAACCACCGCTGAATGGCGTCTAGGCTCCACAATCAGAGCCCACAAACCGCGAAGCACAACCGCACCCATAACCACAGTCCACTTTCTCTTATCGAACCGGAAACAAGATAATTTCTTAGCCTGGATAAATCTCGTCCGTCGAAACCGCCTCAAAGAATAAGATCAACTGTACGGTAATAAAACGTCTCACTTATATGGGCGCCTTACGCACGAGGACAAGCTTCGTTCTCTGCGCGATCCTGCACACTCTAACCCCCTTCATCTAAACATCTTTACCCCACGCCTGCAATCTAGTTTATCCCCTACCAAATATCCAGGACTACCGCTAATGGAACCATAGTACGTGCCGCATTTTCTCAATACAGCGAACGCTGCATTTATGACTGAAAGAATTTCACAGCAAAAGACGGATCTATAATATCTCCGTTGATCTGTCTGCTGTTATGTCGGGCAGTTATGCCTTCATAGTGTTTTCTTACTAACACATTACTGAAACTTCCGCCAATATTTCCGTTCAGTTGGTAAGAATTGTCAACTGAGCAGACATTTGAATAAGTAGTAAGAGACCGCTTGTTGGGGAATCCGATATGTTGATTTTGTTCAAGCGGAATGATTGTTGAGCTGCGGATCCCCGAGCTATGGGTTGGAATGCTATAGGTGGATCCATTGCTTGCATCAAAATGGGTTTCGAAGTTGGCTAAAGCCTGAGGTTCCGGAGCTCTCGACAGCAGACCAGAGCTGCCTCCCTCTCCACAAGGAGCCCTATTTGATATATTGCCATGAGAAACTTGCATAGAAGCCAAGTTTTCAGTCACGTCCGCTATCTGATCCTGGATTTTGGCTATCTCAGATAAAATATCAGGAAAATTCTGAAGTGCCTTGTCGATCTGGTCGACTTTCCTTCTGACTATCGGCAATTCTTCAGCCGTTCCATTGCGAATCTCCAATAAAAAGGCGCCATACGTGCTGACGATGCACAGGGTCAAGGTGGACTTCTTGTCATTCAGGGAAGCAAAGCCTTTATGCATTTCACGCTCATGGTAATTGTTGAAAACTGCCTTCAGATACATCGTCTTCGATTTCCGCCCTGACCCAGAAACAATTCCATCGAGTATTCTCTGCAGTCTCTTAGCTTCCACAAGGATATTGTCCAGCTGATTCTCAACGCTAGGTGTGTGAAAAGTCTCGGTGGCTTTCACGAGCTGGGCGGTTTCGATCAACTGTTGGACTTGCTCTAATTGTCGGCGATAACGGTTCGACTTTCCATGCACTAGTCTGTAGATATCGTGAAGTGACGCAATAATCATGACGCAGTAATCGGTGAGCTGTGATGCGCTGGCAAGAACTCCAAGAACCTCGAGACCAGACATTTTCTGAGCCGCTGCTTTCGGAGATAACCTCGTCTCTGTCAGGTGGACAAAGTAAAAAATAAAAAAAGCTCTTGCAGGTAATAGACTTCTGGGCATCAAAGAAGGACAGGGGCTAGCATATTCTTGATAAAGTTGACCGAGCTTTTGCTGAACTAAGAAACTGCTGCCGAAGTTGGATGCGCCTTTCAATTTGTCCTTCTAACTCGAATCACCGATGGGTTGCGATAAAGGCCCAATATACTGTATCAGACGAAGAAACAAGGCAAATAATTCATCCAATCTCGCACAGCATCAAGCAAGATGCAACTAGACTATGTGGTGACACATGGCCGGGCGAAGATCAAAATCCTTGAAGGCTTTTAAGGCAAACACCAACAAAGTTGAACGTGGCAAGGCAACGGGTCAGCCATGGCCAAAGCCTGCATGATTTTGACGATTGAGTGTAATAATCCGTTGGGTTGGGAATTAGGGGGCAGTCTAGGGTTCGGCTCCGCGCACGGGCCGCCTTGCCTATTCAGAGATTTAATAGTTTGTACTGCCGTTATACTCGCGTGTAACTCATTATCCTGCATGACGCCTTATTGGTCGCTGAGTAATAGCAATACTTTAAACTCTCGCAATGAAAATAGACATAATGGGGCTTGGTTATTTCTGATGGACAGGGCTCGTGAGTACTGATGATCGAACCACCCAATTTGTAATCATTTTGTTGCTGCACGTTTTTGCCTGAAAACGCCACAAACGTATGAAAGGCACACCTTACCTCTGTGACATAGAAGACCCGGCATGACGTCTTGTAGACAGCCAAAACGGTGTATGATTTTTTTAAAAAAAAGGGGTTTTTTTTTTTTAAAAGGCACACCCGGAGCTCACCGATGGACACCGATAGTCGCGCGAGGCAAACAAGCCCGAACTACCACAACGTCGTGGAAGATTGCAATAGGAGAAGCTGCAAGATCGCGGGAACACAGATATGCCAGCGCGATACGCTATCGCGATACCGAGCCCGGTTGCCTTCTTGAAAAGGACGAGCTGGGGTAACCCATGGTAAATATGACCCTTAACAATGATGAGGCTCGAAAAGGTGCGTGGTAAGTGATAGATTAAATAGATAGATTGGAAATTCGGAAACCGTCAGTAAACCCAAAGCACCTTCATCAGATTAACAGATATCTACCTATAGCAGAAGTTGAAATGAGCTCAAGCTCACCGTCGAACAAGCTTCAGAAGAAGAGCGGGAAGCCTCAACCGGTGAGCCTGCCCCACTCCGAAGGTCCCCTGGTCCTATAGCATCCGCCCCTCAGGGCAGATTTCGCCTAGCGTTCAACCTTGGTACTCTGTACCTTCTCAAATCGAAAGCTACCCGTCACGACTCCGTTCTTGTGCATCAAAAGTCAAGGCGATTTTCATACCTGAATGCAGCTTCTTTTACTTCCTTGTTGCCGTTATCTATTTGCAGAAAATGGAATGCGCCTTGCTCCTATAGATTCCTTCGCTAACAATTCTGTTTCAAGGCTGCCATGAATACGGGCTCTGCAAGAACGGCTCCACCAAGCTCCTCCAGTGCGACAACCGACAGGCCCCAACCTCGGAGCACGACGGACAAGCCCCAACAAACCCAACCCAGTCCGCAAGCGGGCCAAGCCAATAACGATAAGCAAGTGTGGACAGGATGTGAATCTCATGGTGAATCGGACCTCCACAACGGGAATAATATCTACGGGACCGTAGATGGTACGATTTCTGGCACACAGACCTTCTCCGGAACAAAATCCTTTGACAATAGCAAGACTCACAACGGCAATAATATTGGGCTAAAAGCCCCAAATTATCACGGCAAACCTCCCCCCCAGCAATTCTTCCAGCCACCTTCCTAGACGTAAACGAATGTTAGTTTCTGCTCTTAGTGCACGTGGTATATCACATGCATTGATATGTCGCTGGGAGACACTTCGGAGATGCTATTTCCATTGCAGTGTTAACATTTCAGACCAATGGAGATTTGTGTCGCCAACAAGGCTGAGAAGCTCGAGAACAGTGACGGAAATGTCTGGGCATATAGCGAAAATGTGCTGCAACCACACATGGCGTGTACATTACAAGAGGTGATTGCCCTGTAAACAGTTAATACAAGACGGTTTTTTATTTTCACAGCAAGTGATAATTTTTGGAACGTGCCGACTAGAGCGCACAAGAGCAAGACAGGCCTTCAACATCTGTATTATGATTAATAGAGCCTCAGGTCTATACCGTATGACCGAATTCTACCTACAGCCGCAGATCCTGATGTACTACAATGCACAAAAAGCGCTTATATTGAGCGGTGAAGGCCTGAGAAGTTGTTGAGCCAGACGTGCCTATTTAGCTAAAGAAGGCGACGAGGCTAAAAATAGGCCTATTAACTAGAATCCTATCATATATTTATAAGGGCGTCGTGATGCCCTCTCGCCCTACACATTCAGCCGTCTTCCATCTTTGTGCCAGGCGACCATGAGGGTGCTCCTAACACTCACTTTATATGTCGAGACCTGTCCGATAATATGCGCGATATCGAGAGTTCAATTTTAAATAAGATCAAACTTGGTATTCGCAGATATGACCGCGGGTAAAGGTGAGGGATTCATAACAGTATATTAAAGAGGTGTAGAAAGAGATAACGTATAAAGTTCTAACGTTCTTATTCAGTGAACCACCCATTCTATGATCCAACACCGGAATAAATACGGATAAACAGCGTCTATAGCATCACCAACCTCTCCGGTGCATCGGCGACAGGTCATCTGCACCGGGAATGGTGCCTCGTTCCCACTTCTAGCTACATCAGGAACATGGCCGCCGAAACAACCATTTACGGTAAGAGTTCTCTAAACTTCGAGCCTCGAGGCCGATCACGACGCGAACCTAAATAGCAGCAAGCACAACAACAACAACTTGCAACTATCATCGTCGCCCTCGCCGTCATCGTCCGGGCGTGGCCTAAATCGCTCTCGAGGTATTTGAGTATGCCCGTCAGGCCAGACTTGGTGCTGCCGAGTTTGCGGAACAGGTACGCGTTGCCAAGATGGGTATTGCGGAGGTCGTTGTTGGTAGGATAAGCCTGGCGGGGGTGGAGGGTGCATATGAGGTTCAAATGGTCTGGAGGGGGAGTAGTGGTTGGCCATCGGACGAAATTGCTGGCCTGGTACACCCAAGCAGGTACTACACACGAAAACATTTGTGATATTATACGTGCTGCTGACGTGGTTGGTGCCATGTCTCCCGTCGATCCTACAGCTGGCACCGGCGCTCGAGCGGTAGAAGAAGTCGGAATTGTTGTGTGTATTGTTTCCATTGTGGACGCGGGAGTTCCCATGGGCACTCACACCAGACCAACTGTGGGGAGGGTTGTGGGAATACGACCCTGCGTACGGTAAAGAGGAAAAGTGAGCCATTTTTTAGTTTAAGCTAACAAGCTTTCAATAAGCAAATGAACACTTCAAAAATTAAAGAGAACAACGAAGGGGAATATCAACAATTTGGAGACAAACGATGTTGTCCAGCCCCAAGGTGGCTGGATGGAACACGAATGAGATGCTGCACGATGTTTCATTTTGTAAATATATTATGAGGACAGGCACACCGGTTGCACAGCAATACTTCAGGCTACCACGTATAAAACATGACTTCGGAGTCCCTCAGGCTTGAAGGCAGAGTTGGAGTAGTTATGTAAGAGTCTCTGCTGCTAAACCATACTCGACTTCTCTTTGGCAAATCCTGTTCGAACTATTCAAGACCAGAATTTCCACCAGAAGTGTAAATCTCAATATGGGTGCAGAGGTCCGTACTTAGAGGTCCGATGCCCCTGTTTTAATTATGCTAACCATGGCGTAGATATCTTCACTGTTAACAGACCCAGCGGACGAGCCCGAGAACACTTGCCAGGTTTACCGCGATAGAAGAGGTTTTCTAGTCTATATAGGTCCCTCGATGTCAGCAGGTACGCGGTGGTTGGAAGAAATATCAGTGACGGGAACGTTAAAGGCTACCTTGACCTCACTGACTCTTGGAAGGATACGATGAAAACACAAGATACACACACTTTCGTGGAATACCAATATACTCTGCACCTGAGAACACGCAATTCCTATGGGTGGAAAATGCAGCTTTCGATAATGGAAAGATGTTTAATGGTAACGTTGGACTTCAAGGCGAAGCAGGTTTCAGTTGCTGGTGGATGAGAAACACAGTTTCGAATCAGGCTCGGATGCACAATGGTAACGCGAGAGACACGTTGTTCTTCTGGGCCTAGGTGCCTAATTCTAGATATAGAGTAGTCAGCAAATATTACTGGGAAATAACTCTTCTTTGAGCTTTCCTCCTCGTGCACAGTTGGACCTTCAGAAACATGCAGTTTAAAGACTGAAAGGAGAAGTGAAGGAAAGAGAGATAGCAACTTGTTTCGGCCACAGGCAGCTCTTATCACGTCAAATGGGGCTGAGACGGTCGGAAGTAGCCGGACTTACCATATTGGCACTAGTAAATTCACCTAGCAAGGCTCAGCGCAGCCTTGTGGGAGTGGCCACACCGGTCACGTATTATACAATGGATTAAAGTGTTGAAAGCTGTTTGTATAGATATGCAAAGGATACTAATATAAATTTTCTTGCTCTGGTTCTCAGTGTTGGCAATTTTCAAGTCTAGGTCAGATCATTACTGCACATTTCGTTCAGCCTCAAGTGAATATCCTAAACAGCAAGACAGCCGTACAAGGCACCGACCCATACCAGTACTGTCTCTGATTTCTAATATGCCGTAATTTTTTTTCCCTCAGGTTTGAAAGTTTGATACGCGTCTATCAAACTCCACTTTGCTTTTTTGGAAGATAACAGACACGCAGAGGATAATTTGTACCTGGCAATAGTAGTGTAGAAACATATACAGGCTTGGGATGGGACACAAGAATCGAGCAAAGCACTGACTGACACTAAAATGGTTCACAGTGCGGATCATTCAGGCCTGGGTATCCATTGCAGTGTTGTCCCGGGTGTAATACGGTCATACGAGGACCCGACTCAAATCTTCCTTTGTGTGATTTGAATAGGAGTAACATAGTAAGAGTCGAGATCTTTTCGTTGAAAATCATCCGGTTAATACGAACAATGTGATCGAAAGGACAAAGACGTAGTCCTTGTCTCTCTTCATAGCGTTGGTCTTAATTAATGTTCCCCTTGACTTTGTTAACAATGTTTTCATATTCCTTTCCAATCACTAAGGCCTAGTAAACATAGTAGTTCACCACAATAAAATTCATGTTCACTTGTGGGGATTAAACTAGATACCGTTATACATGTTCTAAGAGTGAAAGGATTGTATCCCACTCTCGCTAAGATGTAGGAGAAAGTGAAACTTTGCGGCGGGACTTGAAAGTCTTGGGAGAGTAGGTGAATTTTCGAGCATCGGAGGTTTAATATCTTGCAAAACATAAGTTTTCTTGCAAACATCAACATTACTCCCGTAATCTGACATTCCTCTCACAACGTACTCAGTCCCCCACTTGACATAAACACGTCCTTTAAAAGAAAGCTCCCCCAGTTACTTCGACTTTACTGGACCCCCTGAAGTGGTAGCTTTCGCTGTTAATAGTTTGACACGTCTTTGGTATTAGATTTTTCCACTCTCAACAACGCGTCCACCTAAACGCACCTCGTAATCCGTGTCTAGTTCAGAAATGCCTCACACTCCTAAAGCCGCACGGGGCTCACAGACTCCACCCAGAAAGCCAGTCAAGCCGCGAGATCCAGCTAAGAAATCGACACCAATCCCCATAGCTAGTCTCCATCTCAACTCACAAAATACGGCGAATAGTAGCGCTCGACCTACACCGAACTCAAATAAGCGGCGCGCAACCAGAAAGCTTCATACTACACTGATCCAATCTCGCACTGGTGAGGATGACGATGTATCTAAGGGTTCTACTGAGGCCTCCGTTGGCAACAAGCGCAAGCGTACTCCTGATAACGCCTCAGCCACATCAAGGTCGGCCTGGCCCAAGGCCAAGCAGCCAGCCGCTGAGCATTCAGCCTCCACGGACTCCACGTTAAGCGGCGAGGAAGACGAACCTCTCTTCATTGTCTTAGACGAAGAAGATACTCTGGTTGGCGAGGAATCTGCCATTGGCAATGAAATTACCCTTATCGACCCGGAAGGCAATGAACAAGCTGGAGACGAAACCCCTGATAGGGGTAAGAGCAAATCCCCCAAGATCCAACCAAAGCGGGTGAGACATTAATAAACCGCTCACGCACCATCCTTCCACCAGAAGGTCCAATGGGCTGCACGTGCTGAGATTCAATTCGACACTGACTACTTCGATCTAGAGAAGTATTAGGTCTGGTTCGTGCTTGGACGTTTTGTGAAGGGCCGGGATGGTAGATATTATGATCAGCAGGAAATGCTCGTCATGAAGGTCATGGACATCTCTAAAGACCGGAAGACAGGCAAGCCGAAAATGATTCCAGTCTCTATTAAGCTCCATCCGCCCAAGAACTGAGACGACAAGCAGACCATTCACCGGCCGAGTATTGACCGCTCCCAGAAGCTTCGTCGCATCACAGAGACCCGTCAACGAGAGAGGAAGACTCCTTATGAGCAGGAAGAGCGAGAGTTCATCGCCAGTCAGATGAGACAAGAGAAAAAGCCTTCTATAAAGCTCTTAACAGCCAACTTCAACCAGAAGTTTCAGGGAAAGCCCGTCGGAAACTATCATAAGCCTCGTGAAGAACGGACTAAGGCCTTAATCTCTATCGAGTATAGTCGTAATAGGCACTCGTATAACGCTGGCCTCCCGCGCTTCGTAGACGCCCATAGTGGCGGGTTTGCAGGGGGATGGGTGTGGGGTGATGCCGGTGCGGGTGTAAGTTGGAGATGTGAAAGCGAACGGAGATGGGAGGAGTAGTCAGACCCAACCTAATGGCAAAGACTTCAAGGCCTGAAGTACCGGCTCCAACGATTCAGGGAGTCGATAGAAGGGCTTTAATGTATCAACTACGGGAGCC
>Ga0307515_10005562_pt1 | contig 25500 bp, 3 predicted proteins | sample 17_EM_MG_FD_194513 | JGI IMG/M metagenome (GOLD analysis project Ga0307515, IMG submission 194513) | Populus trichocarpa ectomycorrhiza microbial communities from riparian zone in the Pacific Northwest, United States - 17_EM | ecosystem: Host-associated > Plants > Roots > Unclassified | place... | reverse complement strand
TGTGGACAAGATGAGACGGAAAGGAACCCCCATAGGACCGTATGGGTCGGATCTCGATTTTAGTGTTCCCTCCTAGGGAGATAATTAAGTGCCCGTTATACGCAAGTAGGGTTACCCCTAGTTACTCCTTTATTAACTAGAAAAGAGTATTACTTAAAGCCACTTAACTAAGTTAGAGTTACGCTAACTATACCATTATTTTAGCTACTTATCCATTTATTAATTACTTAGGGTTCTTTAGTAAATAGGCTATAAAGTTAAGGTTAAGGCAATTAAGTATCTTATAAAGTACTGCTATTACTACTAAATAAATCAGAAGTCCCCTAGCCGGTTTAAGTTTACCCTTAAAGATAACTACAACTTTAACTTCTATATTATTATCAATGTTATATATCTTAGCGGCAAGCTAGTACTCTAAGTTATCAACTTCTTAACCTCCTTCTAAGCTGTAAAATTCTTAAAGGATATATTAGCTAGAAACGTATATATTATATTATAATATTTAATTACGCTATTACGGCTCCCGTTAGGGTCTATATAGCGGGTTTATATAGGTATATATATATACATATATAAGAGGGAAACCGTACTACTAGGGCCGGATAAAACCTCTCCTTCTCTTATTATACGGCCTATATGGCTTATTATGCGGCCTATATAGCCTCTCTTCTAATTAGTAACTGCTAAGCACGAGTAGATGTCTCTTTAAGGCGCTATAAAAAAGCCATCTTAATGCGTACTCCTGGGTCTATCTGGTGGGGTGTATAGCTAGGGCCTAGGTTCCGTTCCTAGCTGCTCCGGTTATCTAAGTAGGGCGTAGGCCGGTAGCCTATAAGGCTAGTAGTGATATAAAAGGCTCTGTTATTTATATCTATGTTAACGTATATAGCTCTATACCTTGCCAAGTTTTATTAAGTTCTGTTAGGATATTAACCTTTACTAAATTCTACTAGGTTACTAGATTCTGTTAAATTCTGCTAAGTTGCCAAAGTTCTGCCAACTTTTGTTAGGTTATTAGATTCTGCTAAATTGCTAAAATTCTACCAAATTCTATTAGGTTGCTAAAACTCTACCAAATTCTATTAGGTTGCTAAAACTCTACTAAATTCTATTAGGTTGCTAAAACTCTACTAAATTCTATTAGGTTGCTAAAATTCTGCTAACTTCTATTAGGTTGCTAAATTCTACTAAATTTTACTAGGTTAATAAGTTCTGCTAAATTCTACTAGGTTGCTAGAGTTCTACTAACTTCTGCTAGGTTACCATCTACAAAATTCTACTATATTCTACTATCCCTGCAGTATTTATCCTTTGCCTCTTAAAGTACTTCCTAGCCTCCTCTCTTTACCCTAGCCAGCTCTTTAGCAAATAAAAGGTGTAGTAAGAGGTTTGTCTGTATAACCTAGTCCGCAACTACCTTAGTAGTCTTTAGCTTAGTTAGGAGCTCTTTATATAAGGATATTCTAGTATAGTAATATATTTCTACCCGGCTAGTAGCGTATCTAGGATAGAACACCACTATATATATTATTGATTATTAGCTGTGGCCGTATGGGTAGGCCGGGGTTAGGTGCCCTAGTACTTTTTAGTAGTAGAGGTATCTGTTAAGCCCTATATACTTAGTTCTAAGCAGCGTATTAATTATGCTCTCTACCTTTATAAGCCTTACATAGTGTTTAAAGACTTCCTTATTCTATAGCTCGGCCTAGGCCGTTATATAGTAGGTAAGCGTGCTCTAATACTTTTCCTATTCCCTTTTCTACCGCTCCTTAAACACCTTTTATACCCTAGCCCTTCTACTTCTTTTATACTGTGCTTTAGATAAGTCTATTAGCCGTATATCTATCCCTAAGATAATAGCCGCTATCCTTTTAAGCTTATCCCGTCTAGTGGGCCGCATTAATAGCTTTATTCTAGGCCGGAGTTAGTAGGCTATTATAGCCCGTATAGTATTACACTCCCTCTTAATATACTCTCTTGCTAGTCCTTCCCGTGTCCTCTTCGCGTAGGCTATAGCTAGCTCTTTAAGGTATATTTAAAGTGGCGGAAACCCCGTCTCGTGCTCTAGTACTACTATTAGCGTTAATTTATACGCCCCCGTAATAGTACAGAGGTATAGGTTTTGTGCTACACCTAGCTAGCGTAGCTTGGTTTTACTTATCTCCTTAGGCTTTATCTACTCTAGTAGCGAGTACTAGATACTATATCCGTATAAGATTACCAACCGGACTATAGCGGAGTATATTATCCGCGCCTTTTAGAAGGAGGCGCCCTATATAGAGGCCGTGAGCCGGGTTAGTGTGGCTATTTAGATAATTACCTTTATCTTAACAATGTTAATGTACGGTCCCTATTTAAGCTTTAAGTTAACTTATACCCCTAATATATATAGGTTACTAACTAGGCCTTCCGTAAAGCTATATATATTAGCTGTAGCCTTTATATTAAACTTCTTATGGCTCATAAAATGGATAAGGTAGTACTTTTTAGGGGTAAACACTACCCTATACCGGCGTACCCACGCCGTATATACCTTATGCGCCCTTTTTATAGTTCTATAGTTTTCCTCTATAGTCTTACTATACGTTAGTATATTAGAGTTATTAATAAATCTAAATACCGTAGTGGTTCCCCCTTATAGCTCTAGTAGGAGTATATAGGCAAAAAAGAGAAATAGGATTAGCGATAGCGCTAAGCCTTAGGGTATACCGGTGTTCGTTTATATTATTTATACTATATATCCTCTAATTAAGAGCCTCGTTATTTAATCCTTAAGGAAGGACTTTATAAATTATACTATCTAGTAGGGTATAGCTTGGGCCTTTATATTATAGATTATTCTTTTATAGGAGACTTAGTTAAAGGCCTTAGAAATATTAAGGCTAAGTAATAAGGCTACTAGGTTTAGGTTACTCCTCCACACCGTATATACCTATTAGGTTAGTAGCTCCAGTGCTGTCTATATTAAGCGCCCCGGTCTTACTCCTATTTAACTAGCCAATAGTATACCTATCTTCTCTATAATTTTAGACAGTTAGCTAGCTACTATTCTCTTAAGTAGCTTCCCAATGGTGTTAAGTAGCGCGATTAGCCGGTAGGCCTTTACTATAGTGTAGGATAGTTTCTATAGTTTTTGGAGGACTACTATAATAGAGTCTTTAAACGGTTTTAGGTAATATCTAATTGCTATATAGCTGCTAAAGAGTTTAGCCAGCACTAGGGCTAGCTGCTCTCCGTATATCTTAAGGAATTAGTTAGTAATCTTCTTTAGACCTAGGGCCTTATTAGGGGTAAGCCCCTTTAGGGCCGTAATAATGTTCTCCTCCTTAACTACTTCCTTTATTGTTCGCGGCTCTAGGTATATAAACCCTAGTATATTACTAAGGTCCGCCTCTACCGGCAGTAGAAAGAACTACTCTATAAGGATAGTAGCCTTCTCCTTATTATTATAGTGTAGGGTCTCCTCTTCTAGTCTACTAATAGGAGGAAACTATAGTAGGGCCTTCGGCTTCCCGTCTGCTATACGCGCCTATTTTACTATCCTCTACATCCCTTTAGGGTTGTTTATTAGCTTTTTAACAGTCCTCCTCTATAACTTATTAGCCTCTTATTAGATTGCCCTTTTCTTCTTATTTTATATAACTCTATAGTTAATCTAGTTAGGTACTAATTAAGATACCTTTTACGCCCAGAAGGCCTGTTGGGTTTCCTTTATTACTTCTATATATTCCTCTAACTATGCTTTAGAGGCTTACGGTAAGGGCTACGCATTAAGTACTGTTTTTACTATAGTGTTCTTAATTACTTAGTATATGGCCTCCGCTAGTGCGTTTAGTTTATCTCTTATATTGCATAGGAGTCTATATAGGGACTAGAGTTAACCCTTTAGCTTACTTTACACCACCTTCTAATTAGCCTTCTTCTATAGCGGTCTCCTAGATAAGGGGGGCCCCTCTAGTGTCTTTATATCCACCTCTATAAAAATAGGAAAGTAGTTAGACCCTATATACCAGCGGTCTTATCTTTAACTCTATAGTAGCCTATTAGTAATCTAGAGGGAGGTAAATACTAGGTCTAGCGTGCTCCTTAACATACCTTTTGCCTATATCTTTATGCCTACCTTAGTAGCTAGGCTTAGGCTAGCTGCCTCTATAGCGCGGATAAGGTTATCTGCCGCGTTATCCGCGTATATTACTGTTACACCCCCCTAGAAGGGGTAGTGTAGATTAAAATTACCTAATAGTATATATTCTCCTTCGGCCTTTAGTAGCTCTGGTAGTATACAAACACTACTATTTGTCTATTGGGGGTTATAAATATTATAAATCTAAATAGTCCTCTTGCAGCCCTCTAGCTTAATTATATATACATTTACTAAGTGGTATATAGGCGCCTACTTATTTATGTTAATAGCCTTATTTATATAGAAGTAGACCCTTATATTGCCTACTCCCGTATATACTAGGTAGTAGGATTTTATAGTATATATTATATTTCCTTAATCCCTCCACTATAGCTTTTAGATAGCTAATATATCTAGCTAGGGGTCCGCCTGCTCTACCTCTTATAAGAAGTAAAGTAGTACGCCATTTTTACTATTATTGGTGTTGTATTATATAATTGTAAGTATTTTCCAGTGTCCTAATATAAGAGATCCATGCTAGCCTCTAAGTTAGCTGAGTTGGTGCCCTTTAGTGTCCGTTTACTTCCTTATAACGCAGTTTTAGAGCCTTTAAATACCTCTCTCCAAATCTAGGCTTCTGCTTCTACCTCTATATTAAACTCTATATTTAGTAGAGGCTCCTAGGTTACTAGGATTTAAATTAGGGCGTATATACTACTATATAGTGCTATTTAGAGTATTAATTAGAGGGTCCTCTGGCCCATTTCTTTCCTAAAATAATTAAAAGTCTATAGCCGGCTGACCTTTTAGGGGGCTTCCTCTGCCTATATAGAGCTCTCTTACGTAACTGTCTCCTTTAGCTTCCTTTTCTTAGCTTATTATAAGGCCTCCTTAGTGGTGATCTTATACTGTAATTATAATTGCTGTCCGCTTATAGGTGCCTTATGGGTGCCTACGTAGTATATTGGCGTATAGGCCCTAATTACTACAGCCTTCTCCTACTATATCCGCTTAATACTGCACGCCCTATTCTATGCCTTATAGTCTACTTTATAGTTAATACACTTTTTAGGTAGATCTCCTATATATTTACTAGTATTATATTACCTAGCGCAGCGTCCGTATCTAGCTTCTTTCCTATAACTCTTGGCTATATAGTTAAAGCCTTAGTATTTAAAGCACTGCGTTACTAGAAACGTTATCTTATGCCTTATAACTAGGTAGTAGTCTCCTCCTAAGAAGAGGCCCTAATTAAATAGCGCATTTGCTAACTCTTCTAACTGTATACCTATAATAAGTAACAATTTGACCTTTTATCCCGTTTGGACTCTTCCTAGCCTTTTCTACGCCAGCCTTTCTACTGTAAGCCCCGCTATAGTATAGTTCTGCTTTATTATATCTTTTATTATCTACTTAGCCTCTAGGCCTTAGATAGCGAGGCTTGTAGGTACTACGTGGACCTCTACTAGTACTAGCGGAATAGCTAGTATAGTAGAGCGTCTAAGGACCTTCGTCTACTCTGTTTCTTATAGCAACCTATCTTTTATATCTTTATCCGTGATATACGCCCTAACGTTACTACTTTATAACTTCTTTACGGCCTATATTCTGTGGGTGTCTAGGGGTCCTATAGCCTAGAGTTTATATACTAAGGCTTAGCTATTCTACTTTAAGGTTTCCTTATAGTTGGCAGCGTCGCCTATACGGATTGTAATCTTATATATATCTATAGGTTTATAGGCAACTTGTCTTATAGCTTAGGGCATTATAGGTGTAGTGGCAGCAACATATACGTACGACAGCGGGCCTATAGACGTCGGTCCGCTCTTTATAGCCATTATTACGGCCTTTCTAAGGGCGCCAATATCTGTCCAGATTGCCTTTATATTCTAGGTATATTGCTCCTAGGTTCCTTAGGTCCAGATAAGCTCCGCTGACGTGGCGAAGGCTGTCCGAAGGGTTGTAATCGCGGTGGTGAGGAAGGAGAGCATAGTAGAGCGCTCCTCGTCTGCATTAAGAGATCGTTTCTATAGTGCCTGCTGGGTTTGTTCTGCGGTTTATATAGTCTGTAAAACGCGTTCTTAAAAGGCGCGCTGTTTAATTGGGGGCTAGAAACGCATAGGATACCCTTTAATTATATTAGATTAATATCTACCTAGGACCCCCTAACTAAATCGTCTATAATCAGTGTGTCCAACAGTCAGCCTAGCTGCAAGATTGAGAAAAATAGCTGACTGACTGCGTCAATTGGATCGCTCGCTGTCCGCTGACTGTTGGACAACGTACGCTGACTGTCAAGCTGTCAGCTAGCTGTCCCAATTAGGAAATTTGTATAGAATTTATGGTGTTTCATTTCGGATTTTTGGCAGCACCTCTCTATATACAAATATCAACATTGCCCGATTAAAATCTAGCCCTAATTCACCCGATACAGTATTCAAATATAGCTAAATTCGTCCTGCACCCGTAGAGGCTTAAAAAGATAGGTAGGATGGTCGGTAGTAAGGGCTCCGGAGGCTCTATTTCTATATTAGATTTAATCAAATACGAAGCTCTATTAGATTTACCTTACCAAGCTGGCTTTTCTACCTCTATAGTTGGCTTATAGCCAGTAAGATTAACATTTAAGCTCGTTAACCAGGGTGGAGTTAAAGCTCTATTGGAGTTAATACAGTTAATTAAATTGCTTGATAAAAGGCCATTAATTAACCACCACTTTTGACATTAATCTGCCTCAATTATGTCGGCCAAGAGTCTATTCCGCTCATTAGTAACGATCTTTTTAGCTTAACTAAAGGCTTATTCGCATGCAGAGCTTATTGCTGGTATAGAGAATATATTAAGAGCAATCTTAGCAAGCGTTAGATAAAGGATTTGACCGATTTTAAGCCACCAGTTAAGAAGATTAGGAATGACGTCGTTCCGCTTATTACCGTCGTCAGAACGAATCTTAATAAACTTAAGGCCTGCGTTATAGTAGCGGTTAAGCTCACTGGCGAGCTTAATACGCTTTTAATTGCGCTTTAAAGAAGTAGGGCTCTTATCTACGACTAGGGACTGTGCATATTCATATTCGGTATCATCGTTAATTAGAAGAGGGGAGGAAGCAGTTAATCCACGAACCCTACGCGGTGTTAAAGGAGTTGAGTGACGCGTAGATTGTGGATTTAATGAGGAAGAAGCAGAGGAAGAAGTAGAGGAAGAAGCTCTACTGCCTGGCTAACGCGTGAAATGTAATGTACGTTACATTTTACATAGGTAGTAAGGTGGTAAATTTTAGCAAAGGAAAACGGGTTTACGGCGCGTATGGAGATAATGGGGAAAATGCTTTATTTACTATGGCTAAGTAAGAGATTCCCATGGGTTTCTTATTGCTTGGCGTATAATCTCAGTCGAAGATTTAAATATCCTTAACTTCTACCAAAAGCTTTAACTTACTACCAAATCTTACCACCAAGGCAGCGAGCTGCCAGCTAGCTGCAGTTTTATAGCTGACTGACTGCTATAACTCTATAAGCTCGCTGACTGCTTACGTTATCAGCCTCTTGGCAGCGACGCTGCTAGCGACGCTAACTCTTGGACACACTGTCTATAATATAAAAAAGAACTTCTTATCTATAGAGTTTTAATAATAGATAAAGGCAATGGCAGTTAAGGTTAAGGAAGTCCCTATTAAGGTATATAATAGTATTAAAAAAGTAGAGCAATATTACGCGCTATTACGCCGCGTATATAAGATTATCTCCTTAGAACTAGAGGATACTAGCGAAAAACTTACCTTATAAATAGCTGTTAAAGCTATTAATAATTCAGCTAGCCTAAATAAACTTATACCTATATTACTAGTCTTTAACGCCTACCCTTAAATAACTAATAATTTTTTACTGTCTCCCTCTATTATATAATAAGCTAAGGCTATTTATAAGGCAATAAAGGAGGTATAATATCTCTATACTATATGCTAGGTTAATAATACACTAGAAATAAGAAATGGTTTAAACACCTTAACTACGCTTAATCTACTACTCTAGTCTAAAATACGCGTATAGCGTAAAAAGGGAGGATAGTTAGGCCTACATTAACTTATTATAATTAATGGTTAGACTTATATTATTTAAATACCTTACAGACCTACTTAATTCCGTTTAACTATTATTAAGCCTTACTATAAGGATAGTAGCTCTAAGCCTTTATAGGATACTACAGAAAATGCCCTAAAGGAGAGCTATAATTCTAATATAATTATAGTAAATACGCCGTAACTATAATAAGGTAAAGGTCGCCTAAAGGGATTATAAAATCGCTAACATTTTATTAATTTTAAAGATTAATTTGTTACCGCTATTAAGAATAGAGTTAAGCTATTAATAGCCTTTATAACAGCTAAGGAGAAGGCTAACTTTAAACTTATAAAATAGCTCTAAAAGGAAGGTTATATTATAACTTTAGGAGCTCCTTTCTAAGTATCTAATAAGTAGGAGATTAATGGCCTTATTATAAGAGGAGTCTTTAAATTTAAGAATTATAACCCTACTAAGTTTAATAAAGTTCGTATCTTTAAGTTAAGAATAGTTAATAAGATTAAGGGCAAAGCTACTAACGCCCTATTTAAGAAATTAAGGCTTATTATCTAAGGTTATAATAATAATAGTAAAGAGATAATTCTTATGTAATCTTCTATAATTTAACAAGCTAGTTAGTAAGTTATTATTATATTAGCTTCCTCCTTAATAAAGAATAGAATAGCGGTTTATTTATAAGATATTACTTAAGCCTATACCTAATTAGAGACACACCTTTAGCGCTTAATATTAGTATACCTTCTAGAGTAAATTTGCTACTAGTATCCTAAAGATATAATTATAGTTATACTTAAGCTATTATATAGAATCGCAGAGGTAGAAACTTACTAGTGGGCTACCTATAGTAAGCACTATAAAGAGAAGCTTTTAATAACTACTTCTATATTTAATCCTTGCTTCCTTATTATAACTATAGGAACCCTCTTTAGAATTATTAGTATATAAACTAATAATATAATTATTTTAGGAGACGACTAATTCTTAGCTCTTAAAGAGGATAAGCTAGTAAAGGTAAATCTTATAGCAAAGCCAAAGGAAAAGCTTAATTTAATAATACTATTACTTTTTAATAGATGCATCCTCTCCCTAAATAAGGATTCTATTACTTTACGCTAGAAGGGTTAAGGTAGAAAGGTCGATATTATTAATATTAATTCCCTAAAGTAAGAATATATAGAGTAACGCGCTTATAAAGCTTATATTGCTTCTATCTATTAACCTAAGGCTTTATTTAATCTCTTTATTACTACTTAATACTAGGAACTAACTAAGGATAATATTCTTACCCTAAATAAACGTCTTTTTTAGTAAATAAACTATTTTAATTGGGGACTACTTTATATGCCTATTAATCCCCCCACTACTAAGCTCTTTATATTTATTAATAGATCGTTTATAAATAATAAAGATTTTAGCTTTTAGTTAAAATATAAGATTATTATTATAAATAAATTTATGGGAGAGAATAACTTTATAATCTATAGTAATTTTATCTATTAGAGCTTAACTAAGAGTAAGCGCGTTACCTAAAGTATTTTGGCGTTAAAGATATATAGAATAGTTAGTAGAGTTAATATAGCAATTATAATCGGAACTACCCTAAAGATAATTATAGATTAACTTAAACTTCCTATTATTCCTATAATTATATATACCAACTTATATTCCCTTTATAAGTATTTAGTTAAGCTTAGTACTATAAAGGAGAAGCGCCTTATAATTAATATTATAGCACTTTAGTAATCCTATAAGCGTTAAAAACTCTTTAAGATTTAATAGATTAATAGCCAAGATAACCTAGTAGATGTAATAATAAAGGTGAACCTAAATAAGGCACTAGAGATGTTTATTAATATAAATACTCTATATATATAAGTTAAAGGTTAGGTTAAAAGGGAGTTCCTAAAAAAAATTTAGTTATATAAGTTATTAAGATATCTAGGAACTTTAACCAGCGGTTAAAGTTATTTAATTAGTTAGATTCTCTTACTAAGACTTTTTAAAAGGGAGGGTTTTATAAACCCTAACTTAACCTAGCTAATTAGGATTTTCTATCCCTAGGATAAAAAATCGCTATTAGCTTACTTATTACTAGCGCCTTAGCGGCCCTTTAAATAAGATATTTACCTATAACTCCTAAGTAAGAGAGCTATATACTAAGAGGCAAATTTTAAAACAGCGAGACTTATATTATAATTGCAATAGTAAGTAAGGAGGATTTATATTTATTATAATAGTTAAGCAGTATTTATATATAGATAGCAACTATAAAAAAAGAGTTACTAGTGTCGGGAATACGGTAAGTTGCCATTACGTGTCGCCGCGGCACTAGCGTAGTGAGGAGCCTTAAGTTCCTCGCCCTTCCTCATTCTAATTAATAAGCTTTATTAACCAACATTACTGTAACCTACTTAAGTAGTCATTATTAGTGAGTTACCTTGTATAACCAATAATATCTTTACTAATTATTCTTAGAGTATAGATATAATGCTAGCGGCCGTTATAGGAGTTTTAGGTTTGTTTTACATATTAATAATAGTATAGGTAGTTAACGTAATATAGTATTACGGAGTAAGTATAAGCAGCGATAATATATAGTAAGGTAGATATTATTAAGCTATATATATAAACTATATATAGAGGTTAAAACGTTATATAAGGAAAGAACGTAGGAAAATGAGAAGAAAGGGTATATATTATAAACTTAGTTACTTAGTTAATATATATATAGAGTAGAACAGGATTTAGGTAGTAGTCCTAGCAGAACTTAGTAGGATTTAGTAAAACTTAATAAAACTTAGTAGAACTTAGTAGAATATAGTAGAATATAGTAGGTTGCCGTTAAATCGCCATAGATTACTATTAGATTAATATTTTATGGTTAGTCTCTAGTTACTAAATTAGTAAAAATAGGTAGACGTGTATAAGGTATTACGGGGGTGTCCCGTAACACTTTTAGATTTTTAGACGTTATAATTAATACTCCCTTAATATAACTTATACATCTTTCTATAATTGCTTAGTCTTAATTAACTCTCTAATTTAGCTATAGGTAAAAATCTTCCTAACTATTATTATGTCGCTATCTATACTATTTTTAGTATAGCTCTATAAGCGTATATAATCTACCCGTAAAAACCTTTACCGCATAGATAACCTTACTAAAAGGTAGCGCTGCACTTTAAAACTTACGTATATCTATATTCCTATTAAAAACAATTAATTCCCTAACTTTTAAGACCTAATTCTTACTGCCCAGCAAGCTAGAGGTGGATTTATTTACGGCTTTCCCCCCTTTAACCTAAGAGAAAATTCTCTTAAGGGGTGGTCCTAGCTTATACTAAGACTCCCTACCTAATGCACGGCCCTTACTTAACGCACGATTTTTCTACCCTACTACTCCTCTATAATATAACAACCCTATAAGCTATAAAGCTGAAATTTTAATATGCTATAGATATAATACATAAGAAGCTTTTTATAATTTTATTAAATAGAAAATATTAATATATGGCATAAGTTTTATATATAAAATTTTTAGGCAGTTATAATAAAAATTAAAATAACTATTTACAATTTTCAATTTTTTTAAATTTATAACCTCTAATACTTATATATACTTATACAATAATATATATATACTTAAAGCTATTTAATATATACATATTATAGGTAAATTAATTATAGTTTTTTAAAGATTCTTTCTAAAAAGATTTTATACTTATATAGAAAAAGATCTTATAACTATTAATAACTGTAAGGTGAGGATATGGATAGGGAGTCTAATAATAGAATAATAGGTATATTATATAGACAGAGACGAATCCTTAAGGGAAAAGGAGGAGTCTGTATGCAAGGTAGGAAGGGTTTTCCCTAGGTATATATAGAGCACGTGCCTTACAGGCGAGTCACCCCTAGGTTGCCCTAGGGTCGCCCATACCTTGCGGCTATATAACTATCTACTTAGGTTTTACCTAACAATGCCCCCCCCTTTAAAAAGGGTTGTCCCCAATTCTTTATATACTTAAGCCTTAATAAAACCCCATAAAAAACCTTAGTAAGGAAAAAATTTGGAGGGGAAAGAGCGTCTTAATTTTGCGTATAGAGAGACAGGTGGTATATATACGCGGCGCGAAGATGTTAAGAAACTTTAACCGGCAGTTAAAGTTGTCTAATTAGTCAGATTTGCCTTACTAAGACTCCCCTACATTTAACTAAGCCAGTAGTGATTTTATATACCCGGTATAGAAAATCCTAATTAGTCCATTTAATAGGTAGAGCTAGTAGAGCTTAATACCGTTGCCTAAATTCAGTAGACCAGAAATATTCTAGAGCTTACTTGTATAAGTAGGTCGCTAGTACCTCGCGAGTAAGTCGTAGGTTATTCGCATATAGCTAGATTTGTAAATAGTAAGGCTATATACCTATTAAATCCGCCGCTAACCCTGCTTTAACCTTACGCTATACCGGCATAGCGCTATATATACTTCGTGGGTAGGTTATAGGTTATTTACATATAGCTAGATTAGGACGGTAAGGCTATATACCTATTAGACCCGCCACTAACCTATATTTTAGCCTTATGCGTTATCTGCGTAGCATATATATAGAATAGTATAAGTTATTAGTACAGGTTACTACTAGCGGGTCACTAGCAGGTTGTGGACCCTAGTTAAATAAACCCTAGTTATAAACAGGCCTATTCTCTAATATATAAACAATCTGCTTAGCTAGTATAGAGTAACGAACTAGGTCTAGGAAGGGTGCTTTCTAAATTAAGCTTTATTGCCGGTATACGCCGTAGCCTCGCCTACGAGTTATAGCAATCATTGCTTATTCTTTAATCCCTTTAAACGTCCTCTATTTCGCTTTAATGCAGGTTATATTTTAACAGCGGCGCTTACTTTTCGCCTACGCTTTAGCTATAAGGCTAGGGTGTCCCGCTTACGGTACTTATCTAGCAATTGTTAATAATTTTTAAGTTCTGTCTTATATTTCCATTTATTATACTTATTTAGCCATCCTAGCCATTTAATAAGGTACTATAGTTGTCTAGCACGATCCTAGTAGGCGACGATTGCTTCTACTTCCTAGCTACCTTCCTTAAGCTCTTTTACTACTAGGGGTTAAAACCTAGGGCGTGACCTATAAGGCTCTAGTAAGGAGACATAAAAGACTAGGTAGAGCCGTACTATAGTAGGTGGGAGCTCTAGCTTATATACTTGCTGCCCTACGCGCTTTAGGATCTAAAACGGTCCTATAAACTTGTAGTTAAGCTTTTTATAGGGACGTTTTGTGCGGATGTTCTTAGAGGAGAGCAGGATTCATTTACCAACGGCGAAATGCTTGGCTAGGTGGTGACGATTATAGTATTTTGCCTAAAGCTTTTAGGCATGCATTATTAACGCCGCCGTTGCCTTATATGTAAGGCGCAGGCGTTATAGATGCGTCTTTGCGAGTTGGACATTTGTTAACTTAGACCCCTCCCCACCTTACTAGGCGTCTTAGACGCTGTCCGGGACTCCATCTGGGATATTTAGTAGCTAGCCATAGGCAAGCTTAATAGGGGAACGCTTTGTTATAGCATGGACCTTAGAGTTATAGGTAAAGGCTACTTCTTTAAGTAGGGAGGCCTAATTAGACTGTTCCTAGTTCGTAAATATACGTAGGTATACCTTAAGCTCCTAGTTCTAACGCTCTGTCTAACTATCTATCTATGGGTAAAATGTAGTACTAAGTTTACGTTAAACGCGGAGATGGTAGCATATAGTGCTCTAGTACTCGCTTGTAAATACACTACCCCTATTAGAGACGATATTATTTAAAGACCCTATTTACGTAAAGATTCTAAATAAGAGTTCTGCGAGTTGCGTAGCATTAATTATCTTACGCACTGGATAGTAGCGCACTAGCTTTATAAAACGGTCTATAAGAATAAGGATAGAGTTATACTCTACGCCATTAGGAGTTTTAGACTCTAGGAGATCCGTAATAAAGTTAAGTAAATAATACCGCTAGGCTTGGGTGGGGGCCTAGAGAGGCTATAGCTCACTATAGGGTTTATAGCGGCGCGATTTAAAGCATTAGCAGGCATTATAATTATCTAGGTATTTATAGAGGTCCTAGGTAAGGCCGTTCCAAGCATACTTCCGCGTAATTACCTTAAAAGTATAGTTAAAACTATAGTGGCCGCCTATAGAATTGTCATGATTCCGCTTAAGGATCTCCTGTCGTAGTAGTATATAATTTGGCACCTAGACCTTATTATTTTACCTTAGAAGTCCTTAATTATTAAGGGTATAGTCCTTATTACTAGTAGGAACTTATTTCTAGGTTAACTAATTATATATAGAGCGTATAAAGGCGTCCCTTTTTTATACTCCATAAATAAAATTAACTAGTAACTCGGGGGGTTATTCCGTGAACACCGTTTTAGCTAAAGTAGCTACTACTACTTCTTACCGTGGCATAAGACTTTGCGCAAAGTCGGTGCTAGCGAAGTAACATATAATACGTAGGTAACTTACTAGGTTATCGCGGGGGACCATAGCCTGGGCTAAGGGGTCTTCCCTAGGGTTAAGCGCCATTAGGTTAGTCGGAGTAATCTTAAAGAGAATAGCAGGACGCTCTAGTCCGCCAGCGCCAAGTTCGCAAGGGTTGCTCGTATACTATACGTATACTACTCGCTAGTTTAGTATAATAGCACTAGGGCCACCTATAAGGCCTATAACCCGCAACTTTTGCTGTAATATAGGCAGTATGGCATTAAGGATTATCCTCTTACTACTATCTTTAAAGCCTTTAGCATAATCCGGGCGCTAGGATAGTATATTAGTAGGATTTATCTTACCTGGCTTATATTTAATCTTAAAATTAAACTTAGCTAGTTCCTTAGCGTACTAGGCCTAGTAAGTAGATAAGCTCTTAGTGGTTATAAAGTACCTAAGATTGTTATAATTATAGAGCACGCGCGTTATATACGCGGCGTGTTTAAGGTAATAGCGCCACGTCTTAAAGCATTACACTATAGCGAGTAGTTCTTTATTATGCGTATTATACCGTACTTCTAGGCTAGTAAGTTTCTAACTATAATAAGCAATTGGGTGCCAGTGGGGTTAATCTTCTTACCCTAAAGGCTGTAAAAGTATACCGCCATAGGCATAATCGGAAACGTTAGTAATTACTATTAGGGGTAGATTAGGGTTAAAGTGGCGAAGTAGAGGAGCCTATATAAACGCAGCGCGTAGCTTATAGAATACTTACTGCGCGTTATCGGGCCAGGACTAGGGTTGATACTATTTAGTAGGCCCTTTTAACTTGCGTTTCTTTTTCTTCTCCCTATCTAACGTTGGGTCGCGATATACCTATATAAGATATGCGTGTAAGGGGTATGTGGTATCCGAGTAGTTCTAGATAAATTGCCTATAAAAGTTAGCAAAGCTAAGGAAGACCTAGATGTCCCTATAGGACTTAGGCTTAGGCCATTCCTTAATAGCTTTTACGTGGTTAGGGTCCATTACAATACCCCTAGGGGTAATAATAAAGCCTAGGAACTTAACGTTCTTAGTATAAAAGATACATTTTAATAGTTTAGCGTATAGGCCCTAAGCGCGGAGCTGTTGCAGTACCTACTTAACGTACTTGACGTACTTATCCTCGTCATTTAAGTAGATAAGAATGTTATCTAGGTAAACTATGTAGATAGTATCTACTAGGGTTCCTAGAGCTTTATAAATATAGCTCTAGAATATTATAGGGGTGTTAGTAAGACTAAAGGGTATTACTAGGTACTTAAAGTAACTGTAGCGTGTCTTAAATGCGGTCTTCCATTTATCTCCCTTTTTGATGCGAATCCTATAGTACGCATTACGAAGATCTAGCTTTGTAAATATCTTCGTATAGCTAAGCCTATTAAAGAGTTCGCCGACTAGCGGTAGGGGGTACCGATTTCTGATCGTAATCTTGTTTAGGCGTCTGTAGTCAACGTATAGCCGTTTTATACCGTCTGCTTTTAGCACGAAGAGGATAGGCGCTCTAGTAGGCGACTTACTGGGCCTAATTCAGCCCTTCTTAAAAGCACTGTCTAGGTACTTCCGTAAGATCTACAACTCTTTCTATAAGAGGTTGTAGAGGGGTATTTACGGTGGTGTCTTGCCTTCTTCTAAGTCGATTACATGGTCATACTTAGAGTTCTACGGTAGTATGCTTGCTAGCTTATTAGAGAAGACATTAATTTCCTCCTTATATATATTTAGTAAGCTAAGGGCCACGGAGGTCGAAGCGACTATTATATAGTAGTGTACTTCTAGAAGCTAGTAAAGAGAAGGGTACAGCTAATATGCGTTTTATAGGTGTGCTTATATAGAAAGTGTATATAGCTCTACTATAGTATACTTAATAGTTTTAGGGTTTTAATCACCTCCCCCTTATATATAGGTAATCTACGCTAGCACCGGAGGGTCTCTACGGGTACTCGCTGCTAGTGACGGTAGGTCCTCTACTATATTTACAACCGGTATCTCTACGTTCGGAGGGTCTATATGGGTACTCACTGCCAGTAACAACAGGTCCTCTATTATATTTATAACTGGCGTAAAAAAGGAGTCTTCTAGCTATAGCGAATAGACTATTTCGCCAGCCTTAATGTCTGCTAGGAGAGCGTTAAGGGTGACTATTTAGAGGCGTCTGGGGTCCGAAGTACCCTAGATAAACTATCTAAAACGGAAGCTAATTAATAGATCTGCTTCCGCGAGCCAATCCTATCTAAGAACTATATTATAACTATTAAATAAGCTGCCCTAAAAGGTCTGCGGGCTAATGGTACAAGAGGTACCCTAGGAGTCACTAGTGGTAACCGTTAGATTATAAGCATCCCAGATTATTATCTGGTTGCTATTAAGGAAATATGCAATAGGTTTACGTAAATATAACGCGTAGCGTATAGACAGGTTAAACCTACGGACGATATCTTAATTAATAAGGTTAATTTAGCACCTATTGTTATATAAAGCACGTAGGCGGACTTCGCCCTAGGGCGTATCTATCGCAATATATACTATAATACGTTTCTTTTCTCCCTCTATATTAGGCCCTAGTTGCAGTTAAGAGAGATGCGCTACTAAGGCTTTGAGTTTTCCGAAGCCTAAGCTAACTTCTCTTTAGCCTACTTCTAGTGTTCCTTATAATAGCCGCCTGCGGTTCTTTAACTCGCCTACGTAGTACTAGCGTCTAGGGGGTCTCCTAAGCTATCTAGCTTTTAGGTAGTCTCCCCGGGAGTTTACTTAGAAAAGCGTCACCCTTTTTAAGTTCTATTCCCTAAGCCTAACTCTATAAAGCCTATACTGCAACCGCGCTTCGTATACAATAATTTACCACTGCTACTTACGCGATCTTCCGCGAGCTTTATAGTATTAAGTAATTACTCTACGCGGCGGATTTCGTTAAAGAGGTCTTTAGCGGTTCTTACCCGTTGGGCGAAGTTCTGGCGGAAGAGCTCTGCTTATAGGTAGGCTGGGAGATATAAGAACCAAAAGTCTACCTATTGTTTAGGATTAACAAAAGGGGTATATAAGAAGAGGTCCTCTAAGCTACGCATATAGGCTAGGAAGACGTTAAACCTCTAGTTCTCCTTTATAACAGCTATATAGTATATTATAGCGTTATTAAAGCGTCTTACTATAGGGTTCCTAATCTGGTCTTAGACTATAGTCTTAAATTCGTCCTATAGTAAAGGACCCTTATCCTTAGTGCCTAACCGGCAATAAACTAGTTGGGTAATTGTCTTCTCTTTTATAAGACCTTTAATAGCCTAGCGCGTGCGTCGCTTATAGTCGTAGTTAGCGTTATTAACCTTAAATTGGTTCTTAACTGCAGCAATCCACCGGTTAAAATGCTGTTAAGTAGTACCGCCAATATTAGGTAGTAACTTCTTGACTAGGGCGTCAAGATTTATTCGGCGTATGCGTTCGCCATATAACTTATACTCTTTACTAAAGAGGCGACAGGAGGGCTTTATTAAATCGATAATGCTCCATAAGTTGGCTATTTTTTTAGCCAGCTTATTTAGCTCCTTCGTGTTAGCGGTATTAGGTAGGACGCTAGTAACCTTACTAAGCTCCTGTTAAGCCCAGGTATATAAGTTAAACTAGTCTCTAGCGTTTATAGATGTCTAATCGTTTTAAGATTCAGAAAATAGCTTAAATGCTACTGGTATGCTTTTAGCGGTTTCGTCTACATTAGATCCTAAGGCGTTCTGCAGTTGCATCGCTAGCGTATTACCGTTAGGTATAGGCGTCGGTTTTCTTTTCAGAGGCATTGTAGAAAAATTAAACCGGCTATCCTCCTAAGGGGATTAGTAAGGATTTAAATATAAGGTAAGGATGTAGATAGGGAGTCTAATAATAGAACAATAGGTATATTGTATAGACAGAGACGAATCCTTAAGGGAAAAGGAGGAGTCTATATGCGAGGTAGGAAGGGTTTTCCCTAGGTATGTATAGAGCACGTGCCTTACGGGCGAGTCACCCCTAGGTTGCCCCAGGGTCGCCTATACCTTGCGGCTATATAACTATCTACTTAGGTTTTACCTAATAATAACTAAAACGTATAATATAACTAATTTATATATATATAATATAGAGATACTTTATTAAGTCAAAGAGTGGAATATTAAAAATACTCTTATTTATTAAGCCTAATAATATATATTAATAGTATATAACAATACATTTAGCCTTATACATATAAACATATATTATATATAGTATTTTATTTCCTAATATAAATTATTTGTAAAAAGAATTAAAAAATACTTAAAACATTATTATATAATAAAAAACTCTATAATAGAGCTATAAATTTTTAATTTTTCTTATATATATAGTATTATATAAGTATTGGTAACTATAAATAATAATAATTTAGTTTATTTACTTAATAGTAATATATTAGTTTACTAATTTCTTATTTTTTAGATTTTTTTTAAGTATTCTAATATATTATATATATACTAAACAAAATGAAAGCTTTTAATACCTAAATCTTAATAATATATATAAAATAAGTATTCGTGAGCTGTTTTAATATATATTTTATATAGCTTTATTAAATATAAGAGTTTTTTAAAAATTAAAATTAGTAATTCTTTAAGCTAATTACTTTATTATAATAGGATTTTTAATTAAAAAAACGTTTTTATTATATTTTATAGGCCCTTATAAGCCTTTATATATTAATATTATAAAATTATATATAGTAGTACTTCAGTTATATTTATAAATTTTAAAAGCTACTATAAATTTTAAAATTGAATGTTTTAAAAACCACAGGAAGTTTTTTTAAAAAAAGTCCCCACCCCTAACTACCTATAAAATATCTATATACTATATAAGTTTTATTAGTTTTTATTAATGTTTAGCCTACTAAATAGATTTAGTAGGGTGGGGGAAATTGTATATTAGGTAGGGACTATGCGTTAAGTAATAAAATACGGTAAGTAAGGCAGGGGTAGGAACACTAAAATATTAAAACATAGACTTTTCCTAGGTTTTTCTTCTATAGAAAGTAAAAACCTAATAAAATAGGGGGTGTAGGTATTTTTTCTATATCTCCTTTAGTCGAATTTTCTTTAGTAAGAGAAGGATTGCCTTTTTAGGCTTTTTTTGTTACGGACGCTTTAAGTATAATGTTATGACTACTTGGGGAAGAGTTGGAAGAAGCTAGTTGGTTAATTTAGGCATAGTCTAGGATGGAGCCAATAAAGCTATATGACGAGAAATGGTAACCAAGGTCACGTGGGGTGATCTATATAATCTATACGATCTATATAATCCGTAATAAAGTAAATAGAGCACACGTGTATTACGTATAAGAAGAATTTCTTAGGAGTACGGTTATATATTTAAAGGACTATAGTCCCTACCTAGATAGTTCCTTCCTTATAGTAATTCTTAGAATATAATTAGAGTTAATCTATTAGGCAACCACTCTACTAGTTATTATTACGTTGTTAATTTTAACTTACTTTATCTATACACCTAGCCTAATAATAAGCCTATTATAGTTCCTGCTATAAGGTTCTATTATATAATTACTACCTAGTTACAGTTATCCCTTAACACGTCAGTTCGCGTCCATCTGTTATCAATAAGGACTAGCCAATTAAATTAACCGAATCGAATCGTCCTGCTCAGGAATATGAGGCTGGTGCAGAGTTGGGAATAAGCAAGCTAGCTTGCTAGCTTGGCTTGCTTGCTTGCTGACCAATCAAGCAAGCCAGCAAGCTGGAAGGCCTATTTTGAGCAAGCAAGCAAGCCAAATGAGGCTCAGCTTACAAGCCAGCTTGCCCGCTTGATAGGTAATATATACATACAATTTGGTAGTTAGTTCGATAATTTTGCATATAAATACCGCAAATAAGCACCGGTTAGTTATTTTTTCCGGGCCGACTGCCCGTGCATCTCCATCACGTGCCTCTTCGAAGCTTCTCTATGGTTCTTTTCACGTGATTTCCCAATTATATCCTTGGCACTTCAAAATTTGAGAGCCGAGGTCCTTAAGCTTTGGTACGCTCTTAATGATAACCACCCCTGCGTAACTGCGCGTTATAACTACGGGTCGGGCCGCAGAGGAGAGATTTTGGGGTGGGCCATAGCCCTAATTTTATATACAACCCCGAGACTTCTATACAAAAATCAATCAAGCGGGCAAGCAAGCCAAGCAAGCCGACGATTTTGGCCAAACAAGCCAAGCAAGCAAGCTCAAGGTGTCAAAAATTGCAAGCCAGCAAGCTGAGCCTGCTCAGCTTGGCTCGCTTGCTTATTCCCAACTCTGGGCTGGTGATATTTATAAAATCTTATATAAAACTATCTATATAGCTTATTCCTTAAAGTTTAGTCGCTTAGTATAAGGTAACTAATACTCGTTCTTTCTGTAGAACGGAATCTGACATATTTTACACCCAAAATGTGTCTTCGGCGCTTGCTGGTGTTTTGGTGTTCCGCGCACGGACCACACTCTAGATGGACGCTGACGTGTTAAGGGATAAGTACAGAAAGTTAAATAACATGCTACTAAAAACAGCCACTATAATGCTATTGACGGCGGCAACTACTTCGAGATTAGGAAACGATACTAGTATAGTAGATACTAACTTATAGCAACCCGTAACGGTTAGACAACTATAAGAGGTAATTAACTAGTTAACGGCTAATAATATAGCGTTAGAAGAAAGGGTTAATAGGATCAGAGCGGTAAAGGTTAAGTTACTATTAATTAAAAGATTCTTAGGAGAGAGATTAAAGCTTAAGGGATTCCTTATATAAATGTACTTTAAAGTTACGCAGGAAGGGGTAAAGCTACCAACACCTATAGATTGAATAGCCTATATAGGACTATTCCTATTAGGAAGAGCACTTAAGTAGTTTAAGCCTTACCTTATAGAAATATAGATAAATGGAATAATAACTACTAATTAGGAGGTGCGATTTATGTTCTTAAGCTAGGAAGGATTCGTAGAATAACTTATATAAATGTTTAGAGACCCAGAGGCAGTAACTATAGTAGAAAGAAAACTCTAAGATATTACGTAATAAACCTTAGTAATTAAGTATATAATATAGTTCTAGACACTAGCAATATAAGTAGAGTAGAATAATAAGATACTTATAGTATAGTATAAGTAAGGACTTAAAGCTAAAGTTTAGGATGTAATTATTCTAATAGAAGATGCGGATACCTTAAGGGACTTAATAGATTAGGCGATTAAGATTAATAATTAGATTTACTAAAGGGAATAGACTAAGAGAGGTTAGGATAGAGTTTTATAGTTATATAAGATATAGAGTACGTAATAACTAAAGCTAAGTTAAAAACTATGGTATAGCGTAGAGCTAATAAACCTAAGTGGTACTAAAGAAGCCTATAAGAGATAAAGTAAGAAACTATAGAAACCTAAAGGTTAAGGATTTAGTGATTATAGGACTAAGGAGTAGAGGCTAAACTAGGGATCTTAGTAGCAAAAGACGTTTAGGCGGATTCTATAGTAAAGTTAATAGTTTAAAGATAGAGCTTATATAAATTGCGGAAAATAAAGTTATTTTATAAGGGATTATAAAGATGGTTAGAGTTACTATATAATAAAGGGAATAAGACTAATAGTAGAAGACATATATGTATAGAGGGATAATAGTGTACTACGAGGAACAAAAGAGTGTTTAATTAGAAGTTTTGCGTTTTGTTACAATAACGTATACTAAATTTATAAAGACGCTAAGTATGGCGTAAGCTATTGGCTATAGGAGCCAAAATCTATAGCGTATAGAGGAATTAATAAACCAGTTTATAGATCGGATATTAAAGACAATAAGTTTAATAAAGGTGAAACATTCTATAACGATAAGGTGATAAAGGCGGCTTACTAGGAGTACGTAAACCTTAGAGATGTTATAATAGAGGTAGAGGATAATTCTACTACAAAATAGGGAATATTAGTAGGGATTAAGACCCTACTAGATATGATGTCTATTGCTTTATAAGACGTAAGAAAAGTAAAATAATAAACTACTTTGGTACTTAATAAAGGTAAGAAGCTAAAGGCTTAAGATTCTTAAGACGAGATGAGGCAGACCTAAGGACCTACGATAAATAGTAATTGATAGAGTAGGGTAATAGCTTAGTTTAAGGATATATAAATGAGCTTAGGATAGAGTTTCCTATAGGTATAAGACTCTTAAGATAAGATAAGTAAGATTTAAGACTTTTAAGATGAGATGAGAACACCTAATAAGCTTAGTTAGACTAAGGTAGAAGTAAAGCTTAAGTTAGGAGCAAGCTTAGGATTAAGAATCCTATAGGACTAAGATTTTAAGATATAAATAAGGACTATTAGTTAGATTAGAGAATCTATAGTATACATAGTAACTAAACTAGGAGATAGATATATAAACCTAGAGGACTTACTAGGGAAATGCAGTGTTTGGCCTAAAAATTAAAAAATTAATACCGAGATTAAGAAGCAGGAAGACTTTAAGGATCCACTTATAAAATATAAAAGGAAAGAAACTATAGAGGAATTTAGAGTAAGAATTGCCTTATAGCAAGAATAGAAACTAAATAAGAGATCTAGTATATTAGGACGTGTAAGGAATAGAGCACTTATATAAAGAATTACTAATAGGCCTAGGGTAGGCATACTAAGAGCTAAGTGGCTTACTAAACTAGAATAAGAAGAGGATCTAGGGATTCTAACTAGGTCTAAGGAGCGTCACACTAAAGGGTATTATAATATAGTAATGAGAAGATACTTCCTTATAGATGAGCCGTATATACTTTAGTAACTATACTAAAGGTAGTATAGGCAAAGGTATAATGACGAGTAGGAAGATTTCTATATGTAGTTGGACGAAAAAGTTATTTAAGACTACCTAATTATGGAAAAAGCAATAAGTTATATTAAGGGAGCCTTAATTATAATATTAAGAGATCTAGAGGAATGTTTAGAGGACTAGAGAAGTAAGAGATGTATCTTAATACCTATAAATAAAGTTGTAATATTTAGATTAATATAATAGAGGTTTAAACTTAAGGATAAAGATAAGCTAAGAGTTGACCTAAAGCACTAGGTATACTATATATTATTATAGATTACATATATAGATAATGCGTATAATATATATAAAGCACCTAAAGATAAACATTAAAAATATCCTATAAGAATGTATTAGATAACTAAGAAATAGAAATACCGGAATACTAAGTATATATATAGCTAGCACCTAGTAGAAGTTTAGGAGTTAGGAGATTTAATACTTTAGCTAGAAAGATTCCTTATAGAAAAATGCCTAGACGGATAATAGTGGTGGGAATGCCTAGAGAATACGTGTTTATAGTATATTAAAGACAAAAAGTAAACTAAGTATTAGCTAAAAGTGGACTAAGTATAGATAGGATTAAGCAGCTAATAGTTAGGAAAAGTAGAGGCCTATAGGACTAGAGGGAGCTAGTGGTAGAGCCTTAGACCCTTAAAGGAATTTAAGGTTAATACCTAAATTTACGAGTTAAATGGTAAGATTAGTAGTTTGAGGCTTTAATAGATAGTGGAGTAATAAGGAGCCATATTTTACTAGCAGCAGTTAAAAGAATAGGATTACTATATAGGAAAAAGGAGTACTCTTACCTATTAGTAACAATTTTAGGAGATCCGATAACCTATAGAGGAGGGATTATTAATCTTAAAATAGGACCTATTTAGTTAACTACTAAAGAGAGATAAATTAAGATGTCTTTTAATATATTATTATTGGGGAATAATAAGGTAGTACTAGGAATGCCTTAGTTACAGAAATACAACCTAAGGATTAATTAGGTTATAGGTTAGGTTAATATTAAAGATACTTAATACTATAAGATATAATAATAAGCTAAGTTAGTATAGTACTAGGTTAGAGTAATATATAAAGAAACTGAGTAAGGCTTAAGTTATGTACTAAAGAGATACTATAAGTATAGTAAAAGACTATAGTTACTAGAAAGTAAAAAGCTATTAGAGTATATAGTATAGGATTATAAGATAGAATTAGAACTAGGAATAAGTCTAAGGTTTTTTCTAATCTATAAGCTTACTAAAGAAGAAGGTAGAGTATTAAAAGAGTTTATTTAAGAAAACTTACAAAAGGGATATATTAGACTATTGCAGTTATTAGCGGGTTATTTAGTACTATTTATACTAAAGAAGAATAGTAAATTAAGACTGTATATTAACTATAAATAGTTAAACAGCATTACTAGGAAGGATAGGTATCCTTTACCCTTAATTAGCGAAATCTAAGATAGGATAGGTAACGCGTAAATCTTTATAAAGATAGATATAAGATAGGCGTACTATTAGATTAGAATTAAGGAAGGTAATAAATAGAAGGCAGCCTTTAGGTTAAAGGAAGGACTATATAAACTATTAGTTATATAATTCGGGCTTATAAATATACTAGTAACGTTCTAGAAGCGTATTAACAATATATTAGGAAAATACTTAGATAAGTTTATTATAGTATATCTTAACGATATTATTATCTACTTAATAACTAAGGAAGAATATAGGGAATATGTTAAATGGGTCTTAAAGAGACTATAAGAGAAATAGATATTAGTAGTAATTAAAAAATGCGAGTTCTTTACTAGAAAGACTGATTTTATTGGATTTATTATTAAACTAGGCCAACTTAGTATAGATCTAAAGAAGATTAAGGCTATAGTAAATTGGTAAGAACTAGAGAATGTTATATAGTTAAGATTATTTTT
>Ga0307515_10005561_pt1 | contig 25503 bp, 5 predicted proteins | sample 17_EM_MG_FD_194513 | JGI IMG/M metagenome (GOLD analysis project Ga0307515, IMG submission 194513) | Populus trichocarpa ectomycorrhiza microbial communities from riparian zone in the Pacific Northwest, United States - 17_EM | ecosystem: Host-associated > Plants > Roots > Unclassified | place... | reverse complement strand
GAGCTTAAGGGTATAAACTCCTAGATTAAGATATATATAGATTATAAAGCCCTAGAGTACTTTATAACTATAAAGCAGCTTACTAAATAATAAGCCTAGTAGGCTAAAATACTCTCCTAATTTTTCTTTATAATTATATATCGTTCTAATAAGTAAAACTCTAAGGCTAATATCTTAACCTAAAGAGAATAAGACGTAGGACCCTAGAATAAGCTAAAGACCTAATATTGGACGCGCGCCCTTCTTTACCCTAAATAGCTTAACTAGCAGATCTTTAAGGAGCTAGACTTTTAGTAAAATAAGCTAGCACTAATAGAGGAGTCCTTAAATAAACTAATAGGGTTAATTAGCCCCCTTTTAACTATAAACCGCATAGCTAACGCCCTAAAAGCCCTTCGCGATTAAGCTATAAAAGAAGACCCTAATTTTAAAATAGAGGAAGGATTGCTCCGATACTAGGAGCGGCTTATAGTCCCTAATATTAATAATCTATAGACTAAACTAATCCATAAAGCTTATTACTAAGTTTTTATAGCATACCCTAGTAAGAATAAGACCTATAAAATTATTAACTGCTACTACTACTAGCTAAGAATAGTTATAGATATTAATTATTATATACGGAACTATAAAGACTGCTAAAGAGCTATAACCCTATAAAATAAAACCCTAGGACTATTTAAGCCACTCCTAATACTAGAGTGCCCTTAGTAGTATATCTTTATAGACTTTTATAAACTATCTATAGACCGTAACGGGTATAATATGGTTATAGTTATAGTTAACCACTTTAGGAAACGCCCGTTTTTAATTCCCTATTATAAGAATATTAATACTATAGAGGTAGCCTAGCTATATATCTACTATATCTACTAAATTTACGGACTATTAAATACTATTATATCTAATTATAGGCCATAGTTTATATTGGCCTTCTAGAATAAGTTTACTAAAATTCTAAGTATTAAGCTAAAGCTTTCTATAGCTTACTACTTCTAGATAAATAGTTAGACGGATATTGTAAATTAGTATCTAGACTAGAGGCTTAGGCCTTTTATTAACTACTTTTAGAATAACTAGTCCGAACTATTACCTTTAATAGACTATATCTAAGCAACCCTACCCTATAACTCTATAGGGTTTGCCCCGATTTGGCTAGAAATAGAATACTTACCCTATATAAGCTTTAACTAGAAAAGGCTAGAAAAACCCTAAACTATATAAGAGAAGCTATTCTATAGTAAGGCCTAATAGTACACTAAGCGCTTAGAGGAAGCTTAGATAGTAGCCTATAAGAACTTAGAAAAAGCCTAAAGGTTAATAAAATAGTAAGTGAATAAATACTGTTAAGAGCCTAACTTTACCCTAGCGATATAGAAAGACTAAACGACTTAGCTATAAGCTGGATGTAACGGAACCTTATAGTAGGTACTACAATAGGCTTATTATTGGGCTAGGTGTATAGGTGATGTAAATTAAAGTTAATAACGTAATAATAACTGATGGAGTGGTTGCCTAATAGATTAACTCTAATTATATTCTGAGAATTACTATAAGGAAAGAACTATTTAGAGTAGGGACTGTAGTCCTTTAAATACATAACCGTACTCCTAGGAAACCCTCCTTATACATAAGGTACGTATACTTTATTTACTTTATTGCGGATTATATAGATTATATAGATTATATTATATAACTTAGTTACTATTCCTCATTATATAGTTCTACTGGCTCTATCCTAAACCGTACCTATATTAACCAACTAGCTTCCTTTAACTCTTCTCTAAGTAGTTATAATATTGTACTTAAAGCGTCTATAATACTATCTCCCTTTTTTTTTCTTTATTCTTAAAGATTCTAAATATCTCTAAGTCGTTTACTAAAGGAGTAATATCCGTTTAATTAATTTAGTTAATATTGTTACTTATTATACCTAAAGCAATTTTTTTTTCTTCTATAGTTTAACCTGCTCGCACTATTACTGCTATACTATTGCTAGGTAAAATAATATTGTTTCTATGTTCTCGTTATGCAAAAGAGGGATTAGTCTATATTACGTTAGTAAGTCCTTTATCTTAGCAACCCTCTTTTTACTTAAAGTACACTAAAGCGAATATTCGTTTGTCCTACGATGTTTACTTTATTTCTAACGCTAAGTATACACGTCTTATAACTCTTAATAGTCTTTAAGTTCCCTAAGTAATTTATTATAGGGTTTTATATTTAATCTACTACTATAAAGCTTAATAGTAAGCTCTTAAGAGCTTTTAATAAATTGCGTTAATTATAAGAGGTAGAGTAAGAAGCTGCGGCTGCTTAATAGCGTGCCCTTAAGACTTGTCTTCTAGCCTTTACTTATCTTCTACGTCTTAAACGGGTTTATAAGAAGGTGTGTTTTAAGAAGTAGAAACTTATAGAATAAGGTTTATAGGAACTTAGTAATAAAAGGACAGACTCCTCTACGAAGGAAATAAGTCTAAATAGCTTAGTAGTTATTCCTTCTGGGTCCCCCTTAAGTAACTCGTTTTTTAATCCTTTTTTATTAATATTGCCTAACCTAATCTCTTTTAATACTCCTATACCTTTCCTATAGCGTTCTTTAAATTTTTTAGTAGCTTCTAGGTAGTCTTATTATAGCCTATCCACTTAACTTTATACTATATTTTATTATTAACGTCCTTATAACTAACAATCTTTAAAACTTACTATTTATCTTCTTCTTGTCCTCTGTACGTATCTGCCTTATAAACTAGTAGCTTAATATTCCTGTATACTAGTTCTAGCATTACAATATACTATATAGGGTAGATTTTTATCTTAGCTAGTAGGTTTAACTTAAATGTAACCGGTGAAATTCTCTATATAATTTTAAAAGGTCCTAGTCTAACGTAGTCTAACTTCTTACTTAGTTATTAACTTTTAAAATTTTTGTGTAGTAGCTATACTTTATCTCCCTCCTTAAGATCTGGTCCCTTAGATCTCTTAGCGTTATAGTACTTTTTTATTCTTTACTATACTACCTTAGCTATTTCCATAAGGTTTTTATAAAGATTTATTAATATATCTATTCTTTACTTAGCTATGCTATTTATTTTCTTTACTTAACGTAGTAATAACGATATTCTTAGCTTATATCCGTAATTCGCCTTAAATAGTAACGTACCTATTCCTTCCTATAGTATTATATTATATATAAACTATATAACTAGTAATAATAATACCCAATTATTCTGTGCGTAATTAATATAATAGCTTAGATACTGCTCTAGTGTCTAATTTAATCTTTTTATTTAACCGTCTATCTACGGATAATATACGGTGGAAGTTACTGCTCTAACTCCTTATTCCGCTAAGAATACCTTCTAAAATGCTGCTATAAATTTTAGATCTTTATCCAATATAATTTTACTTAATACTCTGTGTTTTATAAACACTTCCTTAATATAGATTTTAGCGATATCTTCTACTAATATTTCTTCTATACACGCTATAAAGTATCCCTACTTTATAAGCTTATCTACTATTACTAAGATTATATTATAATCTTATCTAGTAATAGGATCTCTTAACTTTAGCAACTTTATAATAAAGTCCCATAAAATAACCTCCTATTGTCGTGGTGTAGATTGGACGTCGCCTACTGTCTTGGCATTTCCCTATATTTATAGAGCCTTCGGCTTCCTTCCTTCTTCCCTAGAAGAGACACATATTACGACCTACCGGCAATACATTCTTTCCTTTCTTCTTACTGACTGCTTTTCTACTGATTAATTACGACTAACGACTGACCGACTGACCGACCGACCGATAGACAGACAGCATTGTGACTTCCTATCTAAGAGGGACCGCGTCTACCACCACATATGGCATTCCACGTGGGGATGACGGCAAGCTCTTTGGATTAGAAGTCTGGCATTCTACATACAACTATATATACGCAGGAATATACTACAGCTACGGAAGAACCGCTAGCTGTAGAAGAACGACCAGCTGTAGAAGAACCGCCAGCCAGACAGACGAGACAGCAAAAGAGCACCAGGCAGTATCGCACAGCAAGGGGAACCAGGTAGTATCGGAAAAAGACAGGACAGCTAGACTCTACGCATAGGCCAAAGAGTGGCAACAGGAGGCAAAAGAGTGTCTTGGAAGTTACGTACAAGGACATTAAGCGAACTAGTGAGCTAAGCAGACAGTTTTTAACCGGCGGCCGGAGGTACCTAATATTTCTACTGCCTGCGTACGGACATGGCCAGAGCTTTATTAAGGATGCAGAGACGACAGGTAGCTAAAGGCCAATTAATTAGATGGAAACAAGATCTAAGACATCTGGCGGTAGAGGAAGTCAGCACTGCCCTTTAAGAACAAAGGACACAATACCAAGTAAGGTCGCAAGCATACGAGATCGGAACTGTCCTTAAAAGCTTCCTATTCTAGCTTAGCTTTATCTTCTTTTAAGTTATCCGGATTATATTAGCGGCGGCTCTAGAGGTGTTCTATAAAGAAGTAGATACAAGCGGAAGCCTAAGGCGTAGCAGTACCCTACCGCGCGGAACGACAATAGGCCAGAATAGACGGACGTATTGAGACCCGGCAGTGGCAGAAGATAAAGATTCCGTGCTCTCCCAGGAAGACCCCCCCTTAGGTATTAAGAAGCAGGTGCCCTCTAATAGATAGCCATCTAGGACACCCTTACCTTAGGCAGCAATATAAGTAGATTAGCCGCAGTATCTACCCGTTTAGGCAGCAAGGGAAGTACACCACGTGTTTGTTCCAACGGTAGTAATACCAGATTCTTTTAGGCAAGGGGTTCCACGATTTAATGGAAGGAATATCTCTAGGTTTATTAAGGACTACGAGGGCATGTGTTAAAGGTATTATATAGGCAAAGACCGCAGACTTATATGTCTCCCTAACTATTGCGAGGATACATACGCGGAAGCTATTCAGATAATGCCGGAGTTTAGATAGGACGACTGGGGCCGACTAGTAACTCGGCTCCAAGCTAAATATCGAGCGGATAACTACTACCAACGCATAGAGTTAAGAGACTTTATTAAGGCATTTATTAGAAAGTCAGCGGAGCAGCTAGGAAATCTGCGTCACTATATACAAGATTTCACCAGTATCTTAGCTAAAGCAGTAGCCGTAGGAAACCTTACTGAGTAAGAGAAGGGGCGGTGGTTTATGCGAGGTCTCCCTATCAAATACCGTAAGCACGCAATGGAAAAGACAGGAGCCGCAGTAGACGAGCCTAGCACCCTTATATTTAAAAGACTAAAGGAGGCCGTAGAGTTAAGGATAGTGGCTATAGAGGGTGCCGAGCGAATAGACGTCCTTCCGGAAGAAGACGCCCTAAATGTCTAGCTTATACAGGAGCTACGGCAGTAAAGGGATGAGCTCAACCGTAGGAGAGAAGGAAGACTTCTTGACCTAGTTAGACTAGGTATACACGGAGGAGCCCTAATACAGCAGCAGTCACCCGCCATAGATTAAGTTATAGTTTAAGGCCCAGCACCAGGATATGAAGACTGGCAGAACAGTGCCCGAGCTCCCTTTGCTCCGCAAGACTGTTAATATCTATAAGATTCTTAACCTCCGTAAGGCTCTCAACCTCTGTAGGACTCCCGATATCCGCAAGATTCTACTGCCTTTAGACGGCCGCAATAGGACGTATAGGGTTAGCAAGGCACGTAAGGATAAGGCTGACAAACCTGTTTTGGATGCGGAGGGAGTCACCGTTTCACCAAGTACGAATGCCAAGGGCTAAAGGACCTTATCCAGCAGGGATTTGTATATCTGTCTAATTAAGGAAGACTAGTAGCTAAGATGCGCGAATGACCTAGACCTAAACTTCCGTGGCTCGGCAATAAAGGATAACTAAAAGGTATTAAGAACTGGCTTCGTACATACTAAGGAATAGACCTAGATGGACAGGTATATTAGAAAATAGAAGGATAAGGACAGACGCAGCAACGGGCCCCAATAGTATAAATGGATTTTACTGCTTTCTATAATAGAGTAGTACTACAGAATAGTAACGAAATATGGACGAACTAGGAGGACTGCTATTAAGTATGGCCCACGGACTTAGTAACGCCTAGCCAGCAACGTCCGTAGACTTACTTAACCCTTAGAGACAGCCGTATAACTAGGACAACCGTTAAGCAGCAGCAGGCACCACCGTAGGAGAAGAATATACAATCAGGAGATTATATCTAGATTAGGTTACGGCCTGCGGATAAGACAGCTAAAGCTAGAAAGGGGAATAAATTGTTTAACCCTTGGAGGCGGTCTTAGAGACAAACGCTTAACTAGGTCAGCTATTAAGCTATAGGCTCTGCAGCAGGCTCTGCCGTAGGTATAGGATGTTTAACTAAGGGACAGTTAAGTTCTAAGGTGGGGGAAGGGACGCAGGTAACGGCCGTGTAAAAGATTTCTATTTATCTGCTTATTTACTATATTTCCTAAAGCTCCTTTCTTATTTACTTTCCTAATCGTGACGCATTAACGCGTTAATCAAGACAACCTACTGCAGAGATATTAGTTTAGCTTACCGCCTATCACCAAGCCAATAGCGATTTTCTATGCCCGGTATAGAAAATCCTAATTAGTCCATTCAGCAGTAGAACCGGCAAAACTCTATACCGCCCCTAGAATTCGATAATGCGCCAGTAGCACAATAAGAACAGCACCAAGAGCCTTAATTAATTGCACGGATATAGAGCCGATTGTATAATACAGAGCCTAACATAGAGCTATACGTAGAGCCTAATGCAAAGCTATACGCAGAGCCTTAATTAAACGACTGTACGGAAGCCTTAATCAATTAAATAACTGTATAGAAGTTACGGTCGGTTAAGGAGTAAAACCAAGCTAAAGCCTTAATACCAGCACGCTACGTCACTAAGTTAAATTAGTTAAATGTTATCAGATTAGAGCCTTCGGCCGGGCCGACTTTATTCCCTATTTAAACGACAGCTAATTGTAGCACAACTGCCACTGCCATCCGAATTTAGTACTGCACTAGCTGCGCAATGAGAACAGACACCGCGGTAAGGAAGGGACCTATATAAAGGCAACAGCACGATATCAGTGACAAAGCACCACAGAAACGGTAGAGCAGTATATAAAAAGGCACTGTAAGAGATCGTACACAGGGCACGGCTGATCATATTAAGCCTAAGCCATCCTTATACGACTAAAGACAGGATAAAGCCGTATCTGGCTAAGCTAGTAAAGGGCCTTATTAGGGATTACAAGGGGAACAGGAATTGGACGTATAAGAGCCAGCGCTTTTCCTTAGAGGTTGTCTAACAAAGGGCTATATTATGGACATAAGGCCAAGGGATATGCGACGGAGGTAGTTATAATAGCTGAGAAGCTGCCACCGGATAACACTAAGGACGACTTAGGTGAAGCGCAGGACCAGCAGGACAATAATAAAGAGACTAAGAGCAGAAAACAACCCTAAGAAGGCTCTTAAGCTAAAAGAAGATCAAGGATACGCAAGTGTACTGCCAGTAGCGGGAACAAAGAAGCAGCTGCAAAAGCCTAAGGATATGCCAAATAAGTTAAAAGCAAGGACGGCCTAAAAAGGGAAGCAAGCAGCTATAAGAGACGTCTTAGAAAAGTACTGGGCCTGCGAAAATGGTCTACTAGAAGCTGCTGTCTATGCTTATAAGGAAGGAAGTCTTAAGATAGGTCTCTGGATTGGACGTCTAGAGGATACCAAGAGCCTTAATCGACTATATAGATATAAAGCTTTAACAGAACGACTGCACAGCCAGAGTCTTAATTAATTGTCTGTAGATGCAGAGCCTACGGATACAGAACCCAGGTTGTACGTGCAGCAGAAGACACCTTAAGTTAAGCCATAGCCTCGTTAGATCTTGATCAGTTAAACGCCGTCTCCGCATTTAAGTCAGGACAGTTAGAGCCTTTAACCAGGCCGACTTTCTACCTTAATCGAACGACCAAACGATTAGTTGCAGTATATTGTCGCCAACTAACTAGATAGTCTTCGTCCCATAGTTAAAGTAGATATACAGCCACGTACGCAGCTACTAGGCCTATATAGGAAATCGGTATATAATGTACAGCAAGATGCACAGCTAGACGCACAGCTAGATATAGGGCCTGATGCAAAGCCACAGGTAGAGCTTTAATTAAGAAGCTGTGTACGATGCAGACTAATATAGAGCAAGATGCAGAGTCTTAATATCAAACGGCCGAAGTCTCTGCTATCTTGATTAACTGTCCTGCCACCGCCGCTACTACCGCTATTCCGTCCAGCTATTCCGTTCTTGCTATCTTAACCAACTACTGTCTCTATCGTCCTAGATCTGTACCGCTGCTAGGTCTATTTACTGCTAAATCTGCTAGGTCTGTTATGCCGTTCTATACTGCTATTCCAACCGATCTATTCTACTGCTGCCAACCAGCTATTCTACCGACTGCTACTAACTGCTGCTACTGCTACTGCTGTATTAACTAACTGCGACCAACCGACTGCTATTAACCGTCTACCGCTACTAAGATTTCTGCTACCGAAAGTTCTGCTACTTACTAACTATTACCAAGTTCTTCCACCGAGTATTCTACCACCAACTGTTCTATCTTATTTTACCGCGCTAACTATCTGCTTTTATTACTGTTTATACCACTGTTACTATTACTGCCGTTACTGCTGTCCTAGCTGCTACTAATAGGAAGATCGGACCTAAGCTATGGGTAATAGAAGGACACCGTAGAGCAGTTCTATAGAGGGCTAAGGATAAAGTTACCTGCGTTCTTTTAGGGATATTCTTTCCTTTTCTTATTCTACTTTTGCTATACTCTCATTTTACTATTCTTCTATATTATAGAACGTTAGGGGACAACGTTCTTAGTAGGGGAGGTATATCATAGTATAGATTAGACGTCGCCTACTATCTTGGCATTTCCCTATATTTATAGAGCCTTCGGCTTCCTTCCTTCTTCCCTAGAAGAGACATATATCACGACCTACCGGCAATACATTCTTTCCTTTCTTCTTACTGACTACTTTCCTACTAATTGATTATGACTAATAACTGACCGACCAACCGACCGACCGACAGACAGACAGCATTGTGACTTCCTATCTAAGAGGGACCGCGTCTACCACCACACTATGGTCTCTCTAGTATTTTAATAGGTTATAGCCCTCCATATAGCTTATGCCTTATTAGTTTATTTCTTTAGTAATTTAGATATTTTTTTATAACCTTCCGTACTAGGTTTTAGATTCTATTAATAATATACTTCTCCTAGAGTCTTAACACTAAGCCTATAGCTCTATTATGCCCTTAAGTTAGTCCCTTATAGAAATCTTCTATAAAGTATTCTGCTATACTTCTTAGGATATACTTAGCTTCTCTATATTTATACAATATTTCTTCTCCTAGATATTCTAATTACTCTTTTAGTTATACCTTAAAGATTCTTTATACCTAAAAGCTTTCTAGTAACTTATAAACTCTATCTAGTTCCTTATAAGTTATTATAATTTTTAAATAATTATACCTAATTAGTCCGTCTGTATCTTTTTATAGTAAAGCCCTTAATGGCTTTTTATTATTTTATAGTTTAGCTTTCTAACTTAGAGCATCTACTTATATATTATCTATCCCTTTAGTATACTAAATCTTAAAATAGTATTCTATAAGTATCTCTGCCCATCTAACCTATCTTTAGTTAAGTTCCTTTATTATTAGGAATCCTATTAGGTTTTTATAATCTATCTTAACTATAAATAGTTTCTCTATGCCTTATAAGAATGCTCTTTATTCCTTTAGTACTATAACTATACCTAATAACTCCTTATTATAGATGTTATAGTTTAACTCTAATAGTATTATCTTCCTACTATAGTATGCTACTAGGTGCCATCTGTCTAGATATTTCTATATAAAGTATACCCCTAGTATAAAGTCTAATATATCCGTTTTTATAACCGTCTTTAAACCTAGTTAATAGATCTTAAGAACTAGCTCCTAGGTAAATAATTTTTTAACTTCCTTAAATAGTTCCTATTATTCCTTTCCCTATACCTATAGTTTTTCTTTCTTTATTAACCGCGTAAATAGTTTAGTATTCTTTAACTATTACGCTATAAACCTTCTATAGTAATTGCAAAACCCTAGGAATAATCTTAACTGCGTAATATTCTCTAGTTCTTACCAATTTACTATAGCCTTAATCTTCTTTAAATCTATACTAAGTTGGCCTAGTTTAATAATAAATTTAATAAAATTAGTCTTCCTAGTAAAGAACTCACATTTTTTAATTACTACTAGCATCTATTCTTTTTATAGTCTCTTTAAAACCTATTTAACGTATTCTCCGTATTCTTCCTTAGTTATTAAGTAGATAATAATATTGTTAAAATATACCATAACAAATTCATTTAAGTATTCTCCTAATATATTATTAATACGCTTTTAAAACGTTGCTAATACGTTTATAAGCCCGAATTGTATAACTAATAGCTTATATAGTCCTTTCTTTAACCTAAAGGCTGCCTTCTATTTATTGCCTTACTTAATCCTAATCTAATAGTATACCTATTTTAGATCTATCTTTGTAAAGATTTATACGTTACTTATCCTGTCTTAGATTTTGCTAATTAAGGGTAAAGAATACCTATCCTTCCTAGTAATGCTATTTAACTATTTATAGTTAATACACAGCCTTAGCTTACTATTTTTCTTTAATATAAATAGTACTAGATAACCCGCTAATAACTATAATAGTTTAATATATCCCTTTTATAAGTTCTCCTAAATAAACTCTTTTAATACTCTACCTTCTTCTTTAGTAAGCTTATAGATTAGAAAGAACCTTAGACTTATTCCTAGTTCCAATTTTATTTTATAGTCCTATACTATATACTCTAATAGCTTTTTACTTTCTGGTAACCATAGTTTCTTACCATACTTATAGTATCTCTTTAGTATATAACTTAACCCTTTCTCTATTTCTTTATAGGTTGCTCCTACTTAATACTATACCATCTTAGCTTATTATCGCATCTTATATTATTAAGTATCCTAGATATTAACCTAACCTATAACCTAATTAATCTTTAGATTATATTCCTGTAACTAAAGCATTCCTAACACTACCTTATTATTCCCTAATAGTAATATATTAAAAGACATCTTAATCTATTTCCGTTTAATAGTTAACTAAATAGGTCCTGTTTTAAGATTAATAATGCCTCCTCTATCGGCTATTAGATCTCCTAAAATTATCACTAATAAGTAAGGACATTCTTTTTTCCTATATAGTAACCCTATTCTTTTAACTGCTGCTAATAAGATATAGTTCTTTATTACTCTACTATCTATTAATGCCTTAAACTGTTAATCTTACCATTTAACTTATAAATTTAGGTGTTGTCCTTAAATTCCTTTAAGGGTTTAAGGCTCTACTACTAGTTCCCTTTAGTTCTATAGGCCTCTACTTTTCCTAACTATTAGCTGCTTAATCCTATTTATATTTAGTCCAACTTAGGCCAATACTTAGTTCGCTTTTTGTCTTTAATATACTATAGATAGGTGTTCTCTAAACATTCCCACCATTGTTATCTATCTAGGTATTCTTCTATAAGGAATCTTCTTAGCTAAAGTATTAAGTCCCCTTATTCTTAAACTTCTACTAGATACTAACTATATATATACTTAGCGTTTTAATATTTTACCTTATCTATTAACTAATATATCCTTATTAGATATTTCCGATGCTTATCCTTTAGTATTCTATATATATTATATATATTATCTATACATATAATCTATACCAGCGTATAATATACTTAGTGTCTTAGGTTAACTCTTAGCTCGTCTTTATCCTTAAGTTTAAACCTTTCTTATATTAATCTAAGCGTTATAACTTCGTTCGCTAGTATTAAGATACATCTCTCGCTTCTCTAGTCCTCTAATTACTTCTTTAAATCCTTTAACGTTATAATTAAGACTTCTTTAATATAACTTATAGCCTTTTCTATAATTAGGTAGTCTTAGATAACTTTCTTATCCAACCATATATAGAAATCTTCCCACTTATTATTATGTCGTTGTCTATACCACTTTTAGTATAACCCCTTAAGTATATACGGTTTGTCCATAAGGAAGTATCTTCTTATTACTACGTTATAATAACCCTTTATATATTATTCTTTAAACCTAGTTAAAATCCCTAGATCCTCTTCTTATTCTAGTTTAATAAGCCACTTAGCTCTTAGTGTGCCTATTCTTAGCCTATTAGTAATTCTTTATATAGGTGCTCTGTCCCTTATACGTCCTAATATACTAAATCTCTTATCTAGTTTCTATTCTTACTATAAGGTAATTCTTACTCTAAATTCCTCTATAGTTTCTTTCTTATCGCGTTTTATAAGTAGATCCTTAAAGTCTTCTTACTTCTTAATCTCGTTAATAGTCCTTATTTATATACTAAAGTCTTAGTCCTATAGGATTCTTAATCCTAAGCTTGCTTCTATCTTAAGCCTTACTCCTACCTTAGTCTAACTAGGCTTAGGTATTCTCATCTTATTTTAAAAGTCTTAAATCTTACTTATCTCGTCTTAAGAATCTTATATCCCTAGGAATCTCTATCTTAAGCTCATTTGTATATCTTTAAACTAAGCTACTGCCCTACTCCATTGGTTTTTATCCGTTGTAGGTCCTTAGGTATACCTTATCTCGTCTTAAAAATCTTAGTCGTCTTTTATCTTATCTTAAGAATCTTAAGCCTTTAGCCTTTTACCTTTATTAAGTAATAAATTAGCACTAGCAGTCGTCTGCTTGCTTAATCTCTTTAAGATACTCTTCCTTTTATCTTATAAAGTAATGGATGCCGTATCTAATAGTGTTATAATACCCATTACTAAACCTTACTCTATAGCGGCCTTAGTCTCTACTTCTAATATAACTTCTTTAAGGTTTATATACTTCTAGTAAGCTGCCTTTATTTCCTTATTATCTATAAATATTTCACCTATATTAAACTCGTCGTCTTTAACGTCTAATCTACGCAATAGTTTATTAGTTCCTTTATACTATATAGATTTTGGCTCCTATAGCCAATAGCTTACGCCATACTTAGCGTCTTTATAAATTTAGTATACGTTATTATAACAAAACGCGAAACTTCTAATTAAACACTCTTTTATTTCTTGCAGTATACTATTATCCCTCTATATATATATGTCTTCTACTAGTCTGGTTCCCTTTATTATATAGTAACTCTAACCATCTTTATAATCCCTCGCGAAGTAACCTTATTTCCCGTAATTTATATAAGCTCTATCTCTAAACTACTAACTTTGCTATAAAGTCCGCCTAAACATCTTCTACTACTAAGATCCCTAGTTTAGCCTCTACTCCTTAGTCCTATAATCACTAGATCCTTAACCTTTAGGTTTTTATAGTTTCTTACTCTATCTCTTATAGGCCTCTTTAGTACTACTTAGGTCTATTAGCTCCGCGCTATACTATAGTTTCTAAACTAGCTTTAGTTATTATATACTCTATATCTTATATAACTATAGAACTCTATTCTAACCTCTCTTAGCCTATTCCCTTTAGTAGATCTAATTATTAATCTTAATTACTTAATCTATTAAATCCCTTAGGGTGTCCGCATCTTCTATTAGGATAATTACGTCCTAGACTTTAGCCTTAAGTCCCTGTTTATACTATGCTATAAGCGCCCTATTATTCTACTTAACTTATATAGCTAGCATTTAGAACTATATCGTGTACTTAATTGCTAAGGTTTATTACGTAATGTCTTAGAGTTTTCTTTCTACTATAGTTACTGCCTCTAGATCTCTAAACATTTATATAAGTCGCTCTATAAACCCTTCCTAACTTAAGAATATATACCGCATATTTTAATTAGTAGTTGTTATTTTATTCGCCTATATTTCTATAAGGTAAGGCTTAAACTACTTAAGTGCTCTTCCTAATAGGAATAGTCCTATATAAGCTATTTAATCTATAGGTATTAGTAACTTAGCTTCTTCTTACGTAACCTTAAAGTGTATTTGCGTAAGAAATCCTTTAAGCTTTAATCTTTCTCCTAAGAATCTTTTAATTAATGGTAACTTAACCTTTACTGCTCCTATCCCGTTAATCCTCTATTTAAGCGTCGCATTATTCTCTATTAACTAATTAACTATCTCTTATAACTATCTAACCGTTATAGGTTGCTATAAGTTAGTATTTGCTATACTAGTGTCGCCTCTTAACCTTAAAGTAGTTGCCGCCGTTAATGGCGTTATGGTAGCTGCTTTTAGTGGCATATTATTTGACTTTCTATATTTAATACCGTAACTAGGTAGTAATTATATAACGGAACCTTGTAGTAGGTACTATAATAGGCTTATTATTAGGCTAGGTGTATAAGTAATATAAATTAAAGTTAATAACGTAATAATAACTAGTGGAGTGGTTGCCTAATAGATTAACTCTAATTGTATTCTAAGAATTACTATAAGGAAAGAACTATCTAGAGTAAAGACTATGGTCCTTTAAATATACAACCGTACTCCTAGGAAACCCTCCTTATATATAAGGTACGTATACTTTATCTACTTTATTACAGATTATATAGATTACACAGATTACACAGATTATATTATATGACTTAGTTACCATTCCTCGTTACATTGTTCTACCGGCTCTATTCTAAACCATGCCTATATTAACTAACTAGCTTCCTTTAACTCTTCTCTAAGTAGTTATAATATCGTACTTAAAGCGTCTATAACACTGGACTACTAAATAGCAGGACTATATAAGGTCTTTAAGAAGATAGGCAACTTATATAAGGTAAAGCTCCTAAATTTAATTAGGGTTTACCCTATTTTCTTACTAGATAAGCTATAAAGGGCTATAAATAACCTATTGCCTAGATAAAAGAACGAGCCTTCCCTACTAATTTAAGTAAACGGTAACAATAAATAGGAAGTTAATAAAATATTAGCCTATAAGATAGTATAGGGAATACTAAAATATCGTATCTAATAAAAGGGCTATAACTTAAACCTAACTTAGTACTTTATATAGAACTTTATAGGCTGCCCCTAAAGCTTAAAGAGTTTTATAACTAATACCCTAATATGCCTAGACCCCTAAAGTACCTAAATAAGTAAATAGAATGCTAGTATAGTAAAGATAATAAGCTACTAGAAGAATATAGGGATAAAAATGCCTTAAAGCCCTAATATAGCCTTCTGCTAAATTTTACCAAGTTATACCATTTTCTACTAATACCGTAAAACTTTAGATATCTAGGAACTTTAACCACTAGTTAAAGTTGTCTAATTGGTTAGATCCTTGCTAAGATTTTTAGCGGCTTTTTTAGCCTATTGCTTTCTATATAATCTATAGTTACCTTTTATACTTAGTCCGGACGCACTTACGTCTTCTTCTCCTCCTTATCTTATATTTTGTAATCTTGCGTTTTTATAAGCCTAGTACTGTCTTATTCTTAACTAAGCTTAAGGATAGGCTTTTTTTTAAAAAGGGGGGGTAATATAACGGCGCTGTGGAACGTTACCTATTAAATTCTACCATATTCTGCCGACCTATAATTGGCTTGCCTATTATTAGCGCCTTGGCAAATGCCCCTATATATTTTTTACTTTAGTCCTAGCGACCCCTTTTTTCCTTCTCTTTAGCTTAGTATCTTTGTAATATAGCATTCTATAAGCTTTAGTTAGAGGCATTTATATAAGCCGTAATATATATTATATATTAAGTTAATACCTAGTATATAGGTATTTAGATATTTAGCTACTATACTAGTAATATAGCTTTATAGAGAAGTTAAAGCTACCTTCTACTCCTTATACTCTTTCTTTACTATCTTCTACCTTTTATAGAGAATTTAAAGCTTATCCTTCTAGCCCTTAGAGAGAGCTATATAAGAGGTTATTCCTAGCTTTATATCTTAAGGCCTAGAAAAAACTAGTTTAATTAGTTAGGGCAACTTGTTCTATTTTGTTAAGGGGTTAATATATTTTTATATATCTCCTATTTAGGCTTAAAGCCTAATAAGGTTAATCCATTCGTCCTAATTAGCTTAGCTTAATATTATTACCGTTATAATAATAGCTTAGGTAGGTAGTTAAGAAGTTATTTTAAAAAGGTGCTTATAGAAAGGTTAAAGGATTTAGTAATAAGTAGTAATTTAATAAGGGGTATAATTAATTAAATTAATTAGTTAAATAGGGGCAATACGGCAAGCAACCCGGGCTTATAACTGTTAAGTAATAGTCCGTGCACCAATTATAAGAAAAGAATAGTGTCTCTATCTATTGAATGTGGCTCTAAGAGCCTCTATAAGAAAGGTATAGGAAATGAGAACGAGAAGGGAGGTAACCGAGTCAATGACTGAGTTAATGGGAGGTAGCTGAGTCGGTGACAAGATAACCTGATTTAGGTCGACAAATATAGAAGACGATGCTTGCTCGTAACGTTCTAAAAATAACACAACTCTACAAGCTTACCATCTCTTCTTATACGCTCTTGGATGAAAATTAACCCAACCAGCCTCTGCACATACACCACCTTGGCGCATCCGGCTGAAAGCGCGTGTTAATCGCGCAGATCAAACCACGCGGATTTATACCCAAAAATACGTTAAAATACGTTAAAATGGTCGTGCTTATGACTTTAAAAGGTATAAAATTGTGCCGTTTGTGTAACGGAACCTTGTAGTAAGTACTACGATGGGTCCTGTTAATGGGCTAGGTATATAGGTAATGCGTAAAGTCAACAACGTAATAACAACTGGTGGAGTAGTTGCCTAACAGATTAACTCTAATTGTATTCTAAGAATTACTACAAAAAAGGAACTATCTAGAGTAAAGACTGTAGTCCTTTAAATACATAACCGTACTCCTAAGAAATCCTTCTTATACGTAAGGTACGTGTGCTCTATTTACTCTATTACGGATTTTATAGATTATACAAATTATATAGATTACGTTACGTAACTTGGTTACTATTTCTCATTATATAGTTCTACCGGTTCTATCCTAAACCGTGCCCGTATTAACTAACTAGCTTCTTTTAACTCCTTTTCTAGTAGTTGTAATATTATACTTAAAGCGTCCATAATACCATCTCCCTCCTCTTTATCTTCGTCCTTAAAGATTCCTAATATCTCTAAGTTATTTACTAGAGGTGTAATATCCGTTTAATTAATTTGGTTAATATTATTACTTATTATACCTAAAGCAATTTCTCCTTCTTCTATAGTTTAACATGCCCGCACTATTACTGCTATACTATTACTAGGTAAAATAATACCATCTCCATATTCTCGTTATATGAAAGAGGGGTTAGTTTACGTTGCGCTAGCGAGTCCTTTGTCTTAGTAACCCTCTTCTTATTTAGAGTACACTAAAGCGAATATTTATTTATCTTGCGATGTTTGCTCTATATCTAACGCTAAGTATATGCGTCCTATAGTTCTTAATAGTCTGCGAGTTCTCTAAGTAATTTGTTATAGGGTCTTGTGTTTAATCTGCTGCTATAAAGCTCGATGGTAAGCTCTTAAGCGCCCTTAATAAACTACGGCGATTGTAAGAGGCGGAACAAGAGGCTGCGGCTACTTAACAGCGTGCCCTTAAAACTCATCTTCTGGCCTCTACTTATCTTCTATATCTTAAATGGGTTCGTAAAAAGGTTTATTTTAAGAAGTAGAAACTTATAAAATAAGGTCTATAGGAACTTAGTAATAAAAGAACGGATTCTCTTCTAACAGTAAAGGAAACAACTCTAAGTAATTCGGCAGTCACTCTTCTTAGGTCCCCCTTAGGTAACTCATTCTTTAGCGATCCTTCCTTATTAATAATACCTAACCTATTCTCTTCCGATACTCCTATACCTTTCCTATAGCGTTCTTTAAATTTTCTAGTAGCTCCTAGGTAGTTTTATTATAGCCTATCTACTTAACCTTATACTATATTTTATCGTTAACGTCCTTATAGCTAACGATCTTTAAAACTTACTATTTATCTTCTTTTTATCCTTTATACGTGTCTGCCTTATAAACTAATAGCTTAACCTTCCTATATACTAGCTCTAGCATTACGATATGCTATATAGGGTAGATCTTTATTTTAGCTAATAGGTCCAACTTAAACGTAACCGGTAAAATCCCTTAACTAATTTTATAAGGTCCTAGTCTGATATAGTCTAACTTTTTACTTAGTCATCAACTCTTAAAATTTTTATATAGTAGCTACACTTTATCTCCCTCCTTAAGATCTGGTCCCTTAGATCTCTTAGCATTATAGTATTTTTTTATTCTCTGCTGTACTACCTTAGCTGTTTCCGTAAGGTTCTTATAAAGATTTATTAATATCTCCATCCTTTATTTAGCTATGCTACTTATTTTCTTTACTTAACGTGGTGATAATAATGTTCTTAGCTTATATCCATAATTCGCCTTAAATGGTAATATACCCATTCCTTCTTATAGTGTTATATTGTATATAAATTATATAACTGGTAATAACGATACCTAATTATTTTATACGTAATTAATATAGTGCCTTAAATACTGCTCTAGTGTCTAATTTAATCTTTCCGTTTAACCGTCCGTCTGCGGATAATATACGGTGGAAGTTACTGCTTAAACTCCTTACTCTGCTAAGAATACCTCCTAGAATACTGCTACGAATCTTAAATCTCTATCCAATATAATTTTGCTTAGTGCTCTATATCTTATAAATACCTCTTTAATATAGATTTTAGCGATATCTTCTACTAATATCCCTTCTGTATATGCTATAAAGTATCCCCACTTTATAAGCTTATCTACTATTACTAAAATCGCGTTATAATCTTATCTGGTGATAGGATCTCTTAATTTTAGCAACTTTACGATAAAGTCCCATAATATGACCTCCCATGGTCTCTTTAGTATTTTAACAGGTTATAGCCCTCTATACGGCTTATACCTTATTAGTTTATTTCTCTAGTAATCTAGATACTCCTTAGTGACCTTTTTAGCTATCCTCTAGATTCTATTAATAATATACTCCTCCTAGAGTCTTAATACTAAGCCTATAGCTCCATTATATCCTTACGTTATTTCCTTATAGAATTCTTCTATAAAGTGCTCTGCTATACTTCTTAGGATATACTTATTTTCTTAATTTTCGTATATATCCGACTGTGGATCTTCTAGTTATGCTTTTAGAATTCTTTATACCTAAAAGCTTTCCGGTATCTTATAGACCTTATTTAATTCTTTCTAAATTACTGCGATTTTTAGATAATTATACCTAATTAATCTATCTATATCTCTTTATAATAAAGCCCCTAATAGCTTTTTATTATTTTATAGTTTAGCCTTTTGACTTAGAGCATCTGCTTACGTGTTGTCTGTACCCTTAGTATACTAAATCTTAAAATAATATTCTGTAAGCATCTCTGCCTATCTAACCTATCTTTAGTTAAGTTCCTTTATTATTAGAAATCCTATTAGGTTCTTATAATCCGTCTTAACTATAAATAGTTTCTCTGTGCCTTACAAGAATGCCCTCTATTTCTTTAGTGCTATAACTATACCTAATAACTCCTTATTATAGATGTCGTAGTTTAGTTCTGGTGGTGTTATCTTTTAACTATAGTATACTACTAGGTGCCATCCATCTAGATATCTTTGTATAAAGTATGCCCCTAATACAAAGTCTAATATATCTATCTTAACAACCGTCTTTAGTTTTAGTTAATAGATCTTAAGAACTAGCTCCTAGGTAAACAACCTCTTAATTTCCTTAAACAGTTCTTATTATTCCTTTCCCTATGCCTATAGTTTTTCTTTCTTCGTTAGTTGCGTAAATGGCTTAATATCCTTTAACTATTGCGCTATAAACCTTCTATAGTAATTACAAAACCCTAGGAACGATTTTAACTATATAACGTTCTCTAGTTCTTACCAATTTACTATAGCCTTAATCTTCTTTAGATCTATACTAAGTTGGCCTAGTTTAATAATAAATCCGACGAAATCTATCTTTCTGGTAAAGAACTCGTATTTCTTAATTACTACTAGCATCTATTCTTTTTATAGTCTCTTTAAGACCCATTTAACGTATTTCCCGTGTTCTTCCTTAGTTATTAAATAGATAATAATATCGTTAAGGTATACCATAACAAATTCATCTAAGTATTTTCCTAATATATTATTAATACGCTTCTAGAACGTTACTAGTGCATTTATAAGCCTAAATTATATAACTAATAGTTTATATAGTTCTTCCTTTAACCTAAAGGCTGCCTTTTATTTATTGCCTTCCTTAATTCTAATCTAATAGTATACCTATCTTAAATCTATCTTTGTAAAGATTTGCGCATTGCCTATCCTATTCTAAATTTCGCTAATTAAGGGTAAAGGATACTTATCCTTTCTAGTAATGCTATTTAACTATCTATAGTCGATACACAGCCTTAGTTTGCTATTCTTCTTTAGTACAAACAGTATTAGATAACCCGCTAATGACTGTAATAGTCTAATATATCCCTTTTGTAGATTTTCTTAGATAAACTCTTTAAGTGCTCTACCTTTCTCTTCGGTAAGCTTATAGATTAGAAAGAACCTTAGACTTATTCCTAGTTCTAATTCTATTTTATAGTCCTATACTATATACTCTAACAGCTTTTCGCTTTCTAGCAACCATAGTTTTTTGCTATATTTATGGTATCTCTTTAGTATATAATCTAACCCTTTTTCGGTTTCTTTATACGTTGCTCCAACTTAGTACCATACTATCTTAGTTTATTATCGCACTTTGCGGCGTTAAGTATCCCTAATATCGACCTAACTTGTAACCTAATTGATCCTTAGATTATATTTCTGTAACTAAGGCATCCCTAATATCGCCTTATCCTTCCCTAATAGTAGGATATTAAAAGATATCTGGATTTGTTTTCCTTCAATAGTTAACTAAATAGGTTCTATTTTAAGATTAATAATGCCATCTCTATAGGCTATCGGATCTTCTAAAATTATTACTAATAAATATAGGTGTTCCTTTCTTTTGTGTAGTAGTTCTATTCTTTTAACTACTGCTAGTAAAATATGGTTCCTTATTACTTTACTATCTATTAGTGCCTTAAACTATTAATCTTGCCATTTAACTTATAAGTTTAGGTATTATCCTTAAATTCCTTTAAGGGTCTAAGGCTCTACTATTGGTTCCCTCTAGTCCCGTAGGCCTCTACTTTTCCCAACTATTAGCTATTAGATCCTATTTGTACTTAGTTTACTCTTAGCCAATACTTAGTTCGTTTCTTTTCTTTAATATGCCATAGACAGGTATTCTCTAGATATTCCCACCATTATCATCTATCTAGGCATTCTTCTATAAGGAATCTTTCTGGTTAAAGTATTAAGTCCCCTTATTCTTAAACTTTTACTAGGTGCTAGCTATGCATATACTTAGTATTTTAGTATTTTACCTCATCCGTTATCTAATATATTCTTATTAGGTATTTCCAATTCTTATTTTTTAGTGCCTTATATATACTATATGCATTATCTATATACGCTATCCATAATAATGTGTAGTATGCTTAGTGTCTTAAGTTAACTCTCGGCTTATTTTTGCTTTTGAGTTTAAACCTATCTCGTGTTAATTTAAGCGTTGCAACTTCGTTTACAGGTACTAAGATTTATCTTTTACTTCTCTAGTCCTCTAATTACTTCTCTAGATCTTTTAATATTATAATTAAGGCTCCTTTAATGTATATTATAGCCTTTTCTATAATTAGGTGGTCTTAGACAACTTTTTTATCTAACTATATATAGAAATCTTCCTACTTATTATTATGTCGCTGCCTATACCATCTTTAATATAGCTCCTTAAGTATATACGCTCTATCCGTAAGGAAGTATCTCCTTATTACTGCATTGTGATAACCCTTTATGTATCATTCTTCGAACCTAGTTAGAATCCCTAAATTCTCTTCTTATTCCAGTTCGGTAAGCTACTTAGCTCTTAGTGTGCCTACTTTCGGCCTATTTGTAATTCTTTATATAGGTGCTCTGTCCCTTATACAACCTAGCATGCTAGATCTCTTATCTAGTTTCTACTCTTGCCACGAGGTAATTCTTGCTCTGAATTCCTCTATAGTTTCTTTTCGTTCGCGTCTTATAAGTAGATCCTTAAAGTTCTCTTACTTCTTAATCTTAATATTAACATTTTAATCTTTAGGCCGAACGCTGCATTCCCTTAATAAGTCTTCTAGGTCTATATGCCTATCTCCTAATTTAACTGCTATTTATATTACGGATTCTTTAATCTCCTTAATAGTCCTTATTCGTTTATTAAAATCTTAATTCTATAAGATTCTTAATCCTAAACTTGTTTCTAACTTAAGCTTAGCTCCCGCCTTAGTCTAACTAGGCGTTTATAGTGTTCTTATCTTATTTTAAGAGTCTTAAATCTTATCTATCTTGTCTTAAGAATCTAATGCCTGTGGGAAATTCTATCCCGAGCTTATTCGTATATCTTTAAACTGAGCTACTGCTCTACTCTATCGGTTTCCGTCCATTATAGGTCCTTAAGCTGTCCTTATTCTTTCTGCGGAATCTTAAATCTCTCTTATCTCATCTTAAGAATCTTAAGCCTTTGGCCTTTTGCCTTTATTAAGTAGTAAATTAGTACTAGCAGTCGTCTGCTTGCTTAATCTCTATAAGATACTTTTCCTACCGTCTTATAAAGCGATAGATACCGTATCTAATGGTGTTATAATGCCCATTACTAAACCTTACTCTATAGCGGTCTCAGTTTCTACTTTTAATACTAATGTCTTAAGATTTTCTTTCTTAACATCGCTGAATAGATTTTCCTTAAAGTCCCTTTCTAAGTACTGCCTTGCTAACACTATACTAAAAGTTGCTGCTAGATCTTTATTGCATTTATAGAGCCTGTCTTACTCCTTATAGTCTTAGGTAGCTCTTAGTTTCTCTAAACTAGGTTCCTATAGCCAATAGCTTGCGCCATACTTAGCGTCTTTATAAACTCGGCACGCGTTATTATAGTAAAACATAAGGTAGTTAATTGAACAATCCTTTATTCCTCGTAGTGTATTATTATCCCTCTATATATATATGCCGTCTACTAGTCTAGTTCCTCTTATTATATAGTAACTCTAACCATCTTTACAATCTTTGGCGAAATAACCCTATTTTCCGCAATTTATATAAGCTCCCTCTTTAAACCATTTTTCTTGCTATAAAGTTCACCTAAATGTCTTCTGCTGCTAAGATCCCTAATTCGGCCTTTGCTTCCTAGACCTTTAATTACCTAATCCTTATCCTCTTAGTTTTTATAGTTTTCTACTCCATCTCTTATAGGTTTCCTTAGTACCGCTTAAATCTATTAGCTCTGCGCCATACCATATTTTCTAACTTAGCTTTAGTTAATACGTGTTCTGCGCCTTATATAACTATAGAACTCTATCCTAACCTCTCTTAGTCTACTCCCTTTGGTAGATCCTGTTATTAATCTTTATCGCTTAATCTATTAATTCCCTTAGGGTTTCCGTATCTTCTATTAGGATAATTACGTCCTAGACTTTAGCCTTAAGTCCCTATTTATACTATACCATAAGCGCCTTATTATTCTACTTAACTTATATTACTAGCGTCTGAAACTGCGTTATATACTTAATTACTAAGGTTCGCTGCGTAATGTCTTAAAGCTTTTTTTCCGCTATAGTCGTTACCTCTAGGTCTCTAAATATCTGCGTAAGTCGTTCTATAAATCTATCCTAACTTAAGAATATAAACCGCACTTCTTAATTTGTAGTTATTATTCTATTGGCTTATATCTTAATAAGGTAAGATTTAAACCATTTAAGTGCCCTTTCTGTTAAGAATAACCCTATATACGCTATTTAATCCACAGGTATTGCCAGCTTTACTCCTTCCTGTGTTACCTTAAAGTGCATTTATATAAGGAATCCCTTAAGCTTTAATCTTTCTCCTAAGAATTATTTAATCGATAGTAACTTAACCTTTACTATACCTATCCCGTTAACCCTATATTCCAGTACTATATTATTCGCCGTTAACTAGTTAATTATTTCCTACAACTATCTAACCGTCACAGGTTGCTGTAAGTTAGTGTCCACTATACTAGTGTCCCTTCCTAACCTTAAAGTAGTTGCCGCCGTTAATAGCGTTATAGTGGCTGCTTTTAGTGGTATATTGTTCGACTTTTAATACCGTAACTAGGTAGTAATTATATAACGGAACCTTATAATAAGTACTACAATGGGTCCTATTAATAGGCTAGGTATATAGGTAATACGTAAAGTTAACAACGTAATAATAACTAGTAGAGTGGTTGCCCAATAGATTAACTCTAATTATATTCTGAGAATTACTATAAGGAAGGAACTATTTAGAGTAGAGACTATGGTCCTTTAAATATATAACCGTACTCCTAGGAAATCCTTCTTGTATATAAGGTACGTGTGCTCTATCTGCTCTATTACGGATCCTATAGATTGTATAGATTATACAGATCACGTTACGTGACTCGGTTACTATTCCTCGTCATATAGTTCTACCGGTTCTATTCTAGACCGTGCCCGTATTAACCAACTAGCTTCTTCTAACTCCTCTCCTAGTAGTCGTAACATTGTACTTAAAGCGTCCGTAACAGTTTGATTGCTAAGATTAACACGCGCTTTTAACCGGATGCGCTAAGGTGGTGTAGGTTACTGGCGCAATACTTACAGTAGATGACCAGCCAGGGCCGTTGGATGTGGGACAGATTGGATAGCTTGTATAATTGTTCTACGCAGATATTTTCCTAGGCGGGCTGAGTAAGACGCTAGGAACCTTAAATGCAGTTTCTATTGCGTAGATAAACTCTTCTCTTGTCCTTAAACTTTATATAATATGTTCTTATAAATATACAGGTATACTTTGTCGTTTAGAAGTTCTTAGGCTAATATGCGGATCGTTAGTACCCCCCAACGAAAATTTTAACCTGAGTTTATAAGTAATAAGCCAATCAATTTTAGAGCTTTATTATATAGACTTTAATTAATATATATAGAGATGAGGTTTTCTAGGGGGAGACCCCCTAGGACCCCCCTATATAGAGCTTTTGCTTAATTTAGAAGTAGTAGTAAGATTAAAGCGCTTTAGTTACTGCTAGGTAAGGATCTACTACAGTAACCAAGGCGCCCTACTTAAGCTGGGCTTAAAGATTATATTAGCTACGAATCTAGTATATATTTAGACTATAGAGCTTTAATATAGAGCCCTCTACGTAGGATCTAATATAGTTGATTATGATTCTAATATAAAGCTTTATATACTAAATATTTTTAATACCTAATAACTAAATCGCCGCATAGCTGGAATTAAAGTAAGTCTACTACCCTAACTCGATTAAATATATATATAGGAAGAAATATAACTATATACAGAGAC
>Ga0307515_10005560_pt1 | contig 25507 bp, 24 predicted proteins | sample 17_EM_MG_FD_194513 | JGI IMG/M metagenome (GOLD analysis project Ga0307515, IMG submission 194513) | Populus trichocarpa ectomycorrhiza microbial communities from riparian zone in the Pacific Northwest, United States - 17_EM | ecosystem: Host-associated > Plants > Roots > Unclassified | place... | reverse complement strand
CAGTATGCTCTGGCACACTGCCGCGTTCCATCGGTACATCCCATCGGTCCCCTGTGAGCCAAGCCCTTCTGACGCCTGCCATGCGCAGCGTGCTCGACCGAATCCGGCGCGCCGGCGTGCCCCCTCTGTATCGCCTGTCGGTGCTAGAAGCACGGGAGGCTTACACGCTGCGCGCCGAAGTGCTGGAGTTGCCACGCACGCGGCTCGAACGTGTCGAAGACCTGCGCGTGCCCATGCCCGACGGCGCTGCCTCACCAGCGCGCCTGTACGCCCCCAGCCGGGAATGCCTGCCCGTGCTGCTGTACCTGCACGGGGGCGGCTTCACCATCGGCAACCTCGAAACACACGACAGCCTGTGCCGCCAGCTGGCAGTGCGCAGCGGCGCGGCGGTGGTTGCGCTGGACTACCGGCTCGCGCCCGAGCACCGCTTTCCGACTGCGGTGAACGACAGCTGGACGGCGATGCAATGGCTGGCCGAGCAGGGCGGCGAGCTGGGGCTCGACAGCACGCGCCTTGCTGTCGGTGGTGACAGTGCCGGTGGCACGCTGGCTGCCGTAGCGGCATTGCATGCACGCGACACCGGGCTGCGCCTGGCACTGCAGTTGTTGATCACGCCCGGCACCACGGCCCACCAGGACACACCGTCGCATCGCCAATTCGCCGAGGGCTTCCTGCTGGACGCCGAGGGCATCGCCTGGTTCTTCGACCACTACATCGCCCACGAAGACCGTACCGATTGGCGCTTCGCCCCACTCAACGCCGACGAGGTTGACGGCGTGGCGTCGGCCTGCGTGATCCTCGCGGAATGCGACCCACTGGTCGATGAGGGCGTGGCCTACGCCGACAAGCTGCGCGCCGCCGGCGTGCCCGTCGACCTGGAGCTGTACCGCGGCGTCACGCACGATTTCATCAAGATGGCCCGTTCTCTGCCCGAAGCCGGCATGGCGATGGACGCCGCCGCAGCAGCCCTGAAGAAAGCATTCGAGTCATGAAGAGAAGTGAGTTCCGGTTCGTTGAACGCCTGCGCGTGCGTTGGGCCGAGGTGGACATGCAGAAGATCGTGTTCAACGGCCACTACTTGATGTACTTCGATACCGCCGTCGGCAGCTATTGGCGTGCGTTGGCCATGCCGTACCACGAGACCATGGCCTACCTCGACGGCGACCTGTTCGTGCGCAAGGCCACGGTCGAGTACGAAGGCTCGGCGCGCTACGACGACGTGCTCGACATCGGCGTGCGCTGTGGTCGCATCGGCAATTCGTCGCTGGTGTTCGGCTGCGCCGTCTTTCGCAACGACCAAACCTTGGTGAGCGGTGAGCTGGTCTATGTATTCGCCGATCCCACCACGCAGAAGTCGAAGCCGGTGCCGCAGGAGTTGCGCGACGTGCTGCAGGGCTTCGAGTCCGGCAAGCCGATGGTCGAGGTGCGCGTTGGCAACTGGGACGACTTGGGCCGCGACGCGAGCAGCATCCGCACCTCGGTCTTCATCGAAGAACAGGGCATCCCGATGCAGATGGAGTGGGACGAAGCCGATCCCGATCCGGCGTGCATCCACGCCGTGGCCTACAACCGCTTCGGCAAGCCGCTCGCCACCGGGCGTTTGCTGGAGCATGTGCCGGGTGTCGCCAAGATCGGCCGCATGGCGGTCACCCAATCCATGCGCGGCAGCGGCGTGGGCCGCTCGGTGCTCGATGCGTTGATGAAGAGGGCGCGGGAGCTGGGCTATCGGGAGGCCGTGCTACACGCACAGACATCGGCGGCCGCCTTCTACAGCCGGGTGGGCTTCGTGTCGCGAGGGGTGACGTTTGAAGAGGTCGGCATCCCGCACATCGAGATGGTGCGGTCACTCTGAACCACCCGCTAAGTGGTCCTCTGTTGACTAGACGGCGCTCGCCGCGGGCCGGCGGCGGCGTGGCCCTTCGGGTTTGAGCAGGCTGCGCACGCGTGTCTTGCGCACCAGCCCCGGCTCGGTCGGGTTCTCTTCGCTTTCGGTGACGGCGGCTTGCGTGACGTCCACCAGTGGCGTGTCTTCGGAGTACCGCGGCGGCCAGTCCTTCAGCAGTGAACGGCGCAGCAGTGCCATGCCACCGGTTGGGCTGAAGGTGCGCTCCAGCACATGAGTGACCAGGCGTTTGTTGACGCGCTCGGTGACGATCAGCGTGCTGCAGCGCGTGCCGTAGCTCAGGTCTGCGGTACGGATGAAGGCTGGCGATAGTGCCTTTTCCAGCTCGAGCGAAACGCCGGTGGACGGCAATTGCTCATCGGCAGCAGGTGTGCGATCAGCCAATGCCTCGAACAAGCGGCTGGTCAGCACGTCGAGCGAATCGCTGGTCTCGATGGCATCGCCCACCTGCTCCTTCAGTGCGGTGACCTTGGGCCAGGGCGTGTCGAGCGAAGCGTTCGACACGCCGTACAGGCCGCGCTCCAGGCGCATCGGGCTGGCGTCGAGGTTAGAGGCCCAGAAGCATTCGCCGCGTTGAAAATCGGCCGCGATCAGGTTGAAGCCGTTGTGCCCCGACAGTGCGGTGTGCATCCAGAAGCGGTCGGGGGACAGGTCTCCCGCCAGCCAGCGCGGCACGATCGCGCCGCGCGAGGGCGCTGCCGGGTCTTTCTGACCCGGATCGCGCACATTGGTGATCAGCGCCAGGCGGCCTTGGGTCGTCAGGCCCAGCCAGGTGCCGCCGGCTTCCAGATCGCGTCCACCCAGGATGTCGGGTAGGCCCGGGCCCGGCGACCACCACGCAAGGCGGGCAGCGGGGCGCTTGAAAAACTCATCGCGGTTGGTCGCAAGAACCAGCGGAAACCGCCGCGATTGATCGAGGGCAAGCGCTACGAGGCACATGCGATGAAGCTTTCAGTGTGGCGGGCGCCGCTGATGAGTGTGGCCAGCTTGGCATGCGCGGCGCTCTCGATCTCACCTTGCAGTGATTCAGAGATGCCGTGGGCACTCGAAGGGGCGGCGTAAGTTTCCATCCAGGTGTGCAGTCCATCCGCCGCTTCGGGGCGGCGCAGCAGCCGGGCCTGCAGTTCAGGGTGCCGTGCCTGCAAGTCAGCTTGCAAACTCAGCACCGCGGCGTGCAGGACGCTGGCGTTCTCAATCGTCGCTCGATAGTAGATGAACAACTCACGTGCTGAAGCCATGCGGAGCGAGGAGGTGTGAACTATCAACGGGGTGCCACGCCTTTGTGAAAGGCGCGGTAATTTTCCACCGTTTGCTGCCCGCCCGCATCCCGCGGGCTAGGCAGGGCGCCGTTTAGCTGCTTCGACGCAGGGCTTGGGCAACCGTTTTGCCGAGCAGCCAGACACCCGATTTGACGGCATCGCGCACAGGCGCCGTGCCCACCGGATGGGGCGTCAGCCCGAGCCGGCGGCGCAGGTTGTCGTTGAGGTGCATCGCGCGCGTGAGCGAGCGAGTCCGGTTGGTATGGAAGAAGAGCGAGAGCGTGATCGACACCTCGGGTCCGTTGCGCACGTGGTGCCCTGCAACGAACGGGATGTGCAGTGCTTCGCCCGGCAGAACCTGGTACGCGGTTCGCAGTTTCTCGGCGTCAGGATGCCAGGTCGCCCGTTCACCCGAATAGGCCACGACGCTCTCGCGCACATTGGACGGCACAGAACGTGCGTCCCACTGGGGGAAGACGCTGACTTCCTTGCTGCCCTGGATCTGCATCAGGAAGTTCGAGTACCGGTCGATGTGAAACGGCGTCACGCTGTTCGGCGACGAGATGAAGAGATACAGCTTCGCGTCGTGGGCTTCACGGCCGGCTCCGCAGTCTTGCATCACACCTTGAACGTCGTTGATCAGTTCCTTGTACAGCGGGTGGAACGAGGTATCGGTGTTCGGCTCGCGGATCATGATGTACGAGTCAGACGTGCGGATCGTCTCGATCGTCTCTTCGATGCTCAGGCCATTGGCATGCGTCACGTGGGCGCGGCCGAAGTCGTCGCTGGGCTGGAGCTTTCCGCTGGAGTAATGCACCTGCCATTCCGGCAGCGCCGGGATCATGCGGCCCAGGTTCTCGAGCGAGAGCGCTGGGTGGCCGAGCAGTTGATGGTGAAAGCGGAAGGATTGCCGATCAAGAAGTTCGCTTTGGATGTCGTCAGCGAAACATGTTTTTTTGGTTGTCAAAGCTAGGCACTCCTCGCCGGTTGCTGAAGCCAGGCTGAAATGTCGCTTGAATCACGTCCTTTTTCGTAGACTTTTGTAAGAAAAACGCCACCCTTCTTGTCAGTTAATCACGTCAGCGCTCGATTTTCTGGAACTTTTCATTCAGTTCACGGCTTCAACGGCCACTTGATAAGGCATTTCGATCTGCCGTAGAAGCGGGCCGTCAGCACTGCCGAGATGCAGTGTTCCTTCGTTCATGGCCGCCAACTTGATCTCCGCGAGCAGACCGCTGCCTTCAGTGCCGCTGGGGCGCGGAACGGCGTTGGCCACCTTGCCAGCGGGTTGGCCCGGGTCGGCGCTGTGAAAGACGTCCTGCCCGGCGACAGCTGCACCGTCGCTCTCGAACAGAAACGTGCGCCGCTTGATCGTGCCGCGGTACTGACTGCGAGCCACCACCTCTTGCCCGGGGTAGCAGCCCTTCTTGAAGTCGACGCCGCCGAGCAGCTCGTAGTTGAGCATCTGCGGCACGAACTGGTCGACCGTCGCCGCCTCGATCGTCACCACGCCGCTAGCCACCTCGCCCCAGCGCCATGCGTCGGCATCGAGCGCGGGAAGGGCGGGCGGCGCTGCCTCGATCGGGGCGGCCCACAGATAACGTGTGGTGCCCGCGGCGTCAGGCAGACGGATGACATCCGCGCCTTCGTGTTCAGTCTTACTCCAAACAGCGGCCGGTGCGGCCTGGCTCAGAAGCGCCGTGGCCGACGGACCCGCCAAGCCGAGCAAGCGCCATTGCGCGGAGGTATCGCTAAGTTTGCATTTGGCGCGCAGAACGAACATCGACAAACGTTTCAGCGTAGGCGCCAGCAGATCGGCGCTGCATACCAGCAGCACCTCATCTTCGGAGCGCTTCCAGCCGATGAAGCTCGCCAGCAGCCGGCCCTTGGCTGAGCAATAACCTGCCAAGCGCGCGTGCGAGGTGTCGAGCAATGCGAAGTCGTTGGTCAACTGGCCATGCAGGAACGCCGCGGCATCGGCGCCTTGGGCGCGGATCACACCCCAGTGAGCCAAAGGTGCCGCGCCGTCGAGAGAGTAGGGAGTCGTCATGTGCCGATTATCATCAGACCCCATGATCCAACTGCCTTCAGGGTTGATGCGCTTCGCCGCTGACCCATACCGCTCGTGAAGTTTCTGCGCCGCCTGCTGCTGCTGGCTGTGCTGGCCGCGGCAGGGGCCGGCGCGGCGGTCGTGTGGTGGCTGGAGCAGCCGCTGGAGTTGGCCGCCGATTCGGTCGAGGTGTCGATCGAGCCCAAGACCACGCCACGCGACGTGGCTTACGCCTGGGTGCAGGCCGGCGTCAAGGCGAACCCGATCCTTTTGTACGAATGGTTTCGATGGTCGGGGCAGGCGCGCAAGATCCGCGCAGGCAGCTATGAAGTGGAGCGCGGCGTCACGCCGCGCACGCTGTTGAACAAGATGGTGCGCGGCGATGAGGTCATGGCCACCGTGCGCCTGATCGAGGGCTGGACCTTCAAGCAATTTCGCGCCGAGCTGGCCCGCGCACCCGACCTGAAGCAGACCACGGCAGCGATGAGCGAGACCGAACTCATGGCGGCCATCGGCGCGCCCGGTATTGCGGCCGAAGGACGCTTCTACCCAGACACCTATGCCTTCAGCAAGGGCGCGAGCGACCTGGCAGTGCTGAAACGCGCCTACCGTGCGATGAAGCAGCAGATCGATCTGGCGTGGGCCGAGCGCCCGCCCAACACGCCGCTGCGCAGTGCCGACGAGGCACTGACGCTGGCCTCCATCGTTGAGAAGGAAACCGGCGCGGCGAAAGACCGTGGCCTGGTGGCCGGCGTGTTCAACAACCGCCTGCGCATCGGCATGCCACTGCAGACCGACCCGACCGTAATCTACGGCCTGGGCGATCGATTCGACGGCAACCTGCGCAAGAAAGACTTGCTGGCCGACACGCCCTACAACACCTATACCCGCGCCGGCTTGCCGCCCACACCGATCTCGATGCCGGGCCGTGCCTCCCTGCTGGCCGCGGTGAAGCCCGATGCCACCAAGGCGCTGTACTTCGTGGCCCGCGGCGACGGCAGCAGCCAGTTCAGCGAGTCGTTGACCGATCACAATCGGGCGGTCAATCAATACCAGCGCTGACGCCCTTGCCACACTTTCCAGAATGACCGGCCGTTTCATCACATTCGAAGGCATCGACGGTGCCGGCAAGTCGACGCACATCGATGCGCTGGCCGAGCGCTTGCGCCAGGCCGGGCACGATGTCATCTGCACCCGCGAGCCGGGAGGCACGGCGCTCGCCGAGCAGCTCCGCGAGATGGTGCTCCATTCGCCGATGGATGCATTGACCGAAGCCTTGCTGGTGTTCGCCGCCCGGCGCGACCACGTCCAGCAGGTGATTGCGCCGGCGCTGGCCCAGGGCCGCACGGTGCTGTGCGATCGGTTCACGGATGCCAGCTTTGCCTACCAGGGCGCAGGCCGCGGCTTCGATGTCGGCATGCTGAACACGCTGGAGAACTGGGTCCAGCAAGGCCTGCAGCCTGATCTGACCTTCCTCTTCGACGTGTCCGCGGCAGTGGCCGCCGAGCGTCGCAGGGCGGCCCGTTCGCCGGACCGTTTCGAAAAGCTCGACATCGAATTCTTCGGCCGTGTGCGGCAAGGTTACGAAGCCAGGCTGCTGAAAGCGCCGCAACGTTTCGCCAAGATCGACGCGGCCCAGCCGCGCGAGCAAGTCTGGGCGCAGGTCGTGGCGCAGATGGAGAAACGCGGGTGGTAGGGCAAGACGGCAAGTTGCCGCTGCCCTGGCTGGGCACGCCGCTGCAAGAGGCCTTGCGAACCCAGCGCGGGCACGCGCTGCTGATCCATGGCCCACAAGGCATCGGCCAATTCGAGCTGGCCCTGACATTGGCCCAGGCCTGGCTGTGCGAAACGAACCCGACCCAACAGCCGTGCGGCGTGTGCACCAGCTGCCGTCTGGTGCAGGCGCATTCGCACCCGGACTTGTTGGTGCTGTTGCCGGAAGCGCTGCGCGAGTCGCTCGGGTGGGGCAGTGCTGAGGACGGCGATGACGGCGAGGGCAAGGCGTCCAAGGCCAAGCCCAGCAAGGAGATCAAGGTCGAGGCTGTGCGCGCGGCAGTCTCGTTCGCGCAAAGCACCTCGGCCCGTGGGCAGCGAAAAGTCGTGCTGGTCCACCCGGCCGAGCGCATGAATGCCATTGCCGCCAACACCTTGCTGAAGACACTCGAAGAGCCACCCGGCGATGCCCGATTCGTGTTGAGTTGTGGCGCGCCAGACGCTCTGTTGCCAACCATTCGCAGCCGCTGCCAGGCCGTGCCGCTGGCACTGCCGCCGGCCGCTGTGGCCAGTGCTTGGCTCGCGCAGCAACAGGTCGCCCAGCCCGATGTGCTGTTGGCAGCTGCCGGCGGCCAGCCGCTGGAGGCGCTGGAGTGGGTGCGCGAAGGCGTGGATGCCGTCACCTGGACCCGCTTGCCCAAGCAACTGGCTGCGGGTGAGGTGGGCGCCTTGGCCACCTGGCCGCTGCCGCGCCTGGTCGACGCGCTGCACAAGCTTTGCCACGACGCGATGTGCCTGGCCTGCGGTGCGCCGCCGCGCTACTTCCCGCTGGCGGCCTTGCCCTCGGGCGCCGCACTGCCGGCGCTGGTGGCCTGGTCGCGTGCGCTGCGTCAGACCGTTCGCCATGACGAGCACCCGTGGAATCTGCCCGTCATGGTGGAATCTTTGGTACTTCAGGCGCAGCAAGCGCTGTCGGCACCCGCCTCAGCGAAAGTGCATTCGGTACACTCCGGCCGATGAGCGAAGCCCCCGTCCCACCCGTCCGAACTGCAGGCAACGTGTCCGCTGGCGGGGCCACGCGTCCCAGCGTGATCCAGCTGGTCTTTCGCGAAAAGGGCGCGCTGTATGCGGCCTACATTCCGCTGTTCGCCGACGGCGGGCTGTTCGTGCCGACGACGCGCGAATACAAGCTCAACGAAGACATCTACCTCCTGCTCTCGCTGCCTGACGATCCGCAGCGCTACCCGGTCGCCGGCAAGGTGTCGTGGATCACACCCATCAACGCCTCTGGCGGCCGCACGCAAGGCGTGGGCGTCAAGTTCCCGTCTGACGACAAGACGCGGCTGCTCAAGATGAAGATCGAAGAGATCCTCGGCACCTCGATCCAGTCCGCCAAGCCGACCCAGACCATCTGAAGCTGGGGCATCTGCCCGCATGTACGTCGATTCCCACTGCCACCTGAGCTTCCCCGAGCTGCGCGAGAAGCTCGACGACATTCGAGCAGCCATGGCCGCTGCCGATGTGGACCGGGCGCTGTGCATCTGCACCACGCTCGAAGAGTTCGACGACGTTCATTCGCTCGCTACGAGCTACGACAACTTTTGGTCGACCGTGGGTGTGCACCCCGACAACGAAGACGTGCGCGAGCCCAGCGTGGCAGATCTGGTGGCCCTGTCCCAGCGCCCGCGCGTCGTGGGCATCGGCGAGACCGGGCTCGACTACTACCGCCTCAACGGCCGCTCCATCGCCGACATGGCCTGGCAGCGCGATCGTTTTCGCGTGCACATCCATGCCTCCCAGGCCACCGGCCTGCCGATGGTCATCCACACGCGCAGCGCGTCTGACGACACGATTGGCATCCTGAAGGAAGAGGGCGCGTCGAACGGCGTCTTCCACTGCTTCACCGAGACCATGGAGGTGGCGCGTGCCGCGCTGGACCTCGGCTTCTACATCTCGTTCTCCGGCATCCTGACTTTCAAGAACGCGTCTGACCTGCGGGAAGTGGCGCGCTTCGTGCCGCTCGACCGCTGCCTGATCGAGACCGACAGCCCGTACCTCGCGCCCATGCCCTACCGTGGCAAGACCAACAACCCGTCCTACGTGCCCTACGTGGCGCGGCAGGTGGCGGACTTGAAGGGCTGCAGCGCCGAACTCATCGGCGAGCACACCAGCCGCAACTTCGAGCGGCTTTTTCCGGTGAACAAGGCGCCCACAGAAGCGTGATTTCGTTCCTCGTGTAAAACATGAGGAATACGGTCTATAGCCTTGTAAGAAAAGAGATTTCTTTGGAAATCGTTGCGGTCTCGAGGGTGTCGCCCTTGACCCGCTTGTCAGGGAAACACCGACCCTCGCTTTAGTGCCCCGCCCACTGCTGCAGAAAGACGTGGCGACCTACATTGTTTGCACCCCACCACAGTTCTATGGAGCTGACATGCAAACCGCCGAGATCCTTGCGAACCCGTTCTCCCTGATGATGAACCCGGCCGAAATCTTCGAGGCACTGGAGCGCTCGCGCCCCCTGGACCGCCTGCAGCGCCGTGTGTGCCGCCCCTTGGACAAGCCGCTGATCGCTCGCAAGGGCCTGGACATGAACGACTACGACAGCGCGATCGACGCCGAAGCCGAGTCCGACGAAACCTGATTTCCGCACAGCCGGGCATCAGGTTCGCCTGACCCGGACTTCACTTCAGCTCGACACGGCTCACGTTGTCGTCGCTGTTGCGGTCGATTCGCTTGTTGTACGGGTCGACCCCGGCGAACTTGGGTTCGCTGTCGACCACCGCCGTCAGCGTCTGCTTGCCGCTTTTCAGCGGCTGGCGCTCGAAACGCAACACCGACGCTGCGTTGAAGCCTGACTTGCCAGGCTCGACCGTGAACACACCCACCTCGAACGGCTCGTCGAGCGGCGCCTCGGTTTCCTTGCCGGTACCGTCTGCATACAGCTTGCGCGCCTCGACGTCGATCTTCACCTCGTAGCGGCCATCGGCACGCTTGTTCGCCTGGGCCGACGTGACCTTCACGTCGAACAGCGTGATCTTCTCCAGCAGGTCGGTGATCAGCCCGTCATGCTGCGGCCCGGCCTCGGCGCGCAGTATCTCGATGAAGTCTCGGGTGTTCGAGTACGGCGCACCCTTGAAGGCGTAGCGCTGCAGCATCTTGGCCATGGCCCGGTTCACCACGTCTTCACCCAGTGCCTCACGCAGCCAGAACATGGTCGGCGTGCCCTTGCGGTAGTGGATGTAGCCCTGGTTCTCCACGCGCGCCAGTGGCAGCTCTTCCACCACCTCGCCGCCGCGGTCGCGCAGATAGCGGTCGAGCTCGTACTTCAGGAAGCGGCGCACCTGGTCACGGCCGTACATCTTCTCCATCACCAGCAGCGCTGAGTACTGCGCAAAGCTCTCGACCAGCATCGAACTGCCTTGTTGTTCACTCGGCACCAGCTGGTGCCCCCACCACTGATGCGCGATCTCGTGCGCCGTGACGTAGGTGACCATGTCGATCTTGTCGGGATCGGTGTGGTGGAACAGGAAGCCCAGGTTTTCGGAGTAGGGGATCGTGTTGGCGAACGACTGCGCAAAGTCCGCATAGGCCGGGAACTCGAGAATCCGCGCCTGGTGGAACTGGTAGGGCGAGAAGCGTTCGCTGAACATCTCGAGCGACAGCTTCATCGCCTTCAGCATGCGTTCGACGTTGTAGGCGTGCTCCGGGTGGTAGTACACGGCCAGGTCGACGTCTTTCCACTTGTCGCGCTGCACCGCGTAGCGGGCTGACTGGATGGAAAAGAAGTTGTTGACCGGCGCATCGGGCTTGAAGTGTGCGGTGCGGCGGCCGTTGGCCGTGGTGTCGCTCAGCGTGTAGCCGGGTGCGATGGGTGTCTGGTCGGCATCGGTCGTGAGGGTGATGTCGGTCGTGACCCAGTCGCTGTCCGAACGCAGGCCGCCTTTTGCGCGGCCCCATTCGTCTTCCAGCTTCGGCGGCCGCAGGTCGGCGGGCAAGCCGTGCTTGCGGCGCTTGGCGCGGTCAGTGAGCAGCACCCCGCGTGACATGCCGATCGCGGGCGTGAACTCGGTGTTGTCGAGAAAGCTGCCGTTCTCGACGATGCGCGTGAGCGGCTGGCCGTTCCCGAAGCCGCGCTCCTGAATCGTCGTGGCGAAGCTCAGCGTGCGTTTCTCGCCGGGCTGCAGCGCTGGCTCCAGCGCGTAGATGCGGTAGCGGAACTCCGGGTAGTCCTTCTGCAGCGTGGCGCCCGGGAACTCGATCTTGTCGAGCGTAAGGAAGTCGTTGAAGGCGCTCACGTGAAGCGAGGCGATCGGCTTGTCGGTCTTGTTCTGCAGCACGTAGCTGCCGATCGTGGCCGCACGCACTTCGCGGGGGTAGATCTGCACGTCGAGCTTCACGTCGGTGATGGTCGGCTGCGGCACCTTTTCGAACGGCAGCAGCGCCTTCTCGAGGTCGGCGAGACGGTCATCACGCTCAGGCTGGGTGATGTAGCGGTTCAGGATGTTGGTGTTGTAGAAGATGAATGCACCCGCTCCCAGCCAGACCAATGCACCGGCACCGAACAGCGCCAACGCACCGCCACGCAGGCGCCGCGGCAACTGGCGCAGCCGGGGCATCAGGGCCGTCGTCGTTCCGCGCCGCCACAGCGCGTAGGCCAGCACCGACAGCATCACGCCGAAGCCGCCCCAGTACACCTGCAGCCAGGTCTGGCCGATCCAGAAGCGGCCCGAGCGGTTCATGTCGGACAGCGGCACCGAGGTGCTGCTGCCATAGTTGTAGAGCACGTGCTCGAAGCCGGCCGTCGTCAACGCGATGGTCGCGACGATGTAGACCAGCATCACCGCCCAGCCAATGAACTTCTGCGGCACGATCGCCTGCACGAACACCGCCAGCACGGCGAGCTGCAGCGCGCTGATCGTCATCGGCAAGGCGAACCACACCAGGTAGCCCGGCAGGTCGAAGGCGGTGTAGCCCTTGAGCACCTGCACCACCATGCCGGTGATCACGGCGGCCAACGCCGATGCGGCCAGCACGAGGGCAATGGCCACGATCTTCGGCAGCACGTGGACCCAGTCGGGCGCGGCGCTTGCGTCGACGATCTCGTGCATGCGGCGCTCGCGGTCACGCCACACCAGCTCGCCGGCGTAGAAGATGGCGATGATGATCGGCATCAGGCTGAAGGCGCCGTTCAAGGTCTGCACCATCAGCCGCGTCACTGGCCAGGAGCCGCTGCCGTAGTACTCGCCGCTGAACCAGAGCGAGGCGCCGGAGTTGATGATGCCGATGAACAGCAGCACGAAGAACGCCGGGCTGCGAAACACGAACGCCATGTCGAAGCGGGCCATGCGCCACAGCTGCGCGCGGCGAGTGGCGGCATCGCTGCGCGGAGCGGGCAGGGCGCCTTGGCGCGCGGCAGGGCGCGCTTCTTCGGCCACGGCGACCGGAGCACTGCCGGGTTTGCCGGTCAGCTCGAAGCGGAACATCCGATACGCCCACGCGAACATCGCCAGCCCGACACCCGCCCAGATCAGGCGGTTGGCCAGCAACAAGCCGCTGAGCGGCGGCAGCAGCGTGTTGCGCTCGGCGGCCGTCCAGTACTTGGTGGTGATCGTGAAGGCCGACATGCCAAACGGATCGGCCAGCGCGACGATGCGGTCGTATTGCGGGTCGCGCAGCAGCCCGCGCATCACCAGGTACAGCACCAGCGCGACCACGGCACCGACATACGTCCACATCATCGAGCGCGTGGCCGTGGCCAGCGCAAAGAAGCTGGCCGAGACGATCAACAGCGTGGGCAGGCCGATGGCAAACAGCGCATAGAGGTAGTGGCTCAGGCGGAAGGCGCCCACCTTCTCGCTGTCCAGCCAGGGCATCGCTGACCCGACGGCCACGGCGAAGGGCACCGAGGCCAGCACCAACAGCGCCGCTGCGGTGGCGCCGCCGAAACGGCCGATCAGGTAGCTCGCCTTGCCAACGGAGGTGGAGCGCAGGATGGGCGCGAAGCCTGTTTCGTCGTCGCGGATCACGACGTTGGCCACCATCGCTACCACCACGAAGATCGCGAAGATGCTCATGGTCGCGAGCGTCTGCACGATGGCGAAGGGCGAGTTGACGTTGACGTTGCCCTTGGCGCCGATCTGGATCTGGTCGACCGTCACCGAGCCGAAGGTGAGCAGGAAGAACATCAGGCAGCCGACCCACAGCACGGGGCTCTTGACCTGGTACCGCCATTCGAAGGCAGCGATGTGTCGCATCATGGCCGGTACTCCTCAGGCAGCCACGGTGGCGCGGGTGGCATCGGCCTTGCGATCGCCGTGCAAGGTGGCGAAGTACACGTCTTCCAGGCCGGCCTCTACTGGCGCGAAACCGGGCTCGGGTGCTTGCTCGGCCAGCACGTGGATCACCGGGCGGCCCGCCTGCAGGCGTGTCGAGATCACCGCCATGCGTTCGCGGTAGGCGGCGAGTTGGGCCTTGTCGATGGACCGCTGCCACACACGCCCGGCCAGGCCGTCGATCAGCGTCTGTGGCGCGCCGCTGCTGACGATGCGGCCGCCCACGAGGATGGCCATGCGCGAGCACAGGTCGGTCACGTCGTCGACGATGTGAGTCGACAGGATCACCACCACGTTCTCGCCGATCTCGGCCAGCAGGTTGTTGAAGCGATTGCGTTCCTCGGGGTCGAGCCCGGCTGTGGGTTCGTCCACGATGATGAGCCGCGGATTGCCGATCAACGTCTGCGCAATGCCGAAGCGCTGCCGCATGCCGCCTGAAAAGCCGGCTATGGCTTTCTTGCGCACGTCCCAGAGGTTGACTTGGTGCAGCAGAGCTTCGACCGTCTCCTTGCGTTCACCACGCGCGGCTACGCCTTTGAGCACGGCCAGGTGGTCCAGCATGTCGTAGGCCGAGACGCGTGGGTACACGCCGAAGTCTTGCGGCAGGTAGCCCAGCATCGCGCGCAGGCGGGCCGGCTCCGCGAGGATGTCTGCGCCGTCGAAGGTGATGCGGCCGGCGGTAGGGATCTGCAGCGTCGCCAGGCAACGCATCAGAGAAGACTTGCCCGCACCGTTGGGCCCGAGCAGGCCGAACATGCCGCGCGGCACCTCGAGCGTCACGTCGTCGAGCGCGCGCGTTCCGTTGGGATAGGTATGCGAGAGATGGGAAATCGACAACATTGTTCTTCTCCGTAGGTGGGTCGCCAGGGCGGTCGGCGGACTCTACGGGCGGCCAGGCGAGCTGGCAATGCGGTGCGGACAAACTGTCGATTTGCCAGGACGAGATGCAGCCTGCGACTGGCAGGCTGCTCGCTATCGGCTCAGCCTTTGCGCTTGCGGGCCGGCTGCTTCTGGGCTGCGGACGCCAGCTGGACCGGGGCGGCTTCTGCAGGCAGCAGCGAGGTCAGCGTCTCGGCAGGCAGGTTCTTCAGCTGGGACGAATCCAGCTTGCCGATGAACTTCCAGCCGGCTGGCAGCTTGATGAAGGCAAACGCCGTCGGCAGATCGACGTAGACGTCGTAGTCCCTGGCAATGGCCTGCTCGTCCTGGGCATGGGCGGGCGACATGGCGCAGGCAATAGCCAGTGTGCAGAGTGCAGCGAAGGTCTTGACTTGAAACTTTGACACCTTGATCTCCGATTGGTTTGTGAGTGAAGACAGTGTCGGATCGGCATGTTTCAGGCGCGCATCGCGGCGACGGCCTTTCGTATCGTTTGTTCCATCCGGCTTTCGGACCTGAAACTTTCGCGGACTGCCGTTGCACGCAGCGCGACGCGTGCGGTTGACGTTATTTCGGCCCAGGCGACGCCGGGTCGATCCTCAGGCGCACCGTAGTGCCGGCGCCGGGCGCGCTTTCGATGGAAAGCGTCCCATGGAGGGCACGTGCGCGCTCTTCCATTCCGAGCAGCCCATAGCCATTGCGCTGCTGCTCGACGTTGAAGCCCACGCCATCGTCACGGACCACCAGCTCGCAGGCGGTGCCGTCCTGGTGCAGTTTCACGGCGACCTGCGTGGCGTGGGCGTGGCGACGCACGTTGCTCAGTGATTCCTGAACGATGCGGAACACCATGGTCGCCGCATCAGGTGGCAGCAGATGTGCGCTCGCGTCGAGTTCGGCTCGGCACGGTACGTCGGTGTGCCGCGTGAATTCAGCCGCCAGCCATTCGATGGCCGCAGGCAGCCCTGCGTCCAGCGCGGGTGGGCGCAGCTGCGTGACGAGCCCGCGGATGCTGGCCACCAGGCCATCGACTCGGTCGACGAGCATGTCGAGAGGGCCCGGTTCGGTCGCCCCTGCAACAGCCGAGCGCTTGCGCAACACCGACACTTCCATGCGGAGAGCAGCAAGCTGCTGGCCCATCTCGTCGTGCAGTTCGCGCGACACGCGCATGCGCTCCTCCTCCAGCGAGCGTGCGTTGTGGACGCCCAGCATGCGCACGGCCTCGCGCGAGCGCTCGAGCTCGGACGTGCGCTCGGACACCAGCCCTTCCAGGTATCGCTGCCTCTGAGCCAGGGCGCGAATGCGCCACGCGTACAGCGACCAGGCGAGAGCGATGGCCGCCAGAGTGGCTGCCGCATAGAACGCCGATGTGCGCCACCACGGAGGCATCACGTCGAACCCGACGGATGTGACAGGCGAACGTGTCTGCGCGTCTTCGTCGATCGTCATGACCTCCAGCTGATAGCGCCCAGGTGGAAGCGTCGAGAACGTGACCTCCGGTCCAGCGCTCGCGGACCATGCGTCATCGAGCCCGACCAGGCGGTAGTGGAACCGCAGCGATCGCCTGCCTTCGAATACCAGGTTCACAAACGCCGCCTTCAATGGCGATTGCGCCCAGGGCAGTTCGATGCGCGAGGCGACATCCAGAGCCTGCTCGCCCCGGACGAGCGAGACGATGGGCGCGTTTCGCTGCGGCACAGGGAACATCGAGTCCACCCGCTCAATGTGCTGCACGCCTCTGCTGGTGCCGGCCCAGATCGAGCCGTCAGTGTCTTCATAGAGCGCGTGCTCGTTGCAGTCGTTCCACACCAGGCCGTTGTCCTGGCTGAAGAACCGCCAGCTGTCCTTGTTGCGAACCGCGACGCCTGCGTCTGTGATAAGCCACAGCCAACCCCTGCGGTCTTCTTGCATGCCCACGATCGCCCGCCCCATGAGGCGCGGCGGCAAGATCTGTTGCAGCGTCGCCGAGCCATTCGTCCAGTGCGTTTGCCAGACGCCGTCGTGGGGCCCACCGGCGAGCAGGGCGTCTCCGGTGCTTGTGCAGGCGATCGTGGTGAAGCTCGACGCGTTGGGCAGCGGCTTGCCGTCACTGCCCCGCACCGCGACACGCGCCAGGCGCTCACCGTCCCACCGGATCAGGCCAGCGTCGGTCGTGAACCAGAGGATGTGGGAGCCGGTCTCGCAGCCTGCAAGGTTTCGCGGGCCGTGGGCCGGATTCGGATTGATCTCGGTGTCGACCCTGCGCGGACGCACAGTCCCGTCTTCGGCGTCGACCACGAAGAGACCTTGTTGTGTGGAGATCCAGATTCTTCCGGATGAGTCGGCGAGCAAACGAAAGATCCGAGGCAAGGTCGCCACCCGAACTCGCTTGCCTGTCTTCGCTCCCACCTTGTCGAGTTGCCCGGAGATGTCGCCTATCCACAGGTTGCCCTCGAGATCTTGCGCAATGGAACTGGCCGGTTGCGGCGAACGGCTCGGGTGCTCCGCGACGAGGCGCCGCTTCTCCGGCTGCATCAGAGAGATGCCTGTCGCCGTTCCGACATGTAGACGGTCTTGCCGGTCGCGCAGGATCGACCATACCTCGTCGTCGAGCAGCCCGTCTTTCGAGGTCCAGGCAGTCAGGTGCCGGTAGCCGGGCCAGTGTGCAAGGCCATAGCCGGCGGGGCCCATCCACAGATTGCCATCGCGGTCGACGAGCAGCGAGGTGACGCCGCTGGACGCCGTCAGGCCATGGCGGGCATCCACCGGCTCCCATGCCGTGCCGGCCCAACGAACGATGCCCGTGCTTGAACTCGTGACGATGTTCCCTGCGGCATCCTCGACGAGCGGGGTTTCAGACAATCCATCGTCGTGGCTGAGGCCGGGCCGTGGCGGCGTGCGATCGACGAAGTCCGTCGCGCCTTTGCGCCGTTGCAGGATGCGAGTCGAACTTCTCAGCCACAGGTCGCCGCGACTGTCTTCGTAGATGTTGCTCCATCCATCCGGGTCAGCCTCCGGAACGCTCGACACATCGAGCTGTCCGTCGCGCCATCGGCAGAGGGATCGTGCGCAGGCCAGCCACAGCGTCCCGTCCTTCGCGACGTGGACGCGTCTGATGTCGCGCAGTACGCGGTGCCCTGCCAGCTGCTCATCGTCGAAGAATGGCCGAACCGACCAGCTGCCAGCCTGCGTTTGCCGCATCTCCATGAGGTTTCGCCTGGAGACGGCAAACACGCGGCCGCTTCCGTCGGAAGCCAGATTGTCCCGGGCACCCATGGCGATGGCCGCGCTACCCATGAGCACGGGCGCCAATTTGCCCTTATGCATGCGGGACACGCCCGTCTCGGAGCCAATCCACAGTCCTCCGTCCTGGCCGATGTGGAGCGCGAGCACCTGCCGCACAGGCGAATCGTCGGCGGCCTCCCAGCGCACGAACGTCAGCCCGTCGTAGCGGTACAAGCCGTTCGGCGTGCCGACCCAGATGAAGCCGTCGCGGTCCTGGGCCAGCGCGTTGACCGAGAGGTTGGCGAGGCCTTCCGATTGGTTGTGGTACTGGATCGAGTACTGCTGCGCCAGGCCAGGGAAGGGCGCGCAGATCAGCGCGACGAGAACGAGAAGCGCCCAGCGCAGCCGTCTCGCGGGTGCTCGCCGAAAGAGGCGTTCGTCGGCGCCGTCATGTGATTGCACAGGCGCGGGGTATGGGTTCAAGGCATGCACAGTGCGATCGAAAGAAGTGGTGCGTGGATGCGCATTGTGTTGCCGATGAGGCAGGTGCGGCGTCGCTTGGCGTGCAACCGCCGCAGCATACGCAAGCGGCGGTCCTGTCGGCCTAGCAGTGCCAGTGCAGGGGATGAACGAGCCCTGCGTCTCGGCCCAGCTCGCAGCAAACGTGCTGTTGCCATGGCCTAGAATTTCTCGCGCATGCGTTCTTGCGTGCCTCTGCAACGCACGAGGTGACAACGCCGACATGACTCCCGCTGGTTCACCACGCCCCGGCGCCACGCCTTTTTCCAAGCGCTTGCTGGCGATTGCGGCTCTGCTCCTGATGGCCTTCGTTGCCTGGCGGCTGGCCGATCTTCTTGTCATCGTCTTCGGCGCAACGGTCTTGGCCGTAGCGCTGCGATTGGTGACGCAGCAGTTGGAACGGCTCGGGGTCCCGCAGCGCTGGTCGTTGCTGTTGACGGTGACCCTGATCGTTGTCGCTCTTGCTCTCGGCGCATGGTGGCTGGGCGCGCCCCTGGCAGAGCAATTGGCAAAACTGCGCGAACGACTGCCCGCAGCGGGCGAGGCGGTTCTGCGCTGGCTTCATGGGCACCGAGTGGGTCAACTGGTCTTGGACGTCTGGAACGACGCGAGCGGCAACGGCGTGCCCTGGTCCAACGTTGCGGGCATTGCCACCACCACCCTCGGAATGCTGGGGGACGCAGCGCTCATCGTCATTCTGGGCATCTACCTTGCCGCTGCGCCAGCGACATATCGCAATGGGCTGGTGCGCTTGGTGCCGGTGCCGTATCGGGAGCGGGTGGCCTCGGCTTTGCAGGCATCAGGGCAGGCCTTGCACCACTGGCTCCTGGGTCAGGCCCTGTCGATGGCATTCGTGGGCTTTTCTACGGCCCTCGGGCTTTGGTTGCTCGGCATCCCCCTCGCGCTAGCCATCGGCCTCATCTCCGGCCTCATTGCGTTCGTTCCGTTCTTTGGCGCCATCGCCGGTGGCCTGCTTGCCGTGCTGCTCGCGTTCACCGAGGGGCCTCGGGCGGCCCTGCATGTCGCGTTGCTGTGCGTCGCAATCCAGCAGATCGAAGGGCACGTGCTGATGCCGCTCGCGCAAAAGTGGGCAGTCCAACTGCCTCCGGCGCTCGCCATCGCCGCGGCCGTCGTGTTCGGCATGCTGTTCGGATTCGTCGGGGTGCTCTTTGCGACGCCGCTGATGGTCGTCACCGTGGTGATGGTCCAGCGTTTGTATGTGGAGGCATTTCTCGAGCAGCGCGCCGCGCCATGAATCAACCCGTCTCGTTGTCGCCGTGCTCCGGGAGCGGTTCCGGCAGCCGGGTGGCGAGCACCTTGTCGATGGTCTTGCCATCCATGTCCAGGATCTCAAGGCGCCAGCGTTCCCACTGCACGGAGTCGGCCTCCTTGGGCAAGCGCCCGGTCAACAGCATCAACATGCCACTGAGCGTGTGGTACCGGCCTCGCTCTTCTTCCGGCACGCTCTCCAGTTCGAGGCGGTCCTTGAGTTCCTCCACCGGAATGTGGCCGTCCAGCAACCAGCTCCCATCGTCGCGTTGCACGGCCCACGCCGTGGCAGCGTCGCGCGGCCTGAACTCGCCGGTGATGGCCTCGATGAGGTCTTGCAGCGTGACGATGCCCAGCACTTCGCCGTACTCGTCCACGACGAACGCCATCTGCACGTTCGACGAGCGGAAGTTCTCGAGCAACTCCATGCCGGTCAAGGTCTCCGGAACGTAAAGCGGCGCCTCGAGTGGCTGCTTCGCAAGGTCTCGATCGTCTTCGCGCAACACGCTCGACAACCAACGCCGCGCGTTCACCACGCCCACCACGTTGTTCAAGCTCCCCTGGATGACTGGGAAGCGCGTGTGGTCCGACTGCTCGATGCGCGACAGGTTCTCTTCGAAGGGCAGGGCGGCCTCCAGCGCGATCACGTCGCCGCGCGGCACCATGAGCGACCCGATCCGGCGGTCGTCCAGCCGGAACACGTTGCGCACCATGTCGTGTTCGTGTGACTCGATCACACCAGCGCTCGTGCCCTCGGCCAGCATCGCGTGGATCTCGTCCTCGGTGACGGCATTGCCGCTGTCTTGCTTCACGCCCAAGAGCCGCAGCAGCCCATGTGTCGAAAACGACAGCAGCTTCACGAAAGGCTTGGTCGCAATCGCCAACCAGTTGATGGGCCTGGCCACCAGCCGGGCAAGTGTCTCCGGATGCGATTGCCCGATGCGCTTCGGCACGAGTTCACCCACGACGATCGAGAAGTAGGTGATGAGCATCACCACCACGCCCGTCGCGCCGTATTCGGTGTACGGCGCAGGCACCCCCAGGGTGGCGAGCCACTGGGCCAGGGGCGCTGCCAAGGCCGCCTCGCCGACGATGCCGTTCAGCACACCGATGGAGGTGATGCCGATCTGAATGGTCGAAAGAAACCGCGTGGGGTCTTCACCCAGCTTGACGGCCTCCCTGGCACCGGCGTCGCCGTCATCGATCAGCTTCTGCAGCCGCGCCTTGCGTGCGGTGACGAGAGCGATCTCCGACATCGCGAACAGTCCGTTGAGGACGATCAGGGCAAGCAATATCGCAATTTCCATGAGGGATGGGATCAGGCTTTAGAAGAGGGGCACCAGCAACGCCGACGTCGTGAACGGCCGAGCGATTCATCACGGCGTCATCGCCGCTGCAATTGAAGTGTGAGCCACACGGGTGCTCCCGACTTGTTGCTCCACATCCAGCAATATTCCTGAGCCGTCGCGGCCTTGAACAGAGCCTCGGCTTTGGCGGTGCGATCTTTGCGCACCGGCATCGTCACCTTCTTGCCCTTGTGATAGTGCACGTTGAAGTCCAGCGGAGCATCGGCCTCGTAGCGCCAATGCACTTTCGCGCCGGCTGTCAACTTCTCGCAGGCCTCGACGACGCCTTGATCGGGCACCTGCAGTTCCTCGAGAAACTGCCCCTGGGCATCCCAAGGGATCGGTGACATCACGGCCGTTTCGGCGGCGTGGATCGATCCGGCCGCGCACAGCGCCATCGTGGCAAGTGACTTCAACATGCGCGGCTTCATGTCACCGGCAGCGTGGCCACGCTCATCGCAATCCACATCTTGATCATCATCAGCTCCTTTGCGGGAAGGCACTTGGAGGCGGCGCTTCCAAAGCCTTGGTTTTACACGTTCACAGTGCTCCGACTCCACCCGCGGCAAGCAGTCGCAACTACGGGGCACGGGATAGGATCATTCCACCATGGCCGAGCGACTCTTCCTGCGCCTGGACGGCGACCCTCTCTACGCACCGGAAACGACCGTGCCCGGTGGAACGATGCGCGAGTTCGCAGTCCATTCGGCGCTGCGCGGCCACGTGTCGAACCTTGCCGTGTACCGCGAGACCATTCCCGCCGGCCAGGAAGTGGTGGAGCGCGTGCTGCCGGACGGCTCGGTTCACCTCATCTTCGAGCAGGGTGCCGTAGCGCGTGCCGCCGGCCCTGTGGCGGCGCCCGTCATGCTGAAGTTTCGTGGGCACATGGACGGTTTGTCGGTCACCTTGCGCTTGGGTGCGGCCGCAGCCGTGCTCGGCGTGCCGCCCGCTGCGATCGCTGGCAGTGCGGTGGCGTTGGGCGACCTGTGGGGCGACGATGTGCTGGAGCAGATCGCGCAAGCGCGGAACGAGGCGGCGCGCGTGGACTTGCTCCAGCGCGCGCTGCAACAGCGCCTGCGCATCCACGAGCCCAACGTGGCGCAGCGACAGGCAGCGCATGCCGTGAAACTGATTGCCGAAGCGGGCGGGCAACGCGCGTTGCGCGACGTGGCCGACGCCGTCGGTGTCGGCGAGCGCCGCTTGCAGCAGATCTTCCGCGCAGAGGTGGGCTTGTCGCCCGGGGTATGGAGCCGGCTTTCGCGCCTGCACGCCTGCCTGCGTGCGCTGCGGCGGCTCCAGGCACCGCATTGGGCCGGGCTGGCGTTGGACGCCGGCTTCTACGATCAGTCGCACCTCGTGAATGAGTTTCGCTCGCTGTGTGGTCTCACCCCCGGGCAGTTTGTCGCACGGGCCGTTTCGGGTTCTTCCAATACGCAAGCTTGACGCGCGGCTTATCTTCATCGCCGTCAAGTCGAACGAATACGGAAGGAAGACCATGCACAAGTTGAAGGATTGCATCGCCGTCGTGACAGGCGCGAGCCGTGGCGCAGGCCGCGGCATCGCGGTGGAGTTAGGCGCGGCGGGAGCCACGGTCATCGTCACTGGCCGGAGCACGCGGGCACAGCGCCCGCAGACCTACGACAAGCTGCTCGCTTTGTCGGACCTCGAGACCGTGCCGGGCAGCATCGATGACACCGCGGAAGAGGTCACTCGCGCCGGCGGCCGCGGCATCGCGGTCCCCTGCGACCACACGCGCGACGACGAGGTGAAGGCACTGTTCGAGCGCGTGCAGCGCGAGCACGGCAGGCTCGACCTGCTGGTGAACAACGCCTGGGGCGGCCACGAGAGCTTCGACGGCGTGTTCAACGCACCCTTCTGGGAGCACCCCATGGCGCATTGGGATTCGATGTTCGACCACGGCGTGCGCAACCACCTTCTCGCCAGCCGCTTCGGCGCGCCGCTCATGGTGCAACAGAGGCGGGGCCTCATCGTGACGACGACCTTCTGGGACCGCGACCGCTATCTGGCCGGCAACCTGTTCTACGACCTGGCCAAGGCGGCCATGTGCCGCCTCGCGTTCGGCATGGCGCAAGAGCTTCGCCCGCACGGCGTGTCGTCACTCGCGGTATCGCCGGGTTGGATGCGTACCGAGTTCGTCCTCCGCGGGCACAAGACCGACGAAGCACACTGGCGTGAGCGGCCCGAGCTTGCGCGCACCGAATCGCCGCGTTATCTCGGCCGTGCTGTGGCCGCGCTCGCCGCGGACTCGGCGGTACTCGACAAGAGCGGCACCGTGCACCGCGTGGCAGACCTTGCAAGCGAATACGGCTTCACCGACATCGACGGGCGGCACGTGCCCGCGTTCGAAATTGACTGAGCGCGATGCTCGGGCGGAACCCAACGCAGCTACGCGTCAGCCTGGCGTCGCTCGTCCCTGGCCGCCTCCCAGACTTCCTTGGCTGCATCGGCATTGACCGCGGCGATCGCCAAACCCACCACCAGATCGGGCCAGCCGGAAACCCAATAGGTCGTCAGCAAGCCCGTGGCAACGATGGCGACATTGGCAAACGCGTCGTTGCGCGCCGAGAGGAACGCGGCACGGGTCAAGCTGCCGCTGTGCTTGCGAAACTTGGTGAGCACCAGTGCACAGGTCAGATTCACCGCCAGGGCACCAAGGCCCGTCATCGACAACAGCCACGGTTCAGGTGGAACGGGCGAGGCAAACTTTTGCCAAGCGGTCCACAAGGTGGCTGCGGCAGGAACCAAGAGCAGCCCCGCCAAAACCATTCCAACGTAGGAGCGCCATTTGACCGACCAGCCAATCGCCAGAAGGATCAGCAAGTTGACGGCAGTGTCTTCCAGGAAGTCAACGCTGTCGGCGAACAGCGATACCGATCCGATGCGTCGTGCAACGGCAAACTCGACAAAGAAGTAGGCGAGGTTGGCAAGGGCGACGAACGCAACAGCTCTTTGCAGTGGAGAGGGAGTGTTTCTGAGCATGCCGCCGCGGATCTTGCCACGCGGCGGCTATCGGTTAGCTCATGGCCGCCATCTCACCTGTACGGAACGGCCCGACGATCACGCGTTGACATCGACGACTGCACGGCCCTGGACTGTTCCTTCGAGCACCCGGCTGGCGATGGCAGGCACCTCGGCTAGGCCGACGACATGGGTTGCGCGTGCGAGCTTGCCGAGGTCGAGGTCCCGTGCCAGGCGCGACCAGGCCTCGATTCGAACCTCTTGAGGCGCATTGACAGAGTCGATTCCAGCGAGCGTCACGTTGCGCAAGATGAAGGGCAGCACCGAGGCCGGAAGATCCATGCCCTGAGCCAGGCCGCAGGCCGCGACGACGCCGCGATACCGCGTCTGCGCGAGCACATTGGCCAGCGTGGTACTGCCGACCGAGTCGATCGCGCCAGCCCATGTCTCACTCGAGATCGGCGCGCCAGGCGCCGACAGCGCTTTGCGATCAATGATGTCTGCCGCGCCGAGACTGCGCAGATAGTCACTTTCATCAGGGCGCCCGGTGGACGCGACGACGCGGTAGCCGAGGCCCGACAGCAGCGCGATCGCGACGGAGCCGACACCGCCATTGGCGCCCGTGACGAGGATGTCACCGCGCTGCGGCGTGAGACCGCCGTGTTCGAGCGCCAGCACGCACAGCATGGCCGTGTAGCCCGCCGTGCCGATGGCCATCGCGTCCTTGGTCGAGAACACTTCGGGAAGCTTCACCAACCACTCGCCTTTGACACGCGCTTTCTGCGCGTATCCACCGTGATGGCTTTGGCTCAAGGCCCAGCCATTCAAGACAACGCGCTCGCCGACCGCGATGCCCGGATAGGAAGACGCCTCCACGGTGCCGGCGAAGTCGATGCCAGGGATCAAGGGGAACTGTCGGATCACGTTGCCACGCCCGGTGACGGCCAAGGCATCCTTGTAGTTGACGGTCGAGTAGTCGACCGCCACGGTGACGTCGCCAGGCATGAGATCTTCTGCATTCAGCTTGACGACACTGGTTGAGACTTTGTCGCCTGTCTTGGTTGCGAGCAGTGCCTGGAATGTCATGGGTGTCTCCTTGATGGGGCCTGTGGGGGGCCGGGTGTGAAGTGGCGGGTTGGATGCGTCAGCAAGCCGCCGCCGTGCCGGACTTTAATTGCATGATGTTCGTCATACAGCAAGGCAAAAAATGGGCAGCGCGGTGCGAAATTTTCAGGCCGGCGCGAGGTGCTTCAAGGCAGCTTGGCACAAGGCGTCCGACAGCGCCGGCTCGTCCACTGCACGAGCCAGCATCAGTGTGCCCGTCATGGTGGCGACGGCCACGAGTGCTCGCTCATGGGCACCAGGCTGCCCCCAGTCAGGCAACTGACGACCGATCAGATCGGTAATTTCCTTGATGTACCGGGTGGTCACTCGTCGCACTTCAGGTGCCTGGCGCGGCGTCTCGGAGCCCAGAGCCGCCAGGGGGCATCCCAGTTCGATCTGCGCCCGATGCTCACGGGAGAGATACACACGGAGCAAGGTTGCCAGAGCCTGCTCGGGGGGTGCGCTCGCGACGGCGTCGGCCGCGGTAGCAAGCAACTGAGTGCAGGCCAGATTCGCGGCCTCGGCCAACATGGCTTCGCGTGACTCGAAGTGGGCGTAGAAGGCGCCATGGGTGAGGCCTGCCTCCTTCATGATGTCGGCGACGCCGGTCCCGTTGAAGCCGCTGCGACGGATCGCCCGTGCAGCGGCCGACACGATGCGCTCGTGTGATGCTTCCTTGCTCGCCGCTCTGACGTTGCGCTTCGATGTTTGCATGACGTTCATCATACAGGGTTTGCGAATTGCGCGCTGCGGCGCCTCGAAAGACGGCGCCATTCCTCAGCGATTCAGCCCGGACCTGACGGCTTCAGGTGTGTGGTCCGGGCGGTTGATGCTCAACCCGCGAGAGCAGGGTAGTCCGTGTAGCCCTTTGCACCCGGCGTGTAGAACGTCTCCGGGACAGGCGCGTTCAAGGGCGCATCTTTGCGCATGCGGTCGACCAGGTCCGGGTTGGC